>OHOQ01001026.1_pt1 | contig 10261 bp, 9 predicted proteins | sample 1569881 | NCBI WGS metagenome assembly OHOQ01 (sample SAMEA3879596, study PRJEB24766) | human gut metagenome | biome: human-associated habitat; feature: feces | place: USA | collected 1985/1987 | reverse complement strand
CCCAACTCCCAAGACAAGAACGCCACGGACCTCAAGGGCAAGAAGGGCCTGCGCCGACTCATCAACGCCACGGGCTACTCCATGAAGGGCCTCTCGGCCGCCTACAGGAACGAGGCCGCCTTCCGCGAGGAGGTACTCCTCGCCTGCGTGCTCATTCCCTGCGCGCTCCTGCTCGGCCTACCCGCCGTCGAGACGGTGCTCCTCATCGGCTCCGTCCTTCTCCTGATGCTCGTCGAGATCCTCAACTCCGCCATTGAGGCGGTCGTGGACCGCATCGGTCCCGAGCTTCACCCCTTGAGCGGACGCGCCAAGGACCTCGGCAGCGCAGCGGTCTTCATCGCGATGATCATCCTCGGCGTCACGTGGCTTCTGATCGCAGCGCCTGCGCTCTGGGCGTTTTTGGCAGGCTGACCAAACATTGCCGATCCTCATGCCGACCTAGCCAAATCTACTAGTCAAAAAGCGTAGTGAACGGATGATCGGCATTACAATGACGGCACCACATTTCAGTTAACCATCTCTCAAAGGGAGATTTCAACATGGCTGGTCTTTCCCAGATCAACATTCCCTCCTTGAAGAAGCTCTACTCCGGCAAGGTGCGCGATACGTTCGCCGTCGGCGATGACAAGCTGCTCATCGTCGCGAGCGACCGCATTTCCGCATTCGACGTCATTCTGGGCGACCCGATTCCGGGCAAGGGCAAGGTGCTCACCTCTCTCACCGACTTCTGGTTCAAGCAGCTCGAAGGCGTCTGCCCGAACCACCTCACCGGCATTGATCCCGAATCCGTCGTCAAGCCTGAGGAAGTGCCTATGGTCAAGGGCCGCTCCTGCGTCGCCATGCGCCTCAAGCCCATCCTGATCGAGTGCGTCGCCCGAGGCTACCTGATCGGCGGCGGCTGGAAGGACTACTGCGCCACCGGCTGCGTCTGCGGCATCAAGCTTCCCGAAGGTCTCCAGATGGGCCAGAAGCTCCCCGAACCGATCTTCACGCCGGCCGCCAAGGCCGAAGTCGGCACGCATGACGAAAACATCTCGTTCGAACGCGTCGTCGAGCTCTACGGCGAGGAAATCGCCGAGAAGATCCGCAGCTACACGCTCGAGCTCTATCGCCGCGCCTCCGAATACGCCGCCACGAAGGGCATCATTATCGCCGACACGAAGTTCGAGTTCGGCATTGACGAGGAAGGCACCATCCGCCTGATGGACGAAGTGTGCACGCCCGACTCCAGCCGCTTCTGGCCGGCCGACCAGTACAACGTCGGCGTCTCGCCCCCGAGCTACGACAAGCAGTTCATCCGCGACTGGCTCGAAGCCCAGCCCTGGGACAAGACCCCGCCCGCTCCGAAGGTTCCGGACGAAGTCATTGAAAAGACTTCCGACAAGTACCGCGAAGCCCTGCGCCGCCTTGCCGAAACGGACATCGAACAGTAATCCGCATCCCCTGTGATGCCCCTGAAAGGACCGACAGTCTTCATGCCTGCCGGTCCTTTCTTGTCTATACTCATAGATTCTGAGGAACGAGAGGAAAGCACGGCTTTCCTGTCGTTCTTTTATGTTTTTGTTTTTTGATTTTTACAAAGTTATAAAAACTCTTATAATCATAAAAAAAAGATATGAAAAACAGAATATTAACAATCATAGTAGATAACTTATTGATAACTTAGAAATAAAATAGATACGTAATTCCTTCAAAAAGCCGTACCTTTGCACCCCGAAAATAAAACGACGTATATGTTATTGCCTTATTTGCATAAAGACCTGATTGAAGCCGGATGTGATGAAGCCGGACGTGGTTGTCTGGCTGGAGCCGTGTATGCGGCAGCAGTAATCCTGCCTTCCGATTATGAGAACCAGCAGCTGAACGATTCCAAAAAGCTTACAGAGCATCAGCGATATGCACTTCGGGAAGTGATAGAAAGGGATGCAATAGCATGGGCTGTAGGGGTAGTAACACCTCAGGAAATCGATAAAATAAACATTCTGAATGCTTCTTTTCTGGCAATGCATCGTGCGATAGACCAGTTGAAGGTACGTCCGCAACATTTGCTGATTGACGGAAACCGATTCAATAAATACGAGGATCTTCCTCACACGACTGTAGTTAAGGGAGATGGTAAGTATCTGTCGATTGCGGCTGCTTCTATTTTGGCAAAAACTTATCGTGACGACTATATGAACCGGCTTGCAGAAGAGTATCCTTTATATGACTGGCAGAAGAATAAAGGTTATCCGACAAAAAAGCATCGGGAAGCAATTGCCCGTTATGGGACCACTCCTTACCACCGGATGACATATAATTTACTGGGAGACGGACAACTCTCCTTCGATTTTTAAAAAGAGAAACGGTTATATTAACCAGTATTTATTAACAGCCTGTTGAAAACTCTGAAGTTATCAACAGACTGTTAATAATTTGTAGTGATGTAATAGAGGTGAAACACCTTTGTCGTCCTATATTAAACGTACTGTCGTATATTCTTAAAATGGTTTCCGTTATTTTGCCCAAACAATAAATCAGATGTAAGTATATGAAAAAAATGTATAGACAATGGTTGGGTATAGCGGCTCTGCTTTGCCACATTACGATGCAAGCTGCCGGAAATAAGGCGGTAGTAACAGGTACTGTGAAAGATACTCAAGGCAATCCGATTGCAGGAGTCGTTGTAACAGATGGAAAGAATGTGACAGCTACTGATAGACAAGGTATATATATGTTGGATACTGATCCGTTCCGTCAGCCAATGGTTTATATTTCTACTCCTGCTGATTATGTTCTTCCCGAGAAGGAAGGAGTGGCTGATGGCTTTTATCACTATCAGGATACTTCAAAAGTGGAGAATCGTTGTGATTTTATTCTTCAGAAACGTAGTAAACAGACCGATGATTTTGTATTTATTCCTATTTCAGATCCTCAGGCTAAAAATGAAGCACAGTTGGATAGATTCCGTAAGGAAACCGTTCCCGATTTGATTCATACTGCCGATTCTCTGAAATCTTTAGAAGTTGTAGGTATGGGATTGGGCGATCTGGTATGGGATGCTATGGATTTATATGCTCCTTACCGGAAAATTGTATCCAACTTGGGATTGACTATGTTTCAGGTTATGGGTAACCATGATTTCAATTTACTGTATTCGGATATGGAACGTACGGCAGATCCTGGAAACGGATATGGAGAGAAGAACTATTATGAGATATTCGGGCCAACAAATTATTCTTTCAATATAGGTAAGGTACACGTCATAGCAATGAAGAGTACAGATTACGGAGGAAAGAAAAAGTATGTAGAACGTTTTACCGAAGAGCAGCTTGAATGGTTGAAAAAAGATTTAAGTTATGTACCAGAAGGAACAACTGTCTTTTTGAATATTCATGCTCCGGTAGCGAATACAACGGTAAAAGGGGGCGACAATGTGCGTAATGCCAATGCATTGTTCCGTATTTTACGGTCTTATAAGGTTCATATCTTTTCGGGTCATACACATTTTTATGAAAACTCGCTTCCGGCTGCCGGTATATATGAGCATAACATCGGGGCAGCTTGTGGAGCCTGGTGGGCAGGTGATGTGAATCGTTGCGGTGCTCCTAATGGTTATCTGGTGGTGACGGTCAAAGGGAATGATGTGAAATGGCGTTATAAGGCAACCGGACGTCCGACCGACTACCAGTTCCGTGTATATAAGCCTGGCGAATTTGAAACTCAGAAACAATATGTTGTTGCCAATATTTGGGATTGGGATATGGCTTATACCGTCAACTGGTATGAAGACGGGTTGTTGAAAGGAGCCATGCAGCAGTTCGATGACGAAGACCAGGACTATCTGACAATGAAGAAGGGCAAGCGTACTGGCTATCATACCCGTCATTTATTCCGGGCATGTCCTTCTAAACAAGCAAAAAAAATAAAAATTGAAGTAAAGAATCGATTTGGTGAAATCTTTATACAGGAAGTAGAATTGTAGAAATACCTGTTTTTTATTTTGATTATTCCCCCTCTCAGTCTGTGTGAAGATAGAAAGGGGGATTTGTTTTTATTGACGGTTCTGTTTATCAGGGGATATATTCAGTTGGGATGATACATAAAAAGAGTGAAAACTTATGCTTAATACGAGGGATATTTTGTATTTTTGCATGTTGTAAAGCATACACTCGATATATCAACTTTTAAACAAAATAATATTATGGCTAAGAAAGCTCTTTTAATGATTCTTGATGGTTGGGGATGTGGCGACCACAAGAAAGATGATGTGATCTTTAACACTCCTACTCCGTATTGGGACAGTTTGCTGGCAGAATATCCTCATTCACAGTTGCAGGCTAGCGGTGAAAATGTTGGTTTGCCTGATGGCCAGATGGGTAACTCTGAAGTAGGTCACTTGAACATCGGTGCAGGACGTATCGTTTATCAGGACTTGGTGAAGATCAATCGTGCTTGTGCCGACGGTAGCATCATGCAAAACAAAGAAGTTGTTTCAGCCTTCTCATATGCTAAGGAACATGGAAAGAATATCCATTTCATGGGATTGACTTCAAATGGTGGTGTACACTCTTCATTGGATCACTTGTTCAAATTGTGCGACATTGCTAAAGAATACGGACTGGAAAATACATTTATCCACTGCTTCATGGATGGTCGTGATACAGACCCGAAGAGTGGTAAAGGATTTATCGAAGAACTGACAGCTCATTGTGCACAGTCTGCTGGTAAGATTGCTTCTATTGTTGGTCGTTTCTATGCAATGGACCGTGACAAACGTTGGGAACGTGTAAAAGAAGCTTACGACCTGTTGGTAAACGGTATTGGAAAGAAAGCTACTGATATGGTTCAGGCTATGCAGGAATCTTACGACGAAGGTGTAACTGATGAATTTATCAAACCTATCGTTAATGCAAACTTCGATGGTACTATCAAGGAAGGTGATGTAGTTATCTTCTTCAACTATCGTAACGACCGTGCAAAGGAATTGACTATTGTATTGACTCAGCAGGATATGCCTGAAGCAGGTATGAAGACTATTCCGGGATTGCAGTATTACTGTATGACTCCGTATGATGCATCTTTCAAGGGTGTTCATATCCTGTTCGATAAGGAAAATGTACAGAATACATTGGGCGAATATCTGGCTGCCAATGGAAAGACTCAGCTTCACATTGCTGAAACAGAAAAATATGCTCACGTAACATTCTTCTTCAACGGTGGACGTGAAACTCCGTACGATAACGAAGATCGTATCTTGGTTCCGAGCCCGAAAGTTGCTACTTACGACTTGAAACCTGAAATGAGTGCTTACGAAGTGAAAGATAAACTGGTTGAAGCTATCAATACTCAGAAGTACGATTTCATCGTAGTAAACTATGCTAACGGTGATATGGTAGGACATACTGGTATTTATGAAGCTATCGAAAAAGCAGTAAAAGCTATTGACGACTGCGTAAAAGATACTGTAGAAGCTGCCAAAGCTAATGATTATGAAGTTATCATCATTGCTGACCACGGTAATGCAGACCATGCACTGAATGAAGATGGAACTCCAAATACAGCACACTCTTTGAATCCGGTTCCGTTTGTTTATGTAACTGCAAACAAGGGTGCTAAAGTAGAAAACGGTGTACTTGCTGATGTTGCTCCTTCTATTCTGCACATCATGGGAATGCCTCAGCCTGCTGAAATGTCAGGTAAAGATTTGATTAAGTAATAAAATACTTTTTTATATCAAAAGGGAATAATCTCACTGGATTATTCCCTTTTTTTGATACATCTATATGTTCTTTTCTCAGCTCAGGTCTTCAGAGCCTTTTTTCGTGTCAGTTTTCTTTGTTGTACGACAAAACTCCTTACAATAATCTTTTGTGATACAATAAAATTCCATAATTTTATACTTTGAAAATAGGAGCAATTGTTTTTCCTGTTATATTGATATTGCCAGTTTTGATAGCTTTATGACTTTAGTAATTAACAGGTTACTCCAATCTTAAATCGAACTTATATAAATATGCTATGACGAATCGACAATTGAATTTTGAGAATATTCATAGAGTAGAAAATCTTACATACGAATCTCTGGAAAAGAAATACATCAACGTACAGGTCGTAGGAACTGTATTGACGTATATCGGTATGATGCTTCTTGTGCTGTTCATCCTTTTGGTAGAAAAATTATCCTATCGTACTTTCATTGTTGCCGGTATGGAAGGTTTGTTGCTTTGTTCAGCTATTATCAATCTGATTCTTCTACCCAAGGCATACGCCTATAAAGGGTTTGCTTTCCGTGAGCACGATATCACCTACCGGTCCGGCCTCTTTTTCCCTACTATTGTGACGATTCCTTTGTGTAAGGTACAGCAAGTGAGTATACAGCAGAATCCTATCAGCAAGATTTTCGGTCTGTATTCGATAGCTATAGTCAACGGAGCACAGTTTGAGGCTGAAACAGTTATCCCGGGACTGACGAAAGCGAGAGCAGACGAAATGAAAACAATCATAATGGAGTACATACAACATGGAACGATCTGACTTCTCTGTACCGCGCAGAATGAGTAAGAGTGCCTTTATCATCCTGTTGGTAAAGGAATTATTGAGTTATGCCGGTCCATTTCTTATTTGGGCTATTATCAAGCTGTTCAATTCCGGCAGGCAGCGTTCCCTTATGGAAACAATGGAGATGTTGTTGTTTCTGTTTATCTGTTATCTGGTATTCTCTGTAGTGACGGCATTTATCAGTTATTACTACAAGAAGTATTATATTAAAAACGGAAATCTGATTTTTATTTACGGATTTCTTAAGAAAGAAACAGTCATACCGTTGCAAAAAATACAGTCGTTGAGAACCCGACGAGGCTTTATGTACCGTCTGCTCGATATGAAAGGTGTTTCGTTCGATACACTTGCGTCCAAAGCAGCGGAAGTAGAACTCATTTTGGATTATAAGGACTGGGACGCCCTGATTGAAAGGATCGAACAGCAGGAACAAATGCCGGAGGAGGATAAACAGCCGACGGAAGAGAATTGTGTAATCCGAGAAGCAAAGCCTGTTGCTAATAAATACACGCTGAAACTGAGTAATCTGAATCTGATAAAAGGGGCCTTCTGTCAGAATCATTTCCGGGGAATGATTGTGTTGCTGGGTATTCTGTTTACATTTTACGATAAAGTACTTTCGGCAAGCGATAGAATATTGAATCTCTTCATCGATTATGTCAATGAACATGCCGATTATGCTTCTTTGTCGGTAACGGTATTTGTCATATGCATTATCGTATTATATCTTGTCATAATGATATTGTGGATTGTGAACGTATTTATGCAGTATTACAATATGGAGGTACAGATAGACAAAGCTCAGTTATCTTTCGAGAGTGGTTTGTTTACTCGTTTCAGCAGTCGGTTTTCGTACGATAAGGTTTGTACAGTTTACGTAAAACAAAATATTATAGAAAAATGCCTGGGCTGTTGTACGATTATGCTGAAGCAAGCCTTCAATGCAACCCAAAAAGATAATGAGAGTGATGTGAAAATATACGGATCGAACACTTCCGAACATTTTCTGAACTGGTGGCTAGGCAAAGATTATGTGTCTTCGCAGAGTATAATATCTGCGAAATCCGGTAAAGGGGTTATAGGGTATACTGTCAGGTTTGATATTCCTGTTTCGCTGATTGTCTGTATCGTATTATGTTATTACGAATTATACTCATGGCTGGCAGTACCTGTGGTATATATGCTCATATCTTTAGTAAAAGGAATTCTGGCCGCTTGCAGAAGCAGCATCACCTTAAAAGAGGATTATCTTGAAATAAACAACGGTAAGTTGGCCGATATCAGAAACTACATTAAATATACGAATGTTGAGTTTGTAAGTCTTAAACAAACGCCATTCACTCCTTTCTTTCACCGGGTAAATCTTATTATTTCTACAAATGGAACTTCATTCAAAGTGAGAAGTCTGAAAGAGGCAGAAGCAAGAGATGTGTATGAGCTTCTGATAAGTAATAGTGTGGAACAAGAAAAGAGTAATAGGAACTTGAAATGATAAATAAGGCGAGTCTGATATAAAATCAGGAAACTGTAAGTAGATTCTTACTGACAGATCTTGCATTTTATACCAGACTCACTTTAATATTAGCAAATACCTTTTATTCTGTCTTCAAAGGCAGAAAGGGCAGCCTTAGCTCCTTCACCCATCGATATGATAATTTGTTTATATGCTACGTCGGACACGTCGCCGGCTGCATAAACACCAGGTATGGCTGTACGACAGTTTCTGTCGGTTAAGATTTCTCCCATGCGGTTGGTATCCAGCTCTCCGGCGAAAGGCTGGCTGTTTGCTGCGAGCCCGATCTGAACAAAAACACCATCAAGCGGTAATATGCTTTCTGTTTCATCCAGGCGGTTCTTGATGCGCAACGCAGTCATAGCCTCTCCGTTGCCTTGTACTTCGAGGGTCTGTATCGAAGTAGAAACCTCGACATTCTCCAGTGAACGTAATTTATCCTGCAACACTTGGTCGGCCTTCAGTGTATCCATAAATTCCAGCACGGTCACTTTTGCACAGATACCTGCCAAATCGATAGCCGCTTCTACTCCGGAATTTCCTCCACCGATTACGGCTACATGTTTTCCTTTGTAGAAAGGACCGTCGCAATGCGGACAGAAGGCTACTCCACGACCGATATATTCGCTTTCTCCCGGCACATTCAGTTTACGCCAGGAAGCTCCGGTAGCGATAATTAGAGCGGGTGCAAGAAATTTTTCTCCACCTTTAACGGTCAATTGCTTATCACTGCCCTGCAAGGAGAATGATTCTATCTGGCGGTTGTCACATATTGTGATGTTTTCATAATGCGACAGATGGGTCCGTAAATCGGAAGATAGGTTTTTTCCAGTGGTGTAAGGAATGGAAGTTACGTTTTCGATTCCTACTGTTTCGTTTACCTGACCTCCTATGCGTCCGGCAACCAGTCCGACCTTCAGCCCTTTTCGTGCTGAATAAATGGCAGCAGAAACACCGGCGGGACCCCCTCCTGCTACCAATACATCAAAGTGTCGCTCTTCTGTTGTAGGTTGAGAAGAAGAGTCAGTTCCCATTTTACTTTCCAGCTTATCCAGCAGTTCTCCCAGGTTACTGCGTCCTACATGTATGGATTCTCCATTCAACCAGACAGAAGGAACTGCCTGAATCTTGAGTTGTTGAACCTCATTTTCATGTAATGCCCCGTCTACGATACGGTGTGAGAGCCGAGGGTTAAGCAGCGTCATTACATTGATCGCTTGTACTACGTCCGGACAGTTTGTACAAGAAAGTGACATATAAGTTGTTACCGTAGCATTTCCTTGCAGACATTCAATTCTCCGTCGGGTAGCATCGTCGGGAAGATTTTTCCCTTTGCCATCAGCATTCAGCACTGCGAGCAGCAGTGAACTGAATTCATGTCCGTTGGGCACTGCCTGAAAACAGATACGCAAGTCTTCTCCATTTCTTAAAATCCGGAACTCCAGTCCTTCGCTTTCGCGGACGGTACACGATATTTTATCCGAACACGATGCTGTATCTTCGAGTAACTCAATCAGTTCATTGCGGCTCTCATGCTGAGGATGTACTGCAATGTCGAATACATAGTCAGCTTCCAGTCCGGCAAAAATCTGTCTTAGTTGTTCTTTAAACGCTGTATCCAACATAAACAGTCCTCCCTTTCATTATCAGATTTTACCTACCAGATCGATGCTTGGCTTCAATGTTTCCTTACCTTTTTTCCACTTAGCAGGACATACCTCACCGTCGTGAGAAGCTACAAACTGAGCTGCTTCTACCTTTCTCAATAGTTCATCAGCATTTCGTCCGATACTGTTGTCCTGTATTTCTACTAGTTTGATAAGGCCTTCCGGATTCACAACAAATGTACCTCTGTATGCCATTCCATCTTCTTCAATCATTACTCCAAATGCACGTGATAAAGCTCCTGTCGGATCGGCAAGCATCGGATACTGTATTTTACGGATACTTTCGGATGCATCATGCCATGCCTTATGTACAAAGTGTGAATCGGTACTTACAGAATAAACTTCCACACCCATTGCTTTAAACTGTTCGTATTTCTCTGCCATATCTACCAGCTCGGTCGGGCAAACAAAGGTAAAATCGGCAGGATAGAAAAAGAAAATAGCCCATTTACCTTTGATGTCTTCGTTTGATACTGTAATGAACTGACCATTGTGAAAAGCCTGTACCTTAAATTCAGGTACTCTAGAGTTGATAATTGTA
>OHOQ01001022.1_pt1 | contig 10309 bp, 7 predicted proteins | sample 1569881 | NCBI WGS metagenome assembly OHOQ01 (sample SAMEA3879596, study PRJEB24766) | human gut metagenome | biome: human-associated habitat; feature: feces | place: USA | collected 1985/1987 | reverse complement strand
TACAACCTCTCAGTCTCGTCGCAAGCTCCTCGCCAGCTCCCCTAGTAGGGGAGCCACTGGCGAGTCGGACGAGTTCACGCTGGACGCTGAAAGTCTGATAGGGCGTGAAAGGTAGTGCCTTGCTGTGAAGGTCAGGTGTTTTTAAGAGGGTTTCTTTTTGGATACACCTGTGTTATACTATAATGTGTTTTGATGACCCGCGCCCGGAGATGGGCGATGGAAATAGAGAATGGGCAGCAGAGAAAGGAAATATCACGATTATGGCACAGAATGACATCGGTATCGATCTTGGTACGACGACCATCATCATCGCGCAGGAGGGGCAGGGCGTCGTGCTCAACCAGCCCAGCGTGGTGGCGGTGGATACCCGCAAGAACTGCGTGCTTGAGGCCGGCGACAAGGCCCTTGCAATGGTGGGCCGCACGCCCAACTACATCTCCGCCATCTTCCCGCTGAAGGATGGCGTCATCAGCGACCACACCATGACCCGGGAGCTCATCTGCCGCTTCGTCAATCAGGTCTACAGCTCCCACATGGTCAAGCCCCGTGTGGCCGTCTGCGTGCCTGCCGCCATCACCGGCATCGAGAGCGACGCTGTGGTGGAGGCCGTCATGGCTGCCGGTGCGCGTCAGGTCTACCTCATTGATGAGCCTATCGCCGCAGCTCTCGGCTCCGGCATCGACATCACCGTGCCGGATGGCCGGATGATCATCGACATCGGCGGCGGCACCACCGACATCGCCGTGCTGAGCCTCGGCGGCAAGGTCAAGGCCACCAGCGTCCGCGTGGCCGGCAACCACTACGACGAAGAGATCCTGAAGTTCGTACGCAACAAGTTCAGCATCGCCATCGGCCAGCGCACCGCTGAGAACCTGAAAAAGAACGTGGCCTGCTGCCCCCAGAAGGCGGATTTCAACGAGACCATGGAGATCAAGGGCCGCAGCCTGCTCACCGGCCTGCCCGTGCGTGTCAATGTCTCCACCGCCGACCTCTACGAGCCGGTCATGCGCCTGAGCGAGCAGATCGGCACCGCCGCCCATCAGGTGCTGGAAAAGACTCCTCCGGAGCTGGCCGGAGACATTTACCGCAACGGCGTCGTCCTCACCGGCGGCGGCGCACAGCTCCACGGCCTGCCTGAGTACCTGAGCCAGGAGCTGAAGGTGGAAGTGACCGTCTCGCCTGACCCCGTCAACTGTGTCGCGCTGGGTACGGCCATGAGCCTGCGTCTGGGCGACAAGCTGGAGACCGGCTTCATGGACGCCACCCCCCGCATGGGCCGCCGCTGAGAGGGAAGCGCTGTTCACAGAACCGTGAAAAACAATATGATTTTTGTTCATAGTTGTTGAATCGACCCGGAAAATATTGTATAATATCTTCAAATCGCTTTTTGCCGCCCGCCCCCCGGGCGGCAAAGAAAAAAGTAAATAGGAGGAAGACCATGGATTTAGGTTATGATGTGATCGTTACCATAACCGGTATTGTGCTGGTGTTTCTGATCCTCGTCCTGCTGATGGCCATCATCACGCTGGAGGGCAAGATCTTTGACGCCATGAACGGCAAGAAGGCAGCTGCCAAGGCTGCTTCTGCTGCAAAACCGGCTGCTCCTGTGAAACAGGCCGCTGCGCCCGCTCCTGCAAAGGCTGCTGCCCCGCAGGTCGAGGCCGGCATCCCCGGCGACGTTGTGGCAGCCATCATGGCAGCCATCTACTCTATGGGCAACGGCAAGTATGTGCTGAAGGCAGTCCGCCGCGGCAAGAATGGCTGGGGCAAGGCTGGCGTCAACGACACCACCGCACCCTTTTAACACAGGAGGAAAAACATGACTCAGTTTATTGAGACTCTGGTCGGTATTTTCCAGAGTTCCGGTTTTGCCAAGTTCGGTGAGCCGGGCGGCTGGCTGTACGCAGTGATGATCTGCGTGGGCTGCTTCCTGCTCTACCTTGCGATCGTCAAGGAGTTCGAGCCTCTGATCCTGCTGCCCATGGCTTTCGGCATGATCCTGGCCAACCTCCCCGGCAGCGGCGTCATCCATATGCAGTACTTCGTCGGTGACGGCCTCGAGCACCCGATGTGGGTCGAGATCCTGAACAACGGCGGTCTGGCCGACATGCTCTACATGGGTGTCAAGCTGGGCATCTACCCGCCGCTGATCTTCCTCGGCATCGGCACCATGACCGACTTCGCACCCCTGATCTCCAACCCCAAGAGCCTGCTGCTGGGCGCTGCCGCTCAGTTCGGCATCTTCGGTACTTACATGGGCGCTCGTCTGCTGGCCGCTACCGGTCTGGTGGACTTCACCCAGAAGCAGTCTGCTGCTATCGCCATCATCGGCGGCGCAGACGGCCCCACCGCTATCTTCGTCACCTCCCGTCTGGCTCCTGAGCTGCTGGGCTCCATCGCCGTCGCGGCCTACAGCTACATGGCTCTGGTGCCTGTTATCCAGCCGCCTATCATGAAGGCTTTGACCTCCAAGAAAGAGCGTACCGTCGTGATGAAGCAGCTGCGCACCGTGACCAAGACCGAGAGGGTCATCTTCCCCATCATGGTCACCATCATCGTTTCCCTCATCGTGCCGGATGCCGCCGTTCTGGTCGGTATGCTGATGCTGGGCAACCTGATGAAGGAGTGCGGCGTCGTGGACCGTATCCAGAAGACCGCCGGCAATGAGCTGATGAACATCATCACCATCTTCCTGGCTCTGTCTGTTGGCTGCACCACCTCTGCAAACACCTTCCTGAACAGCCGCACCCTGTTCATCATCGTGCTGGGCCTCATCGCCTTCTCCTTCGGCACCGCTGCCGGTGTCATCTGCGGCAAGGTCATGTACATCCTCACCGGCGGTCAGGTCAACCCCCTGATCGGTTCCGCTGGCGTTTCCGCTGTGCCTATGGCTGCCCGTGTTTCTCAGAAGGTCGGCCAGAGCGAGAACCCCTCCAACTTCCTGCTGATGCACGCAATGGGCCCCAACGTGGCCGGTGTTATCGGCTCCGCCGTCGCTGCTGGTATCCTCATCAACATCTTCGGCTAAGCATTTCCTGAAATTTCCGCTCCATCGTGGTATTGACCGCGGTGGGGCGGTTTTTGTTTGCATTGTTTTTATGTACAACTTTTTTGAAATGTGATATACTATATTTTAAGTGATATATCCAGAAATGATTGAAAAGAACAGGTGAAACAATGGCAACAGATCTCGCACAACAATTCTGCGCTTTGCGTGATACGTATATCGAAAAGCAGTTCGGACGCCTGAACGATATGCAGCGGGAGGCGGTGTTCACCACCAACGGCCCTCTGCTCATCCTCGCGGGTGCAGGCAGCGGAAAGACCACTGTGCTGGTCAACCGCATCGCCAACCTCATCCGCTTCGGCTCGGCCCACGGCTCCAGATGGACGCCCCGGGAGGTGACGGAGGACGATGTGAAAGCGCTGCGCACCGCCATCATGACCGGCACCGATGCCCCGTCGTGGCTGGACGGGATGCTGCGGAAGGATGCCGTCCGGAGCTGGAACGTCATGGCCATCACCTTTACCAACAAGGCCGCCGGTGAGCTGAAAGAGCGCCTGCGCCGGATGCTGGGCGGGGAAGAGGGCGACGAGGTGTTCGCCTCCACGTTCCACTCGGCCTGCGTCCGCATTCTCCGCCGCTGGGCCGAGGAGATCGGCTACCCCCGCAGCTTTACCATCTACGACAGCGACGACTCTCAGCGTGTCATGAAGACTGTGTACAAAGAGCTGAGCGTGGACGACAAGTTCTTCCCGGTCAAAAGCGCCATCAACCAGATGAGCCGCTGGAAAGACCAGCTCATCAGCCCCGCCGAGGCCCTGAAGACCCCGGCCCGGGACACGAAGGGCGCCCTTGCGGCCAAGGTCTATGCTGCCTACGAAAAGAAGCTCAAGGAGGCCGGTGCTTTCGACTTCGACGACCTCATCTACCAGACGGTCATCCTGCTGTCGGAGCACGAGGACGTGCGGGAGTTCTACCAGAACAAGTACAAATATCTGCTGGTGGACGAGTATCAGGACACCAGTGTGGCTCAGTTCCGGCTCGTGAGCCTGCTCACCGGCCCGGAGAAAAACATCTGCGTTGTGGGCGACGACGACCAGAGCATCTACCGCTTCCGCGGCGCGACCATTGAGAACATCCTCAACTTCGAGCGCATCTATAAAGGCACCAGGACCATCCGACTCGAGCAGAATTACCGCTCTACGTCAAATATCCTGAATGCCGCCAACTGTGTCATCCAGCACAACACCGAGCGCAAGGGCAAGACCCTCTGGACGAAGAACGGCGAGGGCGACAAGGTGCAGGTCTACACCGCCGAGAACGAGCAGGATGAGGCCATGCACATCGCCGACGTCATCGGCCAGCACCTCAAGGCGGGCGGCCATCTGGCCGACCACGCCATCCTCTACCGGATGAACGCCCAGTCGGCCCCCATCGAAAGCTATTTCACCCGCGCGGGTATTCCGCATAAGATCGTGGGCGGCCAGCGCTTCAATGACCGCAAGGAAGTCAAGGACATCCACTCCTATATGTCCATCGTGGCGAACCCCCGGGACGATGTCCGACTCCGCCGTATCATCAACGAGCCTGCGCGCAAAATCGGTGCGACGAGCATCGAAGTCATCGCGGATTTGGCGGCTCAGCAGGGCATCAGTATGCTGGATGTCATCTCCCATGCCGACCAGTACGCCAAGCTCAGCCGCGCCATCGCGCCGCTGTTCAAGTTCTGGGACATCTACCAGAAACTGCAGGAATCGCTGGAAACGAAGACGCTGGATGAGTTCGCCTCCGATGTCATCGAGATCACCGGCTACCGCGCCATGCTGGAAGCCGACGCCGCCAAGGGTCACGAGGACGCCGCCGACCGTCTGCAGAACCTCGGCCAGCTGGTCAACAATGTCAAGAGCTACTGCGACCAGCACGGCGAAGAGGCCTCGCTGGAAGGCTATCTGGAGGACATCGCCCTCATCAGCGACATCGACAGCTACAACGAGAGCGCCGACCAGGTGGTGCTGATGACCATCCACTCGGCCAAAGGTCTTGAGTTTCCCTATGTATTCCTCATTGGCATGGAAGAGGGGGTCTTCCCCAGTGAGATGAGCAAGTATTCCGAGGCTGACCTCGAGGAGGAACGCCGCCTGGCCTATGTCGGCATCACCCGCGCCAAGAAAGAGCTTTACATCTCCAACAGCGTCACCCGGATGCTCTATGGCCGCACCCAGCGCAACGAGCCCAGCCGCTTCCTCCGGGAAATCGAGCCGGAGTACATCGAAGAGACCCGTAGCCCGGTGCTGGAACAGCGCTCCCGTCTGGGCGGCTGGGGCAGCGGTTACGGCAGCGATACCGTGCCGGGTGGCGCGTCGGGCTACTCCGGCCCCTCCGGCTGGGGGCGTGCGGCCTCCGGTTACGGCTCGGGCTATGGCAGCCGCAGCGGCTATCTGAATAAAGAATATAACGCACCAATGTCAAATAACCGAGGCTTTGGCTCCGATTACGCGGGCCGGGGAAGTGCTTCGTCGGGTCATGGCGGCAGCTCCGGTTCGGGAAGCAGCGGCTTCGGCTCTGGCTATGGCCGTCCGGCAGCGCCCAAAGCGCCGGTCAAACCCGCAGGCGGCGGTGTGACGTCTTCGCCCTGTCCGGCAGCGGCATCCACCGGCCCCAAGCACTATGAGCCGGGCGACATCGTGGAGCACAAGGTCTTCGGGCGCGGCAAGGTGCTGAAAGTCAAGCCCGCCGCCGGCGACCAGATCGTGGAGATCAGCTTCGAGAAGGTGGGCGTGAAGAAGACTATGGCCAACTTTGCGCCCCTTGTGAAGATAACGACGGAGGAATGAGAAAAAATGATGACTGTCCGATTGATCGCACACACGCCGGAGCCGGAGAAGGTGGTGGCGGCGGCGGCGAAGCTCTGCTACTCCGACGCCCACATCACCGACCTGCTGGACGGGCTGGATGAGGAAAAGACTGCCCGCTTCCTGACCATGCTCAGCGATTTGGGCCACGCCAGCCCCATCGAGCACGCAAGCTTCACCTTCGGCATCGAGGGCGTCAGCCGTACCCTGCTGGCCCAGATCACCCGCCACCGCATCGCGTCCTTCAGCGTCCAGAGTCAGCGGTACGTCCGTCTGGATGATTTCCGCTACGTCATCCCGCCCGAGATCGAGGCCATCCCCGAGGTAAAGGCGGCGTTCATCGAGAGCATGAACGAGGACGCCAGGCGCTACCTCGACCTCGTGCAGAAGCTGGAAGACGGCCACACCGCCCGCCTGATGGCCGAAGGTCTGCCCGAAAAGCAGGCCCGGGCCAAGGCTTCCAAGCAGGCCAACGAGGACGCCCGATTCGTGCTGCCCAACGCCTGCGAGACCAAGATGGTGGTGACCATGAACGCCCGCAGCCTGCAGAACTTCTTCCACCTGCGCTGCTGCAGCCGCGCCCAGTGGGAGATACGGCAGCTGGCCGAAGAGATGCTGCGGCTGGTCTACCCGGTGGCACCCCATATCTTCCGCACCGCCGGCCCGGCCTGCGTGTCCGGCCCCTGCCCGGAGGGCAAGATGTGCTGCGGCCGCACCGCCGAAGTCCGCGCCCAGTACGCCGCGCTGAAAGGGGAGAAGGCAGAATGAGCAAGGGCAGGCTTCTTGTCATCGAAGGGCTGGACGGCTCTGGTAAGGCCACCCAGGCAAAGCTGCTGGCCTCCCATCTGGCCGAGAGCGGTTGCAAAGTGATGGAGATTACCTTTCCGGACTACGAGAGCGATTCCAGTGCGCTGGTAAAGATGTACCTCTCCGGTCAGTTCGGCGACAAGCCCGACGACGTCAACCCTTATGCGGCGTCCAGCTTCTATGCGGTGGACCGGTACGCCAGCTATAAGACCAGGTGGGGCAGCTTCTACGAGGCGGGCGGCATCGTCATCGCCGACCGCTACACCACGTCGAACGCGGTGCATCAGTGCTCCAAGCTCCCGCCGGAGCAGTGGGACGATTTTCTCCGCTGGGCCTTTGACTACGAATACAGGCTGCTGGGCCTGCCCGCGCCGGACGCTGTGGTGTACTTACAGGTAGACCCCGCCGTGAGCCAGAAGCTTATGACCGGCCGCTACCACGGCGACGAGAGCAGGAAAGACGTCCACGAAAAGGACATCGAATATCTGGCCCGCAGCCGCCGTGCCGCCGAGTACTGTGCGGCGCATCTGGGCTGGGCCACCGTCCATTGCACGGAAAATGGAGCCATGCGCACCATCGAGGATATTCAGGCCGAGGTGCGGGCGCTGGCGGAAAAAGAACTCGGATAACCGCGAAAATGGGAGGGATACTATCAATGTATCGTTTGATGCAGCCGTCGGATGAGGCGGCAGTCGTGGCACTGTGGCAGAAAGAACGCGGCGACAGCGCCGAGTTCATCAAGACTGCTCTGGAAAAGTTCGCCGGGGCGGAAAATATCTACGTCGCTGAGGAAAATGACGAGATAGTCGCTGCGGCGCTGGCGGTCCCCGTCACCCTCAAGGGACGCAGCGGCAGCTACCTCTACGGCCTCTGTGGGCAGGGAAGCCTGCTTCTGGCAGGACTCGTGGACTATCTCTGTGCGCAGCAGAAACTGCGGGGCGCGGGCTTCACCGTGGCCGTTCCGGCCGGACAGGAGCAGGCCGCGCTGCTGGAAAACAAGGGTTTCCAGCGGGCTTTTGCCCTCCGCTGCCTGCCCCGGGAGGTGTCCCGCAACCTGTGGAGTCAGGCGGAGTTCGACTCCGTGACGGCCCGCAAGCTCTGTGAGCTGCGGGAGCGCTTCTATCCCGATACCGTCCAGTTCCCGCCGGAGCAGATGGCCGTCGTGCTGACCGACCTCTACGCCCGGGGCGCGACCATCGTGTCCAGCGAGAAGGGCTACGGCATCTACTTCCGCCGGGAGGACACCCTCTATTTTGTGGAGCTGATGGCCGAAGACGACCGTTCTGCCGAGGTGCTGATGGAAGCGGCCCGGGAGAAGGAAGTCATCGTGGAGCGCGCCGTCATCACAGTGGGTGCGGCTCAGAACCTTTTCCTCGGCGAAGGCACCCGGCAGGACTACGGCATGATACGGTTCGACGCGGAGCCTTTCGATGTGGAAGAAAGCTATATGCGGCTGATGATGGAAAGCTGAACGGAATGGTAAAGGAGTGTGTACATGGCACACGATGCAAAACATAAAAAAAGCAGAAAAGGCGGCGCAGCGAAAATGATTCTGATCGTGCTGCTGATCCTGGTACTGGCGGCGGGCGGCTGTCTGCTGGCCATCCGAAAAGAGATCAACGGCAGTGCTTCCGCTGGCAAAACGGTGAGTGTGAGCATCCAGCAGGGCAGCGGCGTGGCAACCATCGCCCAGAAGCTCAAGACGGCGGGCGTCATCAAGTACCCCCACGTTTTCCGCTGGTATGCAGGCAAACAGGGCGCGGCAGGCAAGCTCCAATACGGTGAGTTCGACCTCGCCCCCGGCAGCTCCTACGACGACATCATCGAGGCACTTTCCGCCTACGCGAAGGCCGACAGTGTCCGGCTGACCTTCCCCGAGGGTACGACGGCCATCGCCATTGCGAAAAAAATGGAAGACGCCGGGCTGTGCAGCGCCGAGGACTTCCTCAAGGAGGCCAACACCGGTGATTTCAGCCAGTACAGGTTCTGGCAGTACGTCCCCGACGACAAGGACGCCCCGGACCGCTTCCTCAAGTGCGAGGGTTATCTTTTCCCGGATACCTACGATTTCCTGAAGGATGACACCGTCCATCATTACGTTGAGACGTTCTATTCTCACTTCGACAAGCAGATCACCGATGAGATGTATGCCGAGATGGAAAAGCAGGGGATGACCCTCTCCGAGGTGGTCACTCTGGCGTCCTTCGTGCAGGAGGAGGCCGGCAACGATCAGGACGATAATGTGGCGCAGGTGTTCCGCAACCGTCTGGCCGAGGGTTCGCCCTACCCCAAACTGCAGAGCAACACGTCCAGCCATGTCCAGAGCGACGCCGACAACAACTACCTCTGGAACTGGGTCGCGCCCTACTACGGCGGCTGGGACAGCATCCCGGAGAACATTCTGGAAGCCTACGACACCTACGCCTGCACCGGCCTCTCCGCCGGCCCGATCTCCAACCCCGGCATCGCGGCCATCCGTGCGGCGCTTGACCCGCAGCCCGACGATGAGGCGAAGGACGCCTATTTCTTTGTCACGGACCTTGCCGGTCACTACTACTACGCCCGCACCTACGCAGATCACCAGAAAAACTGCGATGAGGCGGCTAAAGTTAATAAAAGTATGAAGTAAAAGAGGAATACCATGTTACAGATACCGGAACTTCTGGCCCCGGCAGGCGACCTCGAGCGCCTGCGGTATGCCATCAACTACGGCGCGGACGCCGTTTACTGCGCTCTGCCCGAGTTCGGGATGCGCTCTGCACCCACCAACTTCACCCCGGAGCAGCTGAGCGAGGGCGTCATCTATGCCCACGCCCGGGGCCGCAAGGTCTACCTGACCATGAACACCCTGCCCACCAACGAGGAGGCTGACCGTCTGCCTCAGGCCATCAAGGACGCTGCCGCTGCCGGTGTGGACGCCTTCATCGTGGCTGACCTCGGCGTGTTGGACGCCTGCAAGACGTTCGCGCCCGACATCGACGTCCATATGTCCACCCAGACCGGCATCACCAACTGGGCCGCTGCCCGCGCCGCCTACAATATGGGCGCGAAGCGGGTGGTGCTGGCCCGGGAGATGACCCTGCAGGACATCGCCACCCTCCGCGACAAGACCCCGCCGGAGCTGGAAATTGAGGCTTTCGTCCACGGCGCCATGTGCATGAGCGTCTCGGGCCGCTGCCTGCTCTCCAACTACATGGCAGGCCGCGACGCAAACCGCGGCCAGTGCGCCCAGCCCTGCCGCTGGAAGTACTATCTCAGCGAGGAGACCCGCCCGGGGCAGCTCTATGAGATCGGCGAGAACGAGAATGGCAGCTACATCCTCAACGCCAACGATATGTGTACCGCGCCCTTTCTCGACCTCATCTGCAACGCGGGCGTGGACAGCCTCAAAATCGAGGGCCGCGCCAAGACTTTCTACTACGTCGCCAGCGTGACGGCGGCCTACCGCCGCGCCCTCGACCAGTATCTGGCCGACCCGATGAACGAGAACTTCGAGCTGCCGGAAGAGGTTTTGGCTGAGCTGACCCGCACCAGTCACCGCCACTATTCGCCCGGCTTCTACTTTGGCCGGGAGCAGGCCCGTCAGGCTACCGACAGCGCTACTTACATCCGCGAGTGGGAGTTTATCGGTACGGTGGACGGCTGG
>OHOQ01001010.1_pt1 | contig 10424 bp, 8 predicted proteins | sample 1569881 | NCBI WGS metagenome assembly OHOQ01 (sample SAMEA3879596, study PRJEB24766) | human gut metagenome | biome: human-associated habitat; feature: feces | place: USA | collected 1985/1987 | reverse complement strand
AATTGAAGAAGCCCAGCTTCAATGAGGATTTCATCCGATTCTGGCTGATGAAATTTAGAAAGTTCGATATTTCGCAGAAAAAACAGCGGAAAGCGCTGATTGAAATTTTTGTAAATGCCATTTTTCTGTACGATGACCGGATGCTGCTCACGTTCAACTACAAGGATGGCACCCAAACCGTCCGATTTGAGGACGCTTTGACGGTTGATGGGATAGAAGGAAAAAGTTCGGATTTGTTCAGCTCTGCTGGACCAGAGCTCTTCAGTCGAGATACTGAAGAGCTTTTTGTTATATCTGGAACTTTTGCAAACAACAGAGCCGCAGTCTTTTGGGAGACTGCGGCTCTGTTTTATACTGCTTTATTTGCCCTCTGCGCGGAGTTTCGCGTCCTTTTCCAGCAAGGGCTTGAGGTATTGGCCGGTAAAGCTGCCCGGCACCTCGGCTACCTGCTCCGGCGTACCCTCGGCGACGATGAGGCCGCCGGCACTGCCGCCCTCGGGGCCGAGGTCGATGATGTAGTCGGCGCACTTGATGAGGTCGAGGTTGTGTTCGATGACGATGACGGTGTTGCCTGCATCCACCAGCTTCTGCAGCACCTCGATGAGGCGGTGGACATCAGCCATGTGGAGGCCGGTAGTCGGCTCGTCGAGGATATACACGGTCTTACCCGTGCTGCGGCGGGCCAGTTCGTTGGCCAGCTTGACACGCTGCGCCTCGCCGCCCGAAAGAGTCGTGGCGCTCTGCCCCAGCGTGACATACCCCAGGCCCACGTCCAACAGCGTCTGCAGCTTGCGGGCGATCTTCGGCTGGTTGGCGAAGAAGACGACCGCCTCTTCCACGGTCATGTTCAGCACGTCAGAGATGGTCTTTTCCTTATACTTGACTTCCAGCGTTTCGCGGTTGTAGCGTGCGCCCTTGCAGACCTCGCAGGGAACGTAGACGTCCGGCAGGAAGTGCATCTCGATTTGAAGGATGCCGTTGCCCTCGCAGGCCTCGCAGCGGCCGCCCCGGACGTTGAAGCTGAACCGTCCCGGGCCGTAGCCCCGCATTTTAGCGTCCTGCGTCTGGGAAAAGACCGTGCGGATGTCGTTGAACACGCCGGTATAGGTGGCGGGGTTGGAGCGGGGCGTGCGGCCGATGGGCTGCTGGTCGATACCGATGACCTTATCCACGAACTCGAGGCCCTCTACCCCATCGCACTTGCCAGCGCGGGAGCGGGCGCCGTTCAGCTCACAGGCGAGGGTCTTATACAAAATCTCGTTGATGAGGCTCGACTTGCCCGAGCCAGAGATGCCCGTCACGCAGACGAACTCGCCCAGCGGAAATTTTACGTCGATATTGCGAAGATTGTTTTCACGCGCACCCTTCACCGTGAGGAAATTGCCGTTGCCAGGGCGGCGGGTCTGCGGCACCTCGATGCGCTTGCGGCCCGACAGATAGTCGCCGGTGATGCTGCGCTTGGCCTTGCAGATGTCCTTGACGGAGCCTGCGGCCACGATCTCGCCGCCGTGGACGCCCGCGCCCGGGCCGACGTCCACGATATAATCGGCGCTGCGCATGGTATCCTCGTCGTGCTCGACCACGATGACCGTATTGCCGAGGTCGCGGAGATTTTTCAGCGTTGCGATGAGTTTATCGTTGTCGCGCTGGTGCAGGCCGATGGACGGCTCATCCAGCACGTACAACACACCCGACAGAGCGCTTCCGATTTGGGTGGTCAGGCGGATGCGCTGGCTCTCGCCGCCGGACAGGGTGCCTGCCGACCGGGCCAGTGTGAGGTAATCGAGGCCCACGCTCTGCAAAAACTGCAGGCGGTTCTTGATCTCCTTCATGATCTGGCCGCCGATCTGCTTCTGCTTTTCGGTCAGGTTCGGCTCATTGTCGGCGATGAATTTCAGCTCGTCCCGAATCGACATTTCGCAGAAATCGCTGATGTTTTTGCCGCCGATGGTCACAGCCAGCACCACCGGTTTCAGGCGCTTACCATGGCAGTCGGGACACTCGACGCCCGACATGAAGCTGCCGATCTCCTCCTTCATCCACTCGCTGTTCGTCTCGCGGAAGCGGCGCTCGAGGTTCTCGACGATGCCCTCAAAGGTATTATAATAGACGCCGCTGCCAAACTCATTCGTTCGGTGCATCTCGATTTTTTCTTCGTTGGTACCGTAGAGCAGGGCGTTGATGGCTTCAGTGCTCATCTCTTTGATGGGCGTATCCAGCGTAAAACCGTATTTTTTGCCCAGTCCCAGATAATACATCTCGGCTACAGAGCCTTCGGCGTAGTACCAGCCGCTGGCTTTGATGGCGCCTTCCCGAATCGAGAGGTCCCGGTTGGGCAGGATGCGCTCTTCGTCCACCCGCATGAAGGTGCCGAGGCCGGTACACTTCTCGCAGGCACCCAGAGGGTTATTGAAGGAGAAGAGCCGGGGTGACAAATCGCTGATGGAAATGCCGTGCTCAGGGCAGGCGAAATTCTGGCTGAAGGTCATGCACTCGCCGCCGATGACATCCACCTCAGCCACGCCGCCGGTGAGAGCAAGCGCCGTTTCCAGCGAGTCAGCCAGACGACCGCGGATGCCCTTGCGCATGGCAAGACGGTCAACGACGATCTCCACGGTGTGCTTGATGTTCTTTTCCAGCGCGATCTCCTCGTCGAGGTCGTACATGTTACCGTCGATTTTTACGCGGGCGTAACCGGCGCGGCGGGCGGCGTCCAGCTCTTTCTGCTGGGCACCTTTGCGCTGACGGACGACAGGCGCGAGGACCTGGAACTTCGTCCCCTCTTCCAGCTTGAGCACAGCGTCCACCATCTCATCCACGCTCTGCTGGCTGATGACCCGCCCACACACCGGGCAGTGCGGCACGCCCACGCGGGCGTACAAAAGGCGCAGATAATCGTAAATTTCCGTCACGGTGCCCACGGTGGAGCGGGGGTTGTGGCTGGTGGTCTTCTGGTCGATGGAAATGGCCGGAGACAGGCCGGTGATCTCGTCCACATCGGGCTTGTCCATCCGGCCAAGGAACATCCGGGCGTAGCTGGACAGGCTCTCAACATAGCGGCGCTGGCCGTCGGCGTAGATGGTGTCGAAGGCAAGGCTCGATTTGCCCGAGCCGGACAGGCCGGTCATGACGATGAATTTTTCACGCGGGAGGGTCAGATTCACGTTTTTCAGGTTGTGCTCCCGCGCACCCTTGATGACTATTTTATCGTTTGCCAAGGTACTTTCTCCCTCTTCTCTGTGTCTGTGCATGGTTCTGCTTCCGCTCCGTCTCTGCCGAGGAATCCACAGTGGGGTTCTCGCCCCGGCGCAGGCGGTCGATCTGGTCGCGCAGGAAGGCCGCATGCTCAAATTCCAGCAGCTTGGCAGCTTCCTTCATCTCCCGGGTCAGGCGGTCAATGGCGGCTTCGCGCTCGAGCTTACCCATCCGCCGGGTGTTCATCCTGGCATTCTCAGCCTTGTCGCTGATCTCAATCGAATCCGGGATGGCCTTGACGATGGTCTTCGGGACGATGCCGTGTTCAGTGTTGTAGGCCATCTGGATGGCGCGGCGGCGTTCTGTCTCGGTGATGGCGCGGTCCATGCTGTCCGTCACCTCGTCGGCGTACATGATGACCAGACCTCCCGCATTGCGGGCGGCGCGGCCGATGGTCTGAATCAGGCTCGTCTCGCTGCGGAGGAAGCCCTCTTTGTCGGCGTCGAGGATGGCCACAAGGCTGACCTCGGGCAAGTCGAGGCCTTCACGCAGCAGGTTGATGCCCACCACCACGTCGATGGTGCCGAGGCGGAGGTCTTTGATGATCTCCATCCGCTCGAAGGTGTCCACCTCGTGGTGCATATACTTGACCTTTATCCCCTGTTCGGTAAAGTAATCCGTCAGATCTTCGGCCATTTTCTTGGTCAGCGTCGTGACCAGGACGCGCTCATGCCGCTCGATGCGAGCGTTTATCTCGCCCAGAAGGTCAGTCACCTGCCCCTCTACGGGGCGCACCGAGATGAGCGGATCCAGCAGACCGGTGGGCCGGATGACCTGCTGGGCCACCTGGGTGCTGTTCTTCCGCTCGTACTCGCCGGGGGTGGCCGAGACAAATATCATCTGGTTGAGCTTGGATTCCACTTCCTCGAACTTGAGGGGGCGGTTGTCAAAGGCCGACGGCAGGCGGAAACCGTACTCCACCAGCGTCTTTTTTCGGGCGTAGTCGCCACCGTACATGGCCCGCACCTGCGGCAGGGTGACATGGCTCTCGTCTACGAAGAGCAGGAAGTCGTCCGGGAAATAGTCAAGCAGAGTCGTGGGCATACTGCCCGGCGCACGGCCCGACAGAACGGCCGAATAGTTCTCGATGCCCTTGCAGATACCCACTTCCGTCAGCATCTCAATGTCGTAGTTCGTCCGCTGCTGGATGCGCTGGGCCTCGATGAGCTTGCCTTCCGAGGTGAACTGCTTCACCTGCGCGTCGCACTCGGCGCGAATCTTTTCAATGGCGGCAGCCTTTTTGTCGGCGCTGACGATATAGTGGCTGGCCGGGAAGATGGCAACATGCTTGACCACGTTCTGCTTGGCGCCCGTGAGGGGGTTGAACTCGGTGATGCGGTCGATCTCGTCGCCGAAGAACTCCACCCGGATGGCCAGCTCGCTCATATAAGCCAGATAGATGTCCACGATGTCGCCGTGGACGCGGAACTTATTGCGGATGAAGTTGACATCGTTGCGCTCATATTGCAGCGTCACCAGCTTTTCACACAACTCGTCCCGCTCCATCTGCATCCCGGGCCGCAGGCTGATGACCATGCTGCGATAGTCGATTGGGTCGCCCAGCGAGTAGATGCAGGACACCGACGCGACGATGATGACGTCCCGCCGCTCCGAGAGTGCCGCCGTGGCCGAGTGGCGCAGGCGGTCTATCTCGTCGTTGATAGCGCTGTCCTTTTCGATATAGGTATCGGTGCTGGGGATATAGGCCTCCGGCTGGTAGTAGTCGTAGTAGGAGACGAAATATTCCACGGCGTTGTCCGGAAAAAACGAGCGGAACTCGGTGCAGAGCTGGGCGGCCAGCGTCTTGTTGTGGGCCAGCACCAGCGTCGGGCGGTTGCACTGGGCGATGACGTTCGCCATCGTGAAGGTCTTGCCGCTGCCGGTGACGCCCAACAGGGTCTGGCAGCGGTCGCCCCGCTCTACCCCCTCTACCAGCTGTGCGATGGCCTGCGGCTGATCGCCCGTGGGGGCGTAGGACGACACCAGATGGAATTTTTCCTCTGCCACAAAAAGCCCTCCTTTCCAAAACTACGATTAGTTGTATCTCTCGCAGCCATTATACCACAATTATTTTATAATGTAAATCATTCTCTTCCATATGGGCGTAACATTGCGCCGGTCTCGAAGTCGTAGAAAGGCAGGCGGTTGGATTCCCGCATGGAGAAGTAGTCGTTTTCGGCGAGGATGATGTGGTCCCGCAGGCGTATCTTGACCAGCCCCAGCGCACGGACGATGTTCTCGGTGGCGGCGAGGTCTTCGCGGGAGGGCAGCGGCACACCGTTGGGATGGTTGTGGCAGAGCACGACGCTTTCTGTCCCGCCCCGGAGCGCCGCCGAGACGACATCCTTCACCTCGAGACTCACCATCCGGGTGTTCCCCTCTTTGAGCCAGTACACGCTCTTTACCCGGCTGCGGCTGTCCAGCGAAAGGAGCAGGGCTTTCTCCTGTTTTGCCCCGGCGAAGCGGGGTTTCAGGTAAGCCGTCAGCCGCTCAGTAGTCGTCAATGCACCTTCGGTGCTGGTGCGGCTGTGCTCGTAGTACCGGCTCACCTCGGGCAGGAGATGCAGCATCCGGGCGCTGGCCGGGCCGACGCCCGGCACACGGCAGAGTTCTTCTTCACTGGCTTCCAGCACACCGGCAAAGCTGCCGAACCGCTCCAGCAGCGCGTGGGCGATGCCGTTGGTATCCCGGCGGGCGTTGGTGATGTAGAGCAGATATTCCAGTGCCTCGTGGGGTGCGAGGCTTTCCAGCCCGTACTGCTCCACACAGGCGCGCATCCGCTGCCGATGGCCCTCGTGGCTTATGTTCTGTCCTGCCATAGCTGCGCTCCTTTGTTTGTAGTCGTTTCTTTTATAGTACCCCATTTTCGGCAAAAGACAAGAGCCGACAGAAAATATTCTGCGTTGACTTCATGGGGAGAGTAGATTATTATAGGTGTATCAGATACTTTTTATATAAGGAAAACGAACATGAAACAATACACTGCCACCGCCAACGACGAGGGTGTCCGCCTCTCCCGCTTTGTCCAGAGCGTGACCCGTGACTTCCCTACCAGCCTTTTATACAAGAGCTTCCGCAACAAGCGCATCAAAGTCAACGGCAAAAAGGGTGTACCCGAAGACCGCATCAAGGCCGGCGACCTCATCGAGCTCTACATCAACGACGAATTCTTCCCGCCCGAGGGCGCAAAGCCAACCCGCAAGCCCGCCCCCAAAAAGCAGCAGAACCAGCCCAAGGTGACGGTCATCTACGAGGATGAGAACATTGCCGTCCTCTACAAGCCCACCCACCTGCTCTGCCACAGCGACCGCACCGGCGACGCAAACCTTGTGGACGCCTTCACCCAGTATCTGGCCCAGAAGGGCGAGTACGACTCCCAGGGCGAGAACCGCTTCAAGCCCGGCATCTGCAACCGCCTCGACCGCGGCACTGAGGGCCTCGTCATCGCGGCCAAGAGCTACGCCGCCCTCCGGGACATGAACGAGATCATCCGCACCGACCTGCTCAAGAAGGAATACTACACCATCACGGTGGGCATCCCCCAGAGCGGGCGCTTCACTGCATGGTGGGAGCACGACGAGAAGAACAATAAGGTGAGCATCCACGCCCACCAGTCCCAGGACGAGCGCCGCAAGCAGATCATCACCGATGTGGACGTACTGCGGACAGCTGGCCCCTTCGCCCTCTGCCGCATCGGCCTCATCACCGGCCGCACTCACCAGATACGCGCCCATCTGGCCTATCTGGGCAAGCCGGTGCTGGGCGACATCAAGTACGGCAACCGCAAGATGAATGAGCGCACCGGCACCCGGACGCAAGCCCTCTGCGCCGTCCGCATCAGCTTCCTCGACATTCCCGAGGAAAATACCCTCCACTACCTCTCCGGCAAGGTCATCAAGCTGAAAGACCCGCAGATCGTAAAGCAGTTCGATGGGCTGGACAAGAACAAGCAGGCCCCCGCCGAGGAGAAGTAAGATGGAAAAAGTCGATAGGACCCACTGGGAGCGGGCTGAATTGTTCGAGTTTTTCTCCGCTGTTTCCCACCCTTTTTACAGCGTCACCTTCCGGGTGGATGTAACAAACCTTTACCGCTATGTCAAGGAGCGGCATTTGTCGTTTTATTACGCGATGGGGTATCTCGTGACGGACGCTGTGAACAGCGTGAAGAATTTCCGCTACGCCATCCGGGACGGCGGGGTGTGGCTGCTGGATGAGCGCATTCCCAGTCTGACCGACCTGAAACCCGGCAGTGAGCAGTTTCACATCGTCACCCTGCCAAAAGTCGGTGGCATTGCGGAGTTCTGTGCCTCCGCACAGACGAGAAGCGCTGCCCAGAAGACCCTTCTTGACCAGGACGAAGAGAACGACAACCTCATCTATATCTCCTGCACACCGTGGTTTGATTTGACCGGCTGCACCAACGAGCGGGATTTTGACCGGGACGACAACATCCCCCGCATCACATGGGGCAGATATGGCGAGGAAAATGGCCGCAAGAAATTGGGGATGTCGGTGGAGGTCAATCACCGCTTCATCGACGGTCTCCATCTGGGGAAATTCTACGAGAAACTACAGGCCGACATCGACGCACTATAAGGAGGCATTCTGATGTATCCTGACCGCAAGACCCGCAGGTAAGTCTCTCCCCTCTTTTTGCATTGGAGGTACAGCACCATGCACAAGCCCCGCATCATCTTTTTCGACATCGACGGCACCCTCATCGACATGGAGAAAAAGCGTATTACTGAGCGGACACTGGACGCTCTGCGCCGCTTACAGCAAAACGGCATCCTGCTGGCCATCGCCACCGGGCGTTCTCCGCTCATTGTGCCGAAATTCGACGGCGTGGAGTTCGATGTCTTTCTCACCTACAACGGCTCCTACTGCTACGACCGTCGCGGAGATATTTTTGTCAGCCCCATCCCGCCGCAGGATGTGCAGACGCTGATTCAAAACGCCGCAGCGCTTGGCCGTCCGGTGTCGGTTGCAGGACGGACGCAGCTGCTCTCCAACGGGACGGATGACGATTTGACGGCATATTACGCCATCGGCGGACGAGCGCCGGTCATTTCCGATAAGTTTGATGAAGTCTCCCGAGGTGAAGTTTTCCAGTTGCTGATGGGCTGCCGCGAAAGCGACTGGCCCGCCATTCTCAAAGGCACGAGCGGTGCAAAAATCGCTGCCTGGTGGGACAGGGCGGTGGACATCATCCCCATCTCCGGCGGAAAAGGAGCCGGTATCCAGAAAGTTCTGGCCTATTACGGCCTGACGCCCGAGGATGCAATGGCTTTCGGCGACGGCAACAACGATATAGAAATGTTTCAGGCTGTCGGTCACAGCGTTGCCATGGGCAACGCTTCTGCCGATTTGAAAGCCATCGCCAGCGAGGTCTGTCGTCCCTGTGCTGAGGATGGTATTTACCACTATTGTCTGGAAAAGGACTTGATTTAAGCTAACAACCTAAAAATAGCACCTCGCTCTAAATACAGGAGCAAGGTGCTATTTTATATTGACATATTATCTTTCTTCCCAGCAGTCAACTTTTCCGTTTAAGTACACTCCAAAGTCCGACGCAATCTGCAATGTCTGGCTTGTGCCGTCCATATAGTCAACATCTACACGGGAAATCTTGATTTTTTCAGTCGTGCTGTTATACCATGCCGCATTCCACATACTGATTTGGGAAAATGTGCTTCTCAGGTTTATAATATCTGTCTTCTTACTCGTCATTGCAGCAACCTGACTTGAAATCTGCCGCGTTTTATAAATCGTAAAAGACGGGTCATAGTATGGAATGCCATCTTTGTGTTTTTGCACATAATGCACTCCATAGTAATCGTAAATATACTCTCCTATCCCCTTTTCTGTTTCAATCGGGCCGGTCACTTTGCACGAGAAGATTCTATTTCCTGTCACTTCATCTTCTACAGGGTCATCAACAGCATTATAGGGTTCCATATAAAATCTAACGTAATCGTTTTTCCTGTATTATTGTTCCATAAAACGATTGGTGAGACGCCGCCAGCCGAATTGACCGTAAAAATAACTTTCATGATTTCGACAGGCTTCACATCGCTGCGCTTGAAATTTTCAGCATAAAACCTTTTTACATCATCCTCGGAATACACACTCTCGTCGTAAGCTTTTCGTCCTTCTTTTTTGCCACTCTGCCTGTAATGGTCATACAGTGCCATTGTATCATTTCCGACTATCTGGACGACATCTGGATTCTTCGTCGCATAATATTCCGGGTCAAATACCCATCCGTCCGGAATTGCCTCCAATGCCGCCGAAGCGCCGAGCGTCATGCTTGAGACTACCGCTGCTGCGGCTATCAGACTTAGCATTCTTTTCATTCTTCGCCATTCCTTTCTTTTTAGCAGCTTTTTCTTTTGAGCCAGATAATCTTCCGCCCTCCTTCAACATCGTCTTTCGTTTATTTTAGAGTTTATAACTCTATTTGTCAAGTAGCTGTCAAAAATCCTTATACTATTTTGTGTAAGGTGGTGAATTTTGTGCGCTACAATGAACGCATCCGCGAAATCAGGGAAGATAGTGCCCTGACTCAGCAAAACATTGCAGACCTGCTTCATGTTGGCCAGCGCACATATTCCGATTATGAAAGCGGAAAAACCCGTATTCCCCTCGACAGTCTTTTGATTCTTGCACGATTTTATAATGTCTCTGTAGACTATATTTCTGGTGCCAGCGATATAAAAAGTGAATATCCCAAACAATAAAACCTCCCTCATCCTGACAAATGATGAGAGAGGTTTTTATTGTTCTATAGATTATTTCTTATCGTCGTCTCGTTCCGCCTTTTCGGCCTCCTGCTGCTGACGCAGCTTTTTGATGCGCTTTTTCTCGCTCTCGACGCGAGGCCATGGCCACGAAAAGCCCTCGTTCTCTTTGCACCAGCGGGTGAGCGGATAGAACGCGAAAGCCAGCCCGAACAGGTACAGCAGGACGTACAGCAGGCCTGAAAGCGTTACCAGTGCGTCCAGTGCACCGATGAGGGCCATGAGAAAGCCAGCCTTCAGGAAGAAAAGCCCGTTCTGACGGCAGTACTCGGGGAAATTTTCAGCCTTGACGGCCTGACGGCCCTGATCGCCCCAGACCCGGGGATTTTTCATGACCGAATAGCCGTAAAAGACCAGCATCAGGCCACA
>OHOQ01001008.1_pt1 | contig 10430 bp, 7 predicted proteins | sample 1569881 | NCBI WGS metagenome assembly OHOQ01 (sample SAMEA3879596, study PRJEB24766) | human gut metagenome | biome: human-associated habitat; feature: feces | place: USA | collected 1985/1987 | reverse complement strand
TGACTCTGGCGCAGTTTTGGCTACATTAAACTAGGAATTACGTGAAGAACCTTTTTGCGTAGATTCCAGATGGAGGGATTGACATGGATTATATTACAAGTACATTGGGAAATCTTCTTCAGCAGACAGCATTCCTGAATTTAAGCGTAGGAAACCTGATCATGATCTTAGTTGCGTGTATCTTCCTTTACCTTGCGATCGGAAAAGGATTTGAGCCGCTTCTTCTTGTACCGATTTCCTTTGGTATGCTGCTTGTAAATATCTACCCGGATATTATGCTGAGCATTGAAGATTCTTCTAACGGAGTTGGAGGACTTCTTCACTACTTCTATTTACTGGATGAGTGGAGTATTCTTCCGTCCCTGATCTTCATGGGTGTAGGCGCGATGACAGACTTCGGTCCGCTGATCGCTAACCCGAAGAGCTTCCTTTTAGGCGCTGCCGCACAGTTCGGTATCTTCGGCGCTTACATCATTGCCCTCCTCATCGGATTTGAGCCTAACCAAGCCGGTGCTATCGGTATCATCGGTGGTGCCGACGGACCGACGGCGATCTTCCTTTCGTCTAAACTGGCTCCGAACCTGATGGGTGCCATCGCCGTATCAGCCTATTCTTACATGGCACTGGTACCGGTGATACAACCGCCCATCATGCGTGCGCTGACCACTAAACACGAACGCCTGATCCGCATGAAACCACCAAGAATCGTATCGCATACCGAAAAAGTGATTTTCCCCATCGTGGGTCTGTTGCTCACTTGCTTCCTGGTTCCGTCGGGTCTGCCTTTGCTGGGTATGCTGTTCTTTGGTAATTTATTGAAAGAAAGCGGTGTAACCCGTCGCTTGGCAAATACTGCCAGCGGTCCGTTGATCGATGTCATCACTATCCTGTTGGGACTGACTGTGGGAGCTTCTACCCAAGCCTCACAATTCCTCACCTGGGATTCTATCCTGATCTTCATCCTCGGTGCATTCTCTTTCATCATTGCCACTACCTCGGGTGTCTTGTTTGTGAAGTTCTTCAATCTCTTCCTGAAGAAAGGCAACAAGATCAATCCGCTGATCGGTAATGCAGGTGTATCTGCCGTACCCGACTCGGCGCGCATCTCACAAGTGGTCGGTTTGGAATACGATCCGACCAACTATCTGCTGATGCACGCTATGGGTCCGAACGTGGCGGGAGTAATCGGTTCAGCCGTAGCTGCCGGTATCCTGCTCGGATTCCTTATGTAGTTTAAAAGCTTTTTCATAAAATAGAACCGGGGCGTCTCTCTTTGCGAAAAGAGAGGCGCCTTGCATTTTACGTTAATCTATCTAAAAGACGTTACGAACCCTTCGTAGAAACGATATTTTTACTAACTTGCAGGCAATAAAACATACGTCCTATGAAAACAAAAGCTATGAAACCACTCATCTTTATCTTTTGCTTGTGTCTTAGCCCCATACTAACGGCACAGAACACGAATCAAAACAAGATTCAGGAAGCAATGGCAAACTATGATTACGAGACTGCCATTGAACTGATCAACAAAGAGAAGCCTACCATCCCGCTATTGATGCAGCAAGCCAAAGCCCTGAAAGGAATCGGCAACAACGCCGAGGCTCTCCGTGTCATCCGCCAAGTAATTACGGCAGATTCTACCAACCAACAGGCACACATCGAAGCCGCGGAATGTTGCAAAGCAATGGCTAAATATAACGATGCATTGGACTATTACCGGAAAACCATCACCTTGAATCCCAAGAACAAGTATGCCCGCTTGCAATTTATCAACTTGCTTTGCAATACGAAAAATTATGCCGAAGCTTTTGGAGAGAGCTCAATGATGTCCGAAACAGACAGTTCGGCCGTGGTACTCCACCTACAGGCACAGAGCCTTGAAGGAATGCAACAAATACTGCCTGCCATCGGCTGTTATGAAATCATTCAGGACAAATACCCGGACGACTATTTAGCAGCGGCCAAACTGGGAAATCTGAACATAGCGGCAGGATATCCCGAATACGCGATCAAAGCAACCGAACGCTACAGAGAACGGGATTCAACCAACCTGATCGTAAACCAGCAAAACGCACTTGCCTATTGTCGTGCCCAACAATACCCGATGGCCATCAAGCGTTACGAAAATCTATGCCAGCAGGGAGACAGCAGTACACAAACATTATACTATCTGGGAATCAGCTATTATGCCGATGAATATTATTATGAAGCACACGCATGCTTCAGCAAACTGTACAAAGATATGGAAGAAGATCCGAACCTGCTCTATTATCTGGGACGATGTTGCGCCAAGACTTCCTGGAAAAAGGAAGGCATAGAACATCTGGAGAAAGCCATCGAACTTACCATCCCCAAAGACAGTACCATGATCCGTCTTTACAAAGGCTTGGTCGATTGCTGTAAACTGGCAAGAGACACACCCAAACAAATCCAGGCCCTCAAAGAGCTGTATAAATATGATAAGACGAACCATAAACTACTTTATGACATCGCCTGGAATTATTCATATCAGCTAAAAGACCACAAATCAGCCGAACGTTATTTGCAGGCCTTCTTAAAGACCCGGAACAAAGATGCCAAAAAGGAGGAAGCCACCGCCGAAACAGGAGAACTCGTTCTGGGACTTGAAAACTACTACAACGCTGCCGATAAGTGGCTGAAGGACTTACAGAAAGAAAAATTCTTCAACGAGGGAATACCGGAACAAAGCCCGAAATAACAGAACCTATATTTACTCATATGAAATACCTCCTGATCCTCCTCTGTCTGGGCTTCAATGTAGCATTGTCCGCTCAGAACGTAACTTCTATCCAGGAAGCAATGGCAAACTATGACTACAAAACGGCCATCAGACTGATCGATGGAGAAACTGCTTCATCGCAATTATTGTTACAAAAAGCCAAGGCTTTAAAGGGATTGGGACACACTGCCGAAGCCTTGTCCACTTTACAACATATCATTTCCGAATTACCCGAAAACCAGCAGGCATTGATAGAAGCCGCTGAATGTTGCAGGCAACTGAGCAAGTACAACGAGGCCTTGGAATACTATCGGAAAGTTTTGAAGTTAAATCCGGAACATACTTACGCACACCTGCAATACACCCGTCTACTATACAACCAGCAGCGATATGGAGATGCACTGCACGAAAGCGTCACATTGGCCAAGAAAGACAGTTCCGCTACCGTATTACGATTAATGGCAGAAAGTATGGAAGGACTTAACATGCCGATAGAAAGCATGTTATGTTACATTTCCATCATCAGAAAATATCCTTCCGACTATCTGTCTGTTGCCAGATTGGGCAGCATACTCAATACGATGCAGGATTATGAAGGGGCAATCTCCCTGACAGAAGGATATCGCCAAATGGATAGTACCAATGTAGAGGTAAACCGACAGAACGCCTTGGCTTATTGTCTGCACAAAAACTACCCCATGGCAATCAAACGTTATCAAGATCTGACAAGCCAGGGAGACAGTACCCTGCTGACATGTTATTATCTGGGAGTCAGCTATTATGCCACGAAAGAATACTTTAAAGCACGCGATTGGCTGCTTAAAGCAAAATCCCGCCAGTCCCCCAGCGCCAACCTGCTCTACTACTTGGGACGCTCCTGCTCCAAGACTTTGTGGAAACAAGATGGGATTGAGTATCTGAATCAGGCCATCGACCAGACTATCCCCACCGACAGTATAATGGAACGTCTCTATTTCGGACTTGCGGATTGTTATAAAGAGGCCAAACAGACCCGCGAGCAGATAAAAGCAATCAAAGAACAATATAAGTATGCCCCCGACAGGCATATATTGCTTTATAACATGGCCTTTCTATCCGATAAAATCAAAGATACAAAAGCCACAGAGCGCTACTTGCAAGCTTTTTTACGAACAAAGTCCCAACAGAAGGCAATAGAGCTGCAACAAGATAGCGACGTCGAAGAGGAGGAGCCCGCACCTCGCATAGACTATTATAAAAGTGCCGCCAATAAACTGGAAAGTATCCGAAAGGAAAAATTCTTCAAAGGAGAAAAGTAGGTATCCAAAGTGGCTTTTGTGCACATTACAAATGCCCGATTCAGGTTTAAGCATCTCCTATGAAAACGTTTGCATAAATAGATGGCGGACAGTAAGGAAGAAAACAGGAACCAATCCGATGATTTATCCTATATTAGCAGCATCTAAATAATAACGAGCTAATATCATGAAAAAATTATTGTTCTTCTTAGGTTCTCTCTTACTTTCATTAAGTACCTATGCAGCCATGAACGTATCAAAAATCGATCCGCCCTTCTGGTTCACCGGCATGAACAATCCGGAACTCCAGTTAATGGTATACGGCGAAGGCATCGGCCAGGCATCCGTATCAGTAAACTATCCCGGAGTATCACTCAGCAGCGTCGTGAAGCTGGAAAGCAACAATTATCTGCTTGTCTATCTTCATCTCGATAAAGATGTTAAACCGGGGAAAATGCCTATTACATTCACTCTCGGAAAGAAAAAGCTGGTTAAGGATTACGAATTGAGAGCACGTAGCAAAGCAGGAGCCGACCACAAAGGCTTTGACGCATCGGATGCCCTATATCTGTTAATGCCGGATCGCTTTGCCAATGGAAACCCGGACAACGACCAGATAGAAGGCATGGCAGAATATAAAGTAGACCGCAATGACCCGAACGCCCGCCACGGCGGTGACCTCGCCGGTATTGAACAAAACCTGGACTACTTTATCGACCTGGGAGTGACCGCACTCTGGTTCACCCCGGTACTTGAGAACAATATGAAAGGCGGTTCGTACCACGGCTATGCCACGACCGATTATTACAAAGTAGACCCACGTTTCGGTACCAACGAAGAATATCGTTCGCTGATAGACAAAGCTCACAACCGGGGCATTAAAGTCGTAATGGATATGATCTTCAACCATTGCGGAGTAGAACACCCCTGGATCAAGGATATGCCTTCGAAGGACTGGTTCAACCACTCCGATTTTAAAGACAACTTCGTACAGACATCTTACAAACTGACTCCTCACGTAGATCCGTACGCCTCACAGTATGACTTCGACCAGATGAATGACGGCTGGTTTGTGGAAGCCATGCCCGACTTGAACCAGAAGAACCCTCACGTATACAAATATCTCCTGCAAAACAGTTTGTGGTGGATTGAATATGCCGATATCGACGGCATCCGGATGGATACTTACCCGTATGCCGACTACGATGCCATGAGCAACTGGATGAAGGAACTGAATGAAGAATATCCCAACTATAACACGGTAGGCGAAACCTGGGTAACCGAACCTGCCTACACAGCCTGGTGGCAAAAAGATTCCAAACTCTCCGCCCCACGCAACAGTAACCTGAAAACTGTGATGGACTTCAGTTTCTTCGACAAAATCAACACAGCCAAGAACGAAGAGACCGACACCTGGTTCAAAGGTCTGGATCGGGTATACAACAACTTTGTATACGATTATCTGTATCCCGATCCCGCATCCGTGCTGGCTTTCATAGAGAATCACGATACCGACCGCTTTCTGGGTGAAGGTGAAAATCTCGACATGCTGAAACAGGCCTCTACCCTTTTGCTGACCACCCGGCGCATTCCGCAGCTTTATTACGGAACCGAAGTCATGATGAACGGAGTAAAGAGCAAAAGCGACGGTTATGTCAGAAAAGATTTCCCCGGCGGATGGGCCAATGATAAAGAAAACGCTCTTACTCCGGAGGGACGTACCAAACTACAGAACGAAAGCTATAATTTCTACCGCAATCTGCTGAACTGGCGCAAAGGCAACGATGTGATTGCCAAAGGCAGCATGAAACAGTTCATGGTTCAGCACGGTGTATATGCCTATGCACGCGAATATAACGGAAAAACAGTATTTGTCCTGTTGAACGGTACGGATAAGGAGGTGAAACTCCCTCTGAAATATTACGCTGAAGTACTGAAAGATAAAACTCAAGGCAAAGACGTCATTAGCGGAAAAATGATAATGCTGAACGAGGAACTGACAATGGCTCCACGCCAGTCAATGGTCATAGAGCTTTAGCCCCGTTCACCCCAAAGCAGGCTCGGGGTGTCAAAAGTCTTTTTGTCACGAATAATAATAGTCAAACATTTGACTATTATCGAAGAATATCGCTACCTTTGCACCGACCAAAAGAATACAACGATGACAAACAACGAATCGGCACGCGAGCTTATTCTACAAATCCTGCGAACCCGGATGGCTTTCCGTCAAACCCTTCAACGGGTGCTCAAACGGCACAACGTAGATATGACCTTCGAAATGCTGCAAGTAATGAATTGCCTGTGGAACGAACAAGGCATCAGCCAGCAGTCTCTGGCAGAGAAAACGGCAAAAGACAAAGCTTGCCTGACTAACCTGATCAATAACCTGGAGAAAAAGAATTGGGTGATACGGAAAGAAGATTCATCCGACCGGAGAAACCGGCTGATTTTTCTTACAGTACAGGGCGAGGAACTTGCCCTTACAGTGAAACCGCTGATCAACGATATCTATACCCAAACGGGAATAGAGATGGAGGTCAGCCGGATAAACGAATGTACCGAAGATTTAAAAAGACTGTACGAAGTTCTCAACGAAATCTAAAATCAACTCAGGCCATGTCCACCCATCAAGCGAAACAAAAAGAATTAAGAAAGCTGAAGTACAGAAACATCTTTCTCAACACGGTATGCATATTATTAGCACTGGCAGGTATCTCGTGGACAGTAAACTATTTCTGGAAATATGCCCGCTACGAAATAACCAATGATGCCGTAGTGGACCAATACATCGCTCCGCTCAACATCCGGATACCGGGATATATCAAAGAAGTACGTTTCACCGAGCACCAGTATGTACATGCCGGCGACACGCTCCTGATTCTGGATGACCGTGAATACCGGATCCGACTCAAAGACGCGGAAGCCGCTTTGATGGATGCCTTAGGCTCCAGAGAGGTTTTGAACTCCGGCATCCGGACCTCAGGAGTGAACATTGCCGTACAGGACGCCAACATAGCCGAAACCCAAGCACGGCTTTCACAGCAGGAAGCCGAACTGAACCGATACACCCGGCTCCTGAAAAAACAGGCCATCAGCCAACAGGACTACGAACTGGCAAAAGCAAATTTTGAAGCAACCCGAGCACGTTACAATGCCCTCCTGCGCCAGAAAGAAGCCGCCCAATCGCAGTACTCTGAAACCAGTAAACGCAGTACCAGTGCCGAAGCCAATATCCTCCGTAAAGAGGCCGAAGTGGATATGGCTAAACTGAACCTATCATATACCGTCGTCACCGCACCTTATGACGGATACATGGGACGGCGCACCCTTGAACCGGGACAGTTCGTACAAGGGGGACAGACTCTCTCGTATCTGGTACGAGGCAATGATAAATGGGTAACTGCCAACTATAAAGAGACTCAGATAGCCCACATCTACATCGGACAAAAGGTTCGCATTAAAGTAGATGCTTTCAGCGGCCGGACCTTTCATGGAACCGTCACGGCCATTTCCGAAGCTACCGGGTCAAAATACTCCCTGGTGCCTACCGACAATTCGGCCGGGAACTTCGTCAAAGTACAGCAGCGCATTCCTGTCCGCATTGACCTCAACGATGCCTCACCCAAAGAGATGGAATGCCTCCGTGCCGGAATGATGGTAGAAACGGAGGCGGTCCGCCCATAAGCCTATGGTAAAGCTCAACCTCCCTACCCGCCCCTGGGTGCCCCAATGGTTGGGCATCGTAACGATGTTCATCGTCATTTTTCCCATCACCCTGCTCAACGGAGCTTACACAGGCAGTATGATCGAAGTGTCGAACACGCTGGGAGTGATGAGCGAAGATATCACGATGGCCTATTATTCAGCTTCGGTGGGGATGGCTGTAGCCTACCCCATCGTACCGAAAATACGTGCTATAGCCACTTCGAAGACCTTGTTACTCACAGACTTATTGCTACAGGTTTTCTTCAGCCTGATCTGTGCACAGACAGGCAGCATGGACGTCATCATGGGATGCTGTTTCTTCATGGGATTCCTCAAAGGTTTCGTCATGCTCGAGTTCATCATCCTGATCCGTCCACTCTTCAGTCCCAAAAACATACGAAGTGAATTTTACGCCTACTTCTATCCCATTGTCTTCTCCGGAGGACAGTTGTCAATGGCTATCACGGCACAATTGGCCTATCATTATCAATGGCAGCACATGTACTATTTCGTCACCATCCTTCTACTGGTTGCCATTCTGTTTGTATTGTGTTTTTTCCGTTACGCACAACGTCCCGTCCACATCCCGTTCAAGGAGATGGACGGAAAGAGCATGTTCATCATTGCCGCTGCCTATCTGCTGACACTCTATACCTTCACTTATGGCAAAACACTCGACTGGTTCGCATCCCCTAAAATAAGAGTATACGTATTCATCATCCCTCTCCTGATAGCTCTTTTCATCTACCGGCAACGGACACAGCCGAAGCCTTTCGTCAGTCTGAAACCACTTACTCTGCATAAATCCATCATCGGATACGGCTTCATGGTACTCGCCATGTTTCTGACAGCCACCAGTTCACTGGTGACCAACTACATGAACAGTATTATCCGGGTAGACAGCATTCATGCCAATTCACTCAGCCTGTGGCTGTTGCCCGGCTATGTCGTGGGAGCGATTATTTGTTTCTGGTGGTTCCGATGGCAACGGTGGCGGTTTCGCTTTCTGATTTCAGGCGGCATGTTCTGTTACGTCATTTATCTGGCAATTCTCTACTTTGGCATAACCCCGTATGGCACTTACGAAATGCTCTACCTTCCTATCTTATTCCGAGGAGTGGGCATGATGGTCCTGTTTATCGCATTCGGCGTTTTTGTCGTCGAAGATTTAGACCCGCGCCTGACACTGTCCAACGCTTTCTTCCTGATTTCCTTCCGGTCGGCACTGGCACCGGTCCTGTCGGCCTCGTTTTTCAATAACATGCTCTATTATCTTCAGGTGAAAGGCATGAATGTTCTTTCGGAAAATATGACGCTGACCAATCCAATAGCCGAACAGAAATATAACCAGGCACTGAACAGCGCCCTGGCACAGGGGCACGAATTCAGCGAAGCCGGCCAGTTGGCAACCAACAGCCTGTACTCCATTTTGCAACAGCAATCTCTCTTGCTGGCTCTGAAAACACTGATCGGTTATGTGCTGATACTGGCACTGGTGGTTGCAGTCGTTGCAGCTTTTATCCCTTTCCATAAGACATTGAAAGTGGCTGTCGTAAAGACGGGAGACGATATGGTATAACGAACGAGGAAAGAATAAAGATTCCTCCGGCAAATATGTAGTTTGACAACCGTCCCGATAAATTTGATAATCAACAGATTATATTTACCAATATTTTTCTTTCAATGTAAATCCATTTATCCCGGTATGTAAAGACATTATCTCCGGTATGTAAAGGCTTTTATCCCGGCATGTAAAACCATTTACCCCGGTACGTAAAACCATTTATCCCGGCATGTAAAACTTTGATAAGCCAGTCCCGAAAACCCGGTGAATTTGATTATTCACCACAGAAGAGAATAACGTCTCACAGAAGAGAATTTCTCTCCGGAACCTTTCATAAACAAAAGATGAAAACTCTGTGCCTTCTGTACCCCTCGTAGTGAATCAAAACCCGAACCGAATGGCAACCGGATTTTCGGACCGACCTAAAAAAAGCCACTCAATCGCTTGAGTGGCCTTCCAAAAATGTAAATTAAATAAACATGAACAACATCATGTTTTTTTATTCAGCCAATTTATTGTCTGAACCCAGCACATTGATGATTTTGTGCTTGTAGAGTTTTTCCATGTTGTCGCGAGCCGGTCCCAGGTATTTACGTGGGTCGAACTCAGCCGGTTTTTCTGCAAATACCTTACGGATAGCAGCAGTCATAGCCAAACGAGAGTCTGAGTCGATGTTGATTTTGCAAACAGCAGAAGCAGCAGCTTTACGCAACTCGTCTTCAGGAATACCGATAGCAGCTTTCAGTGCACCACCAAATTGGTTAATGGTTGCAACTTCTTCTTCAGGAACTGAAGATGATCCGTGAAGAACGATAGGGAATCCCGGAAGTTCTTTCATTACGCCATCCAATACGTTGAATGCCAACGGAGGAGGAACCATACGGCCGGTTTTCGGATCGATGTGGCACTGTTCCGGAGTAAATTTATAAGCACCGTGAGAAGTACCGATAGAGATAGCCAATGAATCGCAACCTGTTTTAGTTACGAAATCAACTACTTCATCCGGTTCAGTATATGTGTGGTGGTCAGAAGAAACTTCATCTTCTACACCGGCCAATACGCCGAGTTCACCTTCTACAGTTACATCGAACTGATGAGCGTAGTCAACAACTTTCTTAGTCAGAGCAACGTTTTCATCATAAGG
>OHOQ01001005.1_pt1 | contig 10504 bp, 7 predicted proteins | sample 1569881 | NCBI WGS metagenome assembly OHOQ01 (sample SAMEA3879596, study PRJEB24766) | human gut metagenome | biome: human-associated habitat; feature: feces | place: USA | collected 1985/1987 | reverse complement strand
CGGAACGGCAGAAGACTGGGATAAGGCACTCGAATGGTTCGGCAAAGGGGCGGAGAAGGAAGAGTCTCGTTGTTTGACAGAGCTGGGCCTGGCTTATGAAAATGGCAATGGCGTGGAAGAAAATCCGCAAAAGGCTGTGGAATATATGATGAAAGCTGCTGAACAGGACTATGGTTATGCCCAGTTTAAGATGGGAGACTATTATTTCTTTGGTTGCGGTCCCTGTTTGGAAGACAATAAAAAGGCTATGGAATGGTATGAGAAGGCTGTGGCCAACGAAATTCCAATGGCAATGTTGCGTATGGGTGAGTATTACCTGTATGATTATGACAGTCTGAACGAATCGGAAAAGGCTTTTGCCTATTTCAAGAAAGCTGCCGAATACGAGTGGTATAGCGAAGGATTGGGTATCTGTTATGAAATGGGTATCGGAGTGGAAGATAATGAAACGGAAGCTTTTAAATATTATACGCTGGCTGCGGATAATGGAAATACGACGAGTGTGTATCGTACCGGACTTTGCTATTACAACGGAGTAGGCGTGAAACAGAACTATGCCGAAGCTTACCGCTGGTTTACGGATGCGGCAGGGAATGAAAATATTGCTGCGACTTATTATCTCGGTAAGATGATGATGTATGGCGAAGGTTGTACTCCTGATCCGGAAACTGCGGTGCAATGGTTGCTGAAAGCTGCCGAAAAGAATAGCGACAAAGCGCAATTTGAACTTGGGAATGCCTATCTGACGGGCAAAGGCGTGGAAGAAAACGATGAAATTGCAATGGAGTGGTTCGAAAAGGCCGCAGAGAATGGCAATGAGAAAGCTCTTAAAATTACCGGAAGGAGGAGAAAGTAAAAGAGGAACATGGAAAAAGAAGGGAATAATCTGTTTCAGGTCAATCTTAAAGGTATGATTGCTCTGTTATCAGAGCATATTTATAGTAACCCGAATACTTTTGTTCGCGAACTGTTGCAGAATTGCGTAGATGCCATCACGGCACTACGCAATATCGACGAGAATTACAACGGACGCATTGATGTCTTTCTGAATGAGGACAAAACGGTGGTGTTCAGGGATAATGGAATCGGACTGAAAGAGGAGGAAGTTTATCGTTTTCTGACGGTTATCGGAGAGAGTTCAAAACGGGATACTCCCGATGCGGACGATTTTATCGGAAGGTTCGGTATCGGATTGTTATCTTGTTTTGTGGTGACTAATGAAATCACCGTGGAGAGTCGTTCGGCAATGGGCGGACAGCCTGTTTGCTGGTGTGGCAAAGTAGATGGGACGTATCAGCTGACTTTATCGGACGAAGAACGGCCTATCGGGTCGCAGGTGGTGTTGCATCCGAAAGGAGACTGGATGCATCTTTTTGAATATGAAACGTTTAAGAAGATACTGGTCAGTTATGGGGAAGTGTTGCCATATCCTATCTATCTGCATTATCAAGGAGAAGAGGAATTGGTAAATACGCCTTCGCCTGTATGGCTTGACCCGAAGGCGACTCGCAAAGAACTGCTGGATTATGGGGCAAAAGTATTCCAGTCGTCTGCTCTTGATGCTTTCCGGATTTATACTGAAAGTGGTAAGGTAGAAGGGGTGCTTTATATTTTGCCTTTCCGCACACAATTTTCAGTACGCAATTCCCATAAGGTCTACCTTAAACGTATGCTGTTGAGTGAGGACGATTGTAACCTGCTGCCGCCGTGGGCTTTCTTTATCCGTTGTCTGGTGAATGCGGACGGATTGCTGTCTACTGCTTCCCGCGAGTCTTTGGTGAGCAATGACCAGTTGAAGGATGCGCGGAAAGAGATCGGGATAGCTATCAAGGATTATTTGCGGGGATTGGTGCAGAATGACCGAGCCATGTTCAACCGGATCTTGGATGTTCATCACTTCCATATCAAGGCGATTGCTTCGGAAGACAATGAACTGCTCCGTTTGTTTATGGATTATCTTCCTTTTGAAACAAATAAGGGGCTGCGTGGTTTTGGAAGTATTCGTTCGGCAAGCAATGTGATATGCTATACCAAGAATCTGGAAGATTTCCGTCAGGTGCGCCGTATAGCCGGAGCGCAAGGATGGCTGGTGGTGAATGCTGCTTACACTTTTGATGAGACTTTGTTGAAAAAGTATGTCCGTCTGAATCCGGAACTTACGTTGGATGAAATATCTCCTTCACGGTTGCTGGAACAGTTTGGCGAAGTGGAGGCGAATAAAGAGTTTCAGGCTTTTGAAATGAAAGCGAACGAGCTGTTGAAGCGGTTTGGCTGTGTCTGTCGTCTGAAACATTTTACTCCGGTGGATATTCCGGTAATCTTTGTGGCGGAGGAAAAGGAGAATGTAGCTAAAAGTGCCAATAATCCGTTGGCGGCTGTATTGGGGGCTGTCAATACTGCCAAGCAAATCCCACCGACACTCACTTTCAATGCGGATAACGAAATGGTACAGACTTTATTGCAAATACAGGGAGACAATAAACTGTTTCAGCATGTGGTGCATATATTGTATGTACAGTCGCTTTTGCAAGGTAAATATCCGGTGAACAGTGAAGAAATGGAGCTTTTCAACCGTTCGCTTAGCGAACTGATGACTTCGAAAATGAATGATTTTATAAATTTCCTGAATTAAAAAAAGAATATGAGATACACACTTGAAATACAAAAACTGCTGTTGCAGACACAGAATGACAGCCTGCATCCCCGTGAAAAAGCTAATCTATTGAAAGAAGCTATCCGCATCGCTGATGAGAACGAAGATGTGGAATGGGCTACGGAGTTGAGACTGGATCTTATCTATGAACTGAATCTTCTTTCGGCAGATGCGGAAGAGATTACCGTGTTCTCTAAAATCCTGGATGATTACGAGAATCACAAGGATGTAATCAAAGAAGATGACTTGTTGTGGAAATATAAATGGATCTGGGCTTGTACGTTCGATCTGCCGGAAATTCCGATGGAACAGGTGAAAGCGATCGGTGAGGATTATAAAACCCGTATTCTCCGGAATGGATATTCTTTGCGGAGTTATTATCACCGCTGGTCTGTGGAATGTGTTTGGATGCGACAGTATGACAAGGCAAAAGAATACATTGACAAGATGCTGAATGAAAAGATAGACGGTCAGTCGTGTGAGGCTTGCGAACTGAATTTTATGCTGGATTATTATTTGGAAACAGGGCAGTTTGATGAGGCTTACAGCCGGGCGCAGCCATTGATTAATAAGCAGGTCACCTGTTATGAAGCCAATTTGCGGGCTTACTTGAAGCTCTCCTATTATGCACAGAAAGCTGGCAAACCGGAGGTTGCCGCTGATATGTGTGCACGTGCCGAAGAAGCATTGCAGGGAAGAGAAAAGGATGAATATCTTTTGCTTTACTTGGGATTGTTTATTGCTTATAATATAATGACGAAGCCGGAAAGAGGCTGGGAGTATGCCGAGCGATGCATCGGTTGGAGTTTGCGTACGAATACGTTGAAGAAATATCGCTTCTCTTGCGATATGGTAGAGGCCTTGAAGTATGAGACCCGTCCGGAAGTCTCCTTGTCGTTGCCGGAGGAATTCCCTCTTTATCGTCCGGATGGAATTTATCAGGTCAGCGAGCTTCGCAATTATTTCTATCAGCAGGCGGAAGAGCTGGCACTTCGCTATGACGCCCGCAACGGAAATAGTGGTTATATGGACCGTTTGAAACAATTAATGTCCAATTAATTGCCAACATGTAGATTAATCCGTATTTTTGCCGTCCAATTATTTACTAAAAACACTGAATAACAGAAAATGAGAAAGTGGCGTATTGAAGATTCTGAGGAACTCTACAACATCACAGGTTGGGGTACCTCGTACTTTGGTATTAATGACAAAGGTCATGTCGTTGTTACACCTCGTAAAGATGGAGTATCCGTTGATTTGAAAGAACTGGTCGATGAGTTACAATTGCGTGATGTGGCATCTCCCATGCTGGTGCGTTTCCCGGATATTTTGGACAACCGTATTGAAAAGATGTCATCCTGCTTTAAACAGGCAGCCGAGGAGTATGGTTATAAAGCCCAGAACTTTATTATTTATCCGATTAAGGTCAACCAGATGCGCCCTGTGGTGGAAGAAATTATCAGCCACGGAAAGAAGTTCAATCTCGGACTGGAAGCCGGCTCTAAACCGGAACTCCATGCGGTGATTGCGGTCAATACGGACTCTGACTCATTGATTGTTTGCAACGGATATAAAGACGAAAGTTATATTGAACTGGCATTGCTTGCCCAGAAGATGGGCAAACGAATCTTCCTTGTAGTAGAGAAGATGAATGAGCTGAAACTGATAGCCAAAATGGCGAAACAGCTGAATGTGCAGCCCAATATCGGTATTCGTATCAAACTGGCTTCTTCCGGTAGCGGAAAGTGGGAAGAGTCGGGAGGAGATGCCAGCAAGTTTGGCTTGACTTCCAGTGAACTTCTCGAAGCGCTCGATTTTCTGGAAAGCAAAGGCTTGAAAGATTGTCTGAAACTGATTCATTTTCATATCGGCAGTCAGGTGACGAAGATTCGTCGTATTAAAACTGCCTTGCGTGAGGCCTCTCAATTTTACGTGCAACTTCATTCTATGGGCTTCAATGTGGAGTTTGTGGACATTGGCGGCGGACTGGGTGTCGACTATGACGGAACCCGTTCATCCAATAGTGAAGGGAGTGTGAACTATTCCATTCAGGAATATGTGAATGACTCTATTTCTACGTTGGTAGATGTCAGTGACAAGAATGGTATCCCACATCCGAATATTATTACCGAAAGTGGACGGGCATTGACGGCACATCACTCTGTGCTGATTTTCGAGGTGCTCGAAACAGCGACCCTGCCGGAATGGGATGATGAGGAAGAAATCGCTCCGGATGCGCATGAACTTGTGCAGGAACTATATGGTATTTGGGATACTTTGAACCAGAACAAGATGTTGGAAGCATGGCATGATGCACAACAGATTCGGGAAGAAGCTCTCGACTTGTTCAGTCATGGTATTGTAGATTTAAAGACACGTGCTCAGATTGAACGTCTGTATTGGTCAATTACACGGGAGATTAATCAGATTGCCGGAGGTTTGAAACATGCCCCGGATGAATTCCGCGGATTGTCTAAACTGCTGGCGGATAAATATTTCTGTAACTTCTCATTGTTTCAGTCATTGCCCGACTCCTGGGCGATTGATCAGATATTTCCGATTATGCCTATTCAGCGGCTGGATGAGAAACCGGAGCGTTCGGCTACCTTGCAGGATATCACCTGCGATTCGGACGGTAAGATTGCAAACTTCATTTCTACCCGTAATGTGGCTCATTATCTGCCTGTTCATAGCCTGAAAAAAAACGAGCCTTATTATCTGGCTGTTTTCTTAGTCGGAGCTTATCAGGAGATTTTGGGAGATATGCATAATTTGTTCGGTGATACGAACGCCGTGCATGTTTCGGTGAACGAGAAAGGATATAATATCGAACAGATTATCGACGGAGAAACGGTAGCGGAGGTGTTGGACTATGTGCAGTACAATCCGAAGAAGCTGGTACGTACGCTCGAAACTTGGGTGACGAAATCAGTGAAAGAAGGAAAAATCTCCTTGGAAGAAGGAAAAGAATTCCTTTCCAACTATCGTTCGGGGCTTTACGGATATACTTATTTGGAATAACCGGCAGGGTGCCGGAGCCGGATTCTCCATTCGGTGAACTTATTAGAAATCAAGAAATGAGAGAAAAACTAACAGTAATTAAGGTGGGTGGCAAAATCGTAGAAGAGGAAGCCACCCTTCGTCAGTTGTTAAATGACTTTGCCGCTATTGACGGACATAAAGTGTTGGTTCATGGTGGCGGTCGTTCGGCAACAAAGATTGCCGCGCAACTGGGTATTGAAAGCAAAATGGTAAATGGTCGTCGGATTACCGATGCCGAAACGTTGAAAGTCGTAACGATGGTGTACGGCGGATTGGTGAATAAAAACATTGTGGCAGGTCTGCAAGCACGCGGAGTCAATGCACTCGGATTGACCGGAGCGGATATGAATGTAATCCGTTCGGTGAAACGTCCGGTGAAAGAAGTAGACTACGGGTTTGTGGGGGATGTGGAACAGGTGGATGCCACTTTATTGTCGGATTTGATACATAAAGGCGTTGTTCCCGTGATGGCTCCATTGACACACGACGGTCACGGCAATATGTTGAATACGAATGCAGATACCATTGCCGTGGAAACAGCGAAAGCGTTGTCGGCTCTGTTTGATGTGACATTGGTGTATTGTTTCGAGAAGAAAGGTGTGTTGCGTGACGAGAATGATGACGACAGTGTGATTCCTCAAATCACCCGTACCGAATTTGAACAATATGTAGCCGATGGCGTTATTCAAGGAGGTATGATTCCTAAGTTGGAAAATTCTTTTGAAGCAATAAATGCAGGAGTTTCTGAAGTGGTAATCACCTTAGCGTCAGCGATTAACGACTCTGGAGGAACGAGAATAAAAAAATAATTCAAAAAAAAGTAGTGGGCGACTGTAACTTTTCATATCCTAGCCCGTCATTATTATAGAGATGCAAGAAATCAGCTTCCGAAACGATATTTTGCCGTTGAAGGATAAACTCTTTCGATTGGCTTTCAGAATCACCCTGGATAGGGCCGAAGCCGAGGATGTCGTTCAGGACACCATGATAAGAGTGTGGAACAAGCGTGATGAGTGGTCGCAATTTGAATCGGTTGAAGCCTATTGCCTGATAGTGGCAAAGAACCTGGCGATAGACCGGAGTCAAAAGAAAGAAGCTCAAAACGTGGAACTCACCCCCGAAATGGAGGAAGAACCTGATGCAAACAGTCCGTATGACCAGTTGGTTCATGATGAGAAAATGAACATTATCAATAGACTGGTGAACGAACTTCCCGAAAAACAGCGGCTTATCATGCAACTGAGGGACATTGAAGGTGAAAGCTATAAAAAAATTGCAACCTTGCTGAATCTGACAGAGGAACAAGTCAAAGTGAATCTCTTCAGAGCCAGGCAAAAAGTAAAACAAAGGTATTTAGAAATTGACGAATATGGATTATAAGGATATAGAACAGCTCCTCGAGCGATATTGGCAATGCGAAACTTCCGTTGAGGAGGAAGCAACATTGCGCGACTTCTTCGCAAAGGAAGAAGTTCCGGCTCATTTGCTTCGCTATAAGAATCTGTTTGTTTATCAGCAGGTTCAGCAGGAAGTAGGACTGGGCGAAGACTTTGATGCACGTATTCTGGCAGAGGTGGAGCCTACGGTAGTAAAAGCGAAACGTTTGACACTGACCGGTCGTTTTATTCCTCTGTTCAAGGCTGCTGCCGTAATTGCAATCATCCTTTCTTTGGGGAATGTGGCACAACATTCTTTCTCCGGAGATGATGGAAGTGTATTGGCTACGGATACCATTGGTAAACAAGTAACTGCACCGTCGGTCGCTATCTCAAATGATGTGAAAGCGGAACAGGTCCTGGCGGATAGCCTGGCGAAGATCAACCACAAGGTGCAAGTTATAAACGAATAGACATTTTCATTTGCTTTAAACATATAATATAGTTAGTGTGCTTAATTAAAACAACAACGAAGGCGAAACTGTGAAGTTTTCAATTCTCTCAAATTTTTATAATGAAACTAACTAAATAAATGGGCTACCGCGTGATGCAGTAGCCCTTTTATGTTTTTAAACTGTCTTTATTTAAGCTGTCTTTATTTGATCTGCCGTATATTTTTTCGTGGCGCATCCACTTCTTGAGGATCTCCTTTATAGGCAATATCACCGCTTCCTTTGACGCGGGCAACCAGCTTCTGACTGGCATAGCAGCTGATGTTGCCGGAGCCGCTAATGCTTGCGTCTGTGTTTTCTGCTTGCAAATCGGCAGCTTGAATATTTCCTGATCCGGCAATAGAATAGCTCGCTTGAATGGCTTTGCCGTTCAGATTGATATTGCCCGAACCGGAAATACTTGCCTGACATTCCTGGCTCTCTATTTGTTGTAGTCTTACATCTCCCGAACCATTAATTGAAACGGCCATTTTTTGGCAATTGAATCCTTCTCCCTGAATGTTGCCCGAACCGTTGATGTGGAACTCAATATCTTTAGAGGTTTGTATCCCATTGATTAATCTTATATTTCCTGAACCGTTGACCGACAGCTTATTCAGTTCCGGAGCAAAAACTTTTATTTCCAGTTTTCCTTTCCAGATAGTGACATTCTTCTTGAATTTTATAATGAATGTACTACCCTCCACATACGTTTCTATAAGTGGTATGATGTTGTCGGAACCATGAATTTCGACATGGCTGCATGTGTCTTGCCAATAACTAATGTTGGCGCTTCCCACTAGTTTGATTTCATTGAAGTGGTCGGCTTTCACTTCTTTGGAGATGTAATTCTTGCTGCCTACGATGTGTTTTCCCTGCAAGCAAGAGCCGGCAGTAAGTACTAGAAACATTCCCGTGACTAATACGAGCAATAAACTTGTTTTCATAATTACGCTTTTCTATGATTGATATAATGGTTAGACGGAAGAATTTGATCTAAAGTTGCATCTTCCATAAAGTTTTTCGTTAGCGTCTTCTTTTTTATTACTTTTGTGGCTGTTGATAGGAGGATTATAATGGATAAGATTATAGAAGATGATGAGTTAGGGCGTCTGGTGATACGCGTCAATTCACGTGCGAGAAGTCTTGTGTTTCGTACCAAGAGTGATGCTGTTTATGTTTCAGTTCCTCCCGGTACTACCCTGAAAGAAGTGAAACAGGCCATCGAGAACCTGCGTGGAAAGCTTCTGGCCTCCCGGCAAAAAATCGCTCGTCCGTTGATTGATTTGAATTATAAGATTGATGCGGAGCATTTTAAACTATCTTTGGTGTCGGGCGAGAAAGATCAGTTTCTGGCTAATTCCCGGTTGGGTGTAATGGAGATCGTTTGTCCGCCTCATGCCGATTTTACAGATGAAAAACTGCAAAGCTGGTTGCATAAGGTTATTGAAGAATCATTGAGACGAAATGCCAAAAGTATTCTGCCTTCACGTCTGGCCTTCTTGTCCAAGCAATGCGGATTGTCCTATTCGAGTGTGAAAATAAACTCCAGTCAGGGCAGATGGGGGAGTTGTTCGGCTCGAAAAGCTATTAATTTATCCTATTACCTGGTTTTGCTGCCTTCTCATTTGATAGACTACGTGTTGTTGCACGAATTATGCCATACCCGCGAGATGAATCATAGCGAGCGATTCTGGGCGTTACTCAATCAATATACAGAAGGAAAAGCATTGACCTTGCGGGGAGAATTGAGAAAGTACCGTACAGAAATATAAAATAAAGTTAGTTTTTATCCCTCATGCTTTCTATAAATAGGTCTTTGTTTATCAGCCTATTTGCGGAGTTCATCGAGCAAAAACGGATTCTTCACATTCTTCACTGTTAAGAACATTCTTCACTTCTCCCTATTCATGGAGGATAGCATCATTCTCCTTGTGTAAAGCACATCTATTATGTCGTAAAAAAATAAAAAAGACTGATTACATCCTGATATAATTTTCGTCTTTTCAATAAAGTAACCTTTAATGAGATGGAAAACATGAGAAAGAAACAAATTCTTTTTGCGTTTGGAATGGCCGCCCTCTTGTTGTACGCTTGCGAATTGTTCACGGACAGACAACAGGAATTATCAAACGAACTGGCTGTCGGTAAGAATCGGGAGTTAACTGTTGCAGCTGCCAAAGAATGGTATGTCGACAATGGGGCTCCCGTTACCCGAATGGGGGTGACGCAAAGCAATGTATCGGGAATATTGGTAACTCCTTCGTGGAATCATGCTAAAGAATGGAAGAAAGGAAGGTATGAAGTGGTGGAAGCCTCTTTGCGTTCCAACATGAATGTTATCCTTTATGACCAAGATACGAAGAAGCAGAAAAAGAAGATGAGCAAGAAAGAAAAAAGACGGGTGATGAACGTTGCTCGGTCTGTTATATTGAAAGATATTACGACGGGAGAAATCATTACTTTCAATATGATATTTATAGGTAGTCTGAATTATCTGATGAAGTACGATGATTTGTCAGATAACAATTATTTGCATCGGGTTCCCCATTTTGACGGTATGGTTTTATATTTTTGTCCCAGCGGTGAGTTTGTAAACGGTTGGAAGTACAAGAATGGTAAGATAATAAAGCGTCTTTCTCCTGTTCTTGATGAGGCGGCATTATCGGATACGCTATCTTCTGCTACAACTCGAGCTATACAGTGTTACACGAATTACTATACCGAATCGTATTACTATTGTCCTCCGATTACACGTTCTGCCTTTATGGATGACTGGTCGAGTTTTTATGGTACCGGTGAGTTTGGAGGCGGTATTGATGATGGTAATGGTGGTAATAGTGGTGGAAGCGGAGGTGACCCTACCCTAGAAGGTGGTGAATTAGAAGGTCCAACAATAACTGCACCTGCATGTTATTGGACTTACCGAGAAGTTCCATATA
>OHOQ01001004.1_pt1 | contig 10512 bp, 10 predicted proteins | sample 1569881 | NCBI WGS metagenome assembly OHOQ01 (sample SAMEA3879596, study PRJEB24766) | human gut metagenome | biome: human-associated habitat; feature: feces | place: USA | collected 1985/1987 | reverse complement strand
TCTATCACCAGTTCAAATCTGGTTGGCGCCTCTTATAAAAACACCCGGAATATTTATTTCCGGGTGTTTTTGTCAAAGAATACAAGAAAAGCTGCCGGTGGCAGCCTCTCGTATATTATTTCGTTATAATTGAATCTTCTTTAACATATGATCGACGAATACTTTTGCATGCTCCACATCCAGATCATCCGGATGTGTAAGTGCAAGATCGAAATTCTGGATAAAACGGTCGATCTGGTCGTTATTCTCGTTAGTTTTCATGGATTCATACTTCATACGTACCTTCTGCGGCATCTTTCCCTGACAGATAAAATATCCAAGATAATCGTTGTCTGCTTCGATCCAGGCACTGACGCGTCCGGCAATATCCTTATAATATTCCGGAGAATCCCCCATTCCGCAAGTTCCGAATAAAGCGATCTGTTTGCCGCTTAAGTCACTTAAGAAGTCACTGACCTCCATACTGCAGCTTCCGCGGTGCACGCAGAATCCGATGAAGTAGACATTGGCTTCCGGAATTGTCTTATCTGTATCGATATCGATCAGATCTTTGGAATTGCCGGGAAGGCGCGAGAAGATAGATGCAGCAATTTTCTTTGTATTTCCGGATTCACTCTGATATAAAACAAGATAATCCAACATAAGAATTCCTCCTTTTTGCGTTTGTTGATGGTCACAATTTATTGTACATCTGGATTACATTGAAATTTTATGAGTTACATATAATGGCCGCCGCTGTAACCGCCCGGGGCACCGCAGCACATTCCGCCGCTGCAGCATAAGTTGCAGACGATGTTGGCAATACATAATTTTACACACCAGTCGCTTCCACCGCCGAAGGTGGTGGTATACGGATTCTGGCGTTGGCGGTACCAGCTTCCGCCACTTTCAAACTGGTTAACTAACATCTGGTATTGATAGTTGGCTGGTTCCATGCGGAGCGCTTCTTTGGCATGCTGAAGGGCCGTTGCATTGTTGCCGAGACCGGAATTGGCAATCGCACTGTAGTAATACCACTGGGCAGTATGCTCGTTGATTCCGTTTAATACGTTCATTGCTTCCTGATACCGGCCGTTGTTGATGAAGTTGGCAGCAGCTCTTAAGTGAAGATCCTGCTCACTTTCCTGACCTGCATTACCGGTCTGTCGGTATTCTCCGTAGAAGCCGCGGAACGGACCATATCCGTTCTGGCTATATGGACCGTAATTCCCGGAAGAGCCGTATTCCCGATCTTTCATGATCTGCTGATAAGCCTGCTGGACTTCTTTGAATTTCGCCTCTGCCTGATCCTTGTTCGGATTATTGATATTGGCATCCGGATGATATTTTCGGCTGAGGTTACGATATGCTTTTTTTATCTCGTCATCAGAAGCATCACGGGATACTCCTAAGACACTATATGGATCTGTCATTGTTCTTGATCTCCTGTTGTTGAATTATCTGTATCAGGATGTGGATTATCATTTGTGGTTCTACCGGCAGTGGAATTGCCGTCAGCAGTATCTGCAGCGTTGTGTGTATTCTTGCCGGCGAGTCTTTCGGATGTTACGGCAGTGTATCTGCTCCATACTCCGGAATAGAGAACGTTCCGCAAGATCTCTGCATGCAGCAGTATCGGAAGCTGTTCGAATTCCCTGGAGCATTCCGACATCATAAGCGTCAGAAGGCTGCGGCAGTCATCTGCAAATGCAGGATCGTCCAGGTATGCCTTCCTGAATGGATTATAGCTGCCGGATTTGATGTCTTTTTCGACATCATCGTAGGCATCCATCAGATAGATGAATTTTCCGAGGAAGAATCCGATCTTACGAAGAGAGGATTCCCATTCATCGTGGCGGTATGCAAAAATCTCAGCCATGATATTGCCAAAAAGTCCGGACATAAGATCCAGATTCTGTTCATTTTCTGCCTCATATTTTGAGATTTGGGCGAGATTTTCTGAGATGACCTTACATTTTACGGGATATAATTTTTCAATCTTCTTTATCTTTGAATGCAAAAGTTTTGCGGCAACAAAAGCTTTCTTCCTGTGTTCGTCTGCCCAGTCATCTTCACACTTATAATAAGATAACAGCATGTTGATGGCTGCGGCATATTCAGTAAATTCATTGGTCTTTGCCGCATGCTTTTGCATGGGATGTGCAATACAACGGACCATCTCTGTCTTCGTGTCCGGTTCATAAAGACCGGTGAGCAGGATCACAAGAAATGTCATATCAAAGGATAAAGTCACCTGACCTCTTCTACCATAACATTCTTTTAAGACTTTGCATAGTCCACAGTAATAAGAATGATAGACATCATAATCTTTGAATTTCATCTCGGCTTTGTTGATAGAAATATAACCAAACATGGGAACTCCTTAGCTTCGTTTGATAAATCTGGTGTTACACTTCGGGCAGCGGATCTCAATCTTGCCTTTTCCTTTTGGAACACGGATCTTCTGTTTGCATGACGGACATTTGTAAATGTGGTGTGTCTTGCGCTGTGTTATCATGTTACGCTGCCTGTAGAAAAATGTCCGGATGCCGCGTGTCATCTGCAGATATTTCTGATTCTCGGCGGCTCGTTTGTAAGTATTTTTGGAAAACATCCGGAAATAAGAATAGATGATACCGGCCCATGCCAGCCAGGAAAGGATTCCCCGATGCGTCCATCCTGCGATCAGCATAAGGATCAGGGATCCCCAGATGGTAAATTTGCCAAAGGAATCAACACCATATCTTCCGTACATAAAACGTATAAATCTGTCTTTTAGTTTCAATTCATTCACCTCTTAAAATAGTACTTGCAATATACATTTAATCATACGCCGGGAATAGGAAAAATCAATAAACAGAGTATTAAAATTTCTAAAGATTTTAGATGAGAAAAGTGCAGAAACTGTGGTGATGTGTTAAGATAAGAATGTTAATTTCGTAGAACAGGGTTGATAACGGGGAGGAGGCAGAATATGCAGAATCTGACGGAGCTGATCAGAGAAGATATGAAACCGGCACTTGGCGTGACCGAGCCGGGAGCTATCGCATTTGCCGTGGCAAGTGCGAAGAAATATACGGAAGGTAAGATTGTAAATGTACATGTGGCATTGAATTCCGGTATGTACAAGAATGCATTTACCTGTGGAATTCCTAATTCGGAGAGATTCGGCAACTATTATGCGGCGGCACTTGGGGCGGTAGCGGCAGATTCGGAAAAAGGACTGGAATCGCTGGCAGATATCACACCGGAAGATGATGAGAAAGCGGCGCAGATGGTGAGCGACGGTTTGGTGGAGGTGGTTATGGATCATGTCGGATCCGAGATCACGATCGATGCCGTGGTGACAACGGAGAATAACCGGTGTAAGGTGATGATCCGGGATGCACATACGAATATCGTAAAGATAGAGAAAGACGGCATTGTAATATTTGAGACAGAAGATAAGATGTACAGGGATGAATCCCGGAAAAAGCAGGCACGTCCGGTAATTCACGGATATTCCCTGGCAGAGATTCTTCGATATGTAAATACAGTTCCGGTTGAAGAGATTGCGTTTATAGAAAAAGCGTATACGATGAATCTGGAATTATTAAAAGAAGGACTGGCTTCGGACAGGGCAGTGTTCGCAAAGAAACTTTATCGTGAGAATGGCAACCGGATCATATCCAGGGATGCACTTAAGACGGCACAATTACTGTGTAACGGTGCGATAGAGGCCAGGGTTCTGGGCCTTTCCAGACCGGCTATGAGCATTACCGGGAGCGGTGCACACGGAATCATTGCGACGATGCCGTTGTATGCGTACCGGCATGCCAATGAAGATAAGACGGATGATGAGACCCTGTGGAGAGCAACTGCACTCAGCTATCTGATTACAATGTATATCAAAGAGTACTCAGGAAGATTATCGGCATTTTGCGGCTGCGGGATTGCAGCCGGAACCGGGATGGCCTGTGGACTGGCATATCTGCAGGGAGCGGATGGAGAAAAACATACAAAAGTGATTCAGAATATGGCAAGCGGTCTGACCGGAATGATCTGTGACGGAGGCAATCACGGATGTACGATGAAAGGGATCGTGGCAGTAGATGCAGCATTCCGTGCAACAGATATGGCAATGGATGATATCTGCATAGAAAATATTCATGGAATCAACGGCAGGACTCCGGAAGCAACTATGAAGTACATGGGAATGATCGCATCCCCTGGAATGACAGGGACGGAAAAGACGATCGTAGAGATTATGGAATCGAAAAAGTAAAGAAAATAGAACAGCACAGGGAGGGATCGAATCCGGAATGAGAAATGAAAATGCAGACAATGAAAGAAAAAAACATCACCGCGGAAGAAGGCAGAAGAAAAAAGGGAATATAATCGCCAATGTGATTCTTGTGATCGCACTGATCGTATTCTGCGTGTCGGGCTTTCAACTGTTTAAGATCGGAAAAGGTTATCTGGATGGAAGAAGTGAGTATGATAAAGTGCGGAAACTTGCGGTGACGGATGATAAGAATAAAAATGATAAAGATAAAAATAAAAATCATAGTGAAGACGGAGATGATACATTCTCTGTTGATTTTCAAAAACTGCTGGAGATCAATCCGGATACGATCGCATGGATCAGATTCCCGGATGAGCCGAGTCAGATCAATTATCCGGTTGTTCAGGGAACGGATAACAGTAAATATCTGAAGAAAACATTTTCGTCTAACGAAAATACGCTGGGAGCAATCTTCCTGAATGTTGACAATCAAAAGGATTTTTCGGATAAAAACTCTGTAATATATGGACATAGAATGCGGGACGGTTCGATGTTCCGTCACCTGCAGGATTATGATACCCGTGAATTCTGGAAGAATAATCCATATTTTTACATATATACCGTTGATGGAAGAATTCTGAAATATCATATTTATTCGGCAGGACAGGTAGTCGACACTTCGGAATCGTATCAGACAACATTTGAAACAGATGAAGAATATCAGGAATTTTTGAATATGACGCAGAGTACTTCTCTGTATAATACCGGCGTGGAAGTGACAACGGCAGATACGATCGTTACATTGTCGACCTGTACCAGTGCCAGTGATAATCACCGGTTTGTTGTAAGAGGGGTAAAAGAGGAGGAGACGAAACAGTGATGAAGAAAGAATATACCTATGAAGTAGGAGATGTGGTAACAATGAAAAAGCCGCATCCATGTGGAAGTAAAGAATGGGAGATACTAAGGGTTGGAGCAGATTTCCGACTGAAATGTATGGGATGCGGACATCAGATCATGATCGCCCGCAAATTGGTAGAAAAAAATACAAAAGATTTGAAGAAAAAGGCTTGAAAGAATCGAGAGTTTATGGTAACATAAGAACTCGTGATACAATAATTCTGTCCTAAAATAGAGACAGAAATCCTTGCTCCCACATAAGATGAGCGGGGGCCAAAAGACCAGAAGGAGGTGCAAGACGACATGAACAAATATGAATTAGCTGTTGTTGTCAGTGCAAAAATCGAAGACGACGAAAGAGCTCAGGTAATCGAAAAGGTGAAAGCATTAGTTGAACGTTTCGGTGGACAGATCTCTGACGTTGATGAATGGGGTAAGAAGAGATTAGCTTACGAGATTCAGAAGATGAAAGAAGCATACTACTATTTCATCCACTTCGAGTCTGATGCTGAGACTCCAAGCGAAATCGAGCAGAGAATTCGCATTATGGACAACGTTATCAGATTTTTATGCGTTAGACAGGATGCATAAGCAGGAAGTAGAGGTATAATATGAATAAAGTAATTTTGATGGGACGCTTGACAAGAGATCCTGAGGTAAGATATTCACAGGGTGAGAATTCTACAGCGATCGCAAGATATACATTAGCTGTAGACCGCAGATTCAGACGTAACAATGATGGAGAGCAGTCGGCCGATTTTATCGGATGCGTAGCTTTCGGAAGAAGTGCAGAATTTGCTGAGAAATATTTCCGTCAGGGACTGAAGGTTATCGTAACCGGACGTATTCAGACAGGAAGCTATACCAATAAAGAAGGTCAGAAAGTATACACAACAGATGTTGTTGTAGAAGATCAGGAATTTGCTGAAAGCAAGGCAGTAAGCGACGCAAATGCAGGAAGTTTCCGTGCGGCAGCTCCATCACCGGCTCCGGCACCAGCCACGACCAAAGTGTAATCCTCATCACTGACTACAACCTCGCGCTGCTCATTGTCAAGCGAAATGTTCGGATCACATTTCTTCAGAATCGTATCAAGATATTTCTTGTTGTCTTTCAGGGATAGCTCAACGAATTTATCATTGTGCGCCTTTATTGTTGGCGATTCCACTGCCAAGTTCTTGATTTCATCGTACACCCTCAGAAAATCATTCACCTGGCTTGCGTCCAAGCCATTCTTCCGAATGTAGTCGTCAAGCATTCTTGAGGTCTGCAATGCATGAAAGAATCTATCCAGTTCCGCATATTCCGGAACCAATTGCGCATAATCACTGCGAGCGATGAATGAATCAGCGGTGAGCAAAATGTCGATATTCTTGTTGAACTCAAGCAATGACAAATACTCTCTTGGCATTTTCCCCCGATGCTCAAATGAATCTTTCTTCCTTCTAAATATGTTTGTAATAATACTCATTCTAAAAAATTAAAGATCGCATCTCGCAATAATTGGGCTTTTATCTTCAGTAACATAGTACTTTATTCGGATTTAATAACACGAACAAACTCGCCAATAACCTTGTAATCTTCAGGATTTTCGTCTATGACAATATCACTATGCCCATAATAATTCAACGGACTCAATACCAATGATTTAGCTTCCATGCGATTTTCTTCAACATTCTCCTCCTTCACTCTATGATACTTCTTAATAGTATAGCTTCCATCATAATCAGACAATGTATCAAGGCATTGTGTTAAGACAATTTTCCCTTCATATGAATGTCCTTCTGAATAATTACAGAAAAGGCAATAATCACCATTATGTATCTCTGGCATCATTGATTCGCCAACTGCTTGCACAATAAAATAATTCTCATTCAGCTTTGTATTATCTTGCAATTCAATCCATCCATCAATCTCAACATTGTCATTATAGATGAAACGGCCACAAGCTGCTCTTAACGAATATATTGGGAAAAATCTTTTATACTGCAGTTTTTTAGGAACGTTTTGCACAATTTGTAATTTCTTGCTTTGGGGCATTACCAATTCATCACACAATTTCAGATATAAACTATTAATCTTCGAATCGATGTCTTTTAATTTTGATGGTTGATCATAATACTTATGTGCAAGTTTAGACAAAGAAGCCAATTGCAGATGAATACTATTATTAACATCAAATTTTGGAATATAGTTCTTGGGACGGATTGGGAATGATCTAGAATCAGATGAATTCATATATAACTCATATACAATATCTGAATTGAGAATTGCACAAATGTAATGAGCTTCATCTTCCGAAATAAATCTTCCATCTTTGTCTTGCGCTATTGTTACTGCGTGGTTCTGAAATACTGGTAATCTATCTTCGCCCCAAGGCGTAGAAACAGTACCTACTACACAAGCTTGCCATTTTGTGTTATCTCTAAATGCAACACGCCATGGAGCAAAACTATAATCACCGACACGGGCTATAGCATAGAATTCACTGTTATATTTGTCGCCAATAATTTTGTCATTATATGAGGTCTGACTTGACAACACCTTCTTGAATTTTTGAAAATATTGTGCAGTCTTGGGCCAATTTGAACACATCTTGTCGAAAGGAATCGGGGTTCTTCCAGAATTAATTTCATATGGGAATGGTACTACTATTCCAGAAATATCGCAATGATACCTTTTGATATTCACACCTTTAATTAATGGGTGAAGTAACCCCTGTTCAAGTACATACCTATCTTGAGGTATTTTGTATTTCGATTTCGGATTCTGGATATTTCTAACCTGAAGCAATTTTTTTGACGGTATACTATCTTCGTACTCAAACAAAAACACCTCTTGTGGGTAAAATTCTATTCCTTCTCTTCCTTGATAATCGGACTGATAAGAAATACGCTGAAAATCCTTCAATTGCGTCTTCGAAGTTGCATACGAAAATCCTGTATTACTATTGTTATTACTTACCTGACCAATAATCAATTGCTCTACTTGGAAAATTCCAGCAACTTTTGCAAAGGAATCGCAGTGTATATAGTCCTCTAATGATTTTCGTGAAGATTTTACATATTTGCTGATTGGCATACCATTTCTGTAATCAACTTTTTCGCTTTTCCAGAAATATGTTAAGAATTTCTCCTGTACTGGCTTGAAAGGGTGTCCTGAAGCTGTCCAATCGCTAACAGTTTGCAAATACAACCGTCTATTAGAGTCTACAATAAAATTTCTAAAGCCTTGATATGACTGCTGAAACAAAAGAGATTGTGGCATAAGGAAAGCAAGCACGCCATCGTCCTTAAGCCAGCGCTGTGCAGCTACATTTGAAATTAAAGCACAAATATTTAGATTAATTCCTCCTGTTACACCATCTCCCGAAAACAAATTTCTCGAAATGCATAAATCTTTAATTTTATCTCGATATCCATTTGGCAAGCTTTTCCAATCTATCCAAGGTGGATTCCCGACAATCATATCAAATCGGCCTAACTTGGCAGTTGACATAAAATTAGTTACTATCCTCGCCCATATTCCATTCCAATGATTTGTTTCAAGATAAACGAATGTTTCTGCCAATTGATTTACTAATTCAATTATTCGTTTATTTTTATCTGATTCCGGAATTAGGCTAAGAAGTTTTTCTGAAACAGCACTCTTATTACATTGCTGAATATCAAATTCTATTTCAGTCATAACCTTTGAGAATAGCCCCAAATCATTCAACGCATTTTCTGGTATTACTATTGAAATTGGTCCTTTCAGTGTCTTAATTCTATATTCCAAACAGCTCACATTATCTATAAATACGACCTGAGGAACATACGAAGAGTCGCCCAAATAAATCGGAATTTCAATAATGTCCTCATTGGTAATCAAGTGAGCTACATTAATGAAATAATTAATTCTTGATGTCAGAACGGCCAAAGGATTTAAGTCAATACCCACAACATTCTTTAGTACGGCCTCTAGCTGCTCTTTATTGGATAATGTATTGCACTCTGATAACTTTTTACGTATCAAGACAGTAATAAATGTACCTGAGCCAGAGCATGGATCCAATGCACTCCAATTTTGCTTGTGCGCAACTTTTGACAATGCTTCCGATACAACATTATCAGCAAGCCATTGCGGTGTGTAAAATTCTCCTAAACTATGACGAACTTTGCTAGGAATCATCGCCATAAATAGCTCTTTGAATAAATCTTGAATTGATATTCCAATTCCATTAGAAGAAAGATCTTCATATTGACAAAGAATCGAAACAATTTGCTTAATAGACAATGCGATATCCTCATTCCACTGCTCTTCAGAGGCATACCACGAGAAGAAGTCCCCTTCAAGAAGATTTCCAATACCGTAATCACGAAAAATAGTTCCTTCTTCAAGTCTGCTCATTACTGTTTGTAGCGAGTTTTGCGGAAGATTCGCTAGAGCCTTAAAGCTTGTAACACTTGAAGAAAAGCGAATATGACTCAGTACTTTGTAAGCAACCAACTTCACAATTATTGCATATGTTGTCTGCAATGCAAATAATGCAAAATATTCATCCTGACTTGTCGACAAATTATCATCAACGACTTCCTGCAATGATTTCCTTCGATCAATAATTGCCTGCTGTTTTGAAATATCATCATGAGCTAGGCTGAAAAGTTCTTTCCATTCGTCAAACAACATTTTCGTCTTGTCTGTAGACGAGACAGTTAACGTTTTGAAGAGACGTTTGGTAATAGTCTTACTTACAGAATCGTCTATCGGACTACAGAAGTCATTGACAAGATTTTTTGAAGACAAACCTGTCTGATTCAGTTTGATGATATTTTCGATAATTATCTGTAAATGATTTCTATCCAATTTATCAAATACGGAAAATTTGTATGCCCCAGAAGTAAACACAACTGTAGCACATACAAGTCCATTTGTAACAATACCCAAATAATCGTTATTATCAACAGCATTTAACCCATTAATGTAGTCACAAACTTGACTAATAGCTGACTCTTGCAGGGTTTGAGTAGATAATTTATCACGATCCTTATATTCAATTATTACTCCACCCCACTTGCTGTCAATACGGCCTTTTGAAACATGGAGCAATCTATCTACACTTTGTTCCTTTGTCGGAGTATATTCAATATCAAAAACCGCCCTTAGAAAATCATGTATCTGAAAATCAAAATTTGATGAAATGGTCGCTTCATAATATTTTGCATATGTATCGCCGATTCCCGCCCACAGGTACTGATATGGGGCTTTCGCGATGATCTCCCATGTCGTCTGGGCCGAGACGCCCGCCAGCACAATGGTGCCTGCCTCGCCCGGGGACAACACAGAAAGACCGTCGCCGAGCCTCAGCTCAGCGCGGTCTTTGCATCCGG
>OHOQ01000994.1_pt1 | contig 10595 bp, 7 predicted proteins | sample 1569881 | NCBI WGS metagenome assembly OHOQ01 (sample SAMEA3879596, study PRJEB24766) | human gut metagenome | biome: human-associated habitat; feature: feces | place: USA | collected 1985/1987 | reverse complement strand
TGTATCTTCCGTCAGTGGGTTTTTCCGCGTCCTTTGGTATCAGCCACATACGGCTGAATTTTGCCACACCGGGTATGCGGTTTTCTTCACATAGTTTTTGTACCCGTCTTTCTGAAATTCCCCATTTCCGGGCTGCTTCGGGGCATGACATATACTCCATACTCAAATCGTCCTTTCTCCATAATCTATCAATCTATATTATATGCGGAGAGCCGAACAATAGCAATAAATAAGCCGTGAACAATAAGAAATATTTTGGTGCATAGTAGGAAGTATATAGACATATCCAATGGAAAAGAGGAACAGTAAAATGTAACTGGGTGAATGAATATGGCGAAAAGACCAGTACCAAAATATGACTTCAAGGCTTTTGGGGCAGCGATAAAGGCGGCGCGGACAGGGCGCAAGGAGAGCCGCAAGAAAGTAGGCGACGAAATGTTTATCTCGCCGCGCTACCTTGCGAACATTGAGAACAACGGGCAGCACCCAAGTTTACAGATTTTCTTTGAGCTTATGCTCCGTTACAATATATCCGTAGACCAGTTCCTTTTAGATAAACCCGCTGAAAAGGACACGCAGCGGCGGCAGCTTGACGCGCTGCTGGACGGTATGAGCGATAAAGGCATACGGATTGTAACCGCAACGGCAAAGGAGATTTCCGAAGTCGAAAAAGAGGGCGAATAGGAATGTCCGACTTAAAACTGAACAGGATTTAGAAAGCGTTGTAATCTTTTTTGAGGTTGCAGCGTTTTTCTTTTGCGTAAGTTTGGCAAAATCGCTTTTTCTCCGTAGTAGGTGATAAGAGCCTAAAGGATAAAAACATTCGTAGCAAGCATAGGAAGCGGGTACCACTTCCGTATTTTCGCCCTCCCGTCCTGCGGTGCGTCGGTTGAAAATTGCTTGTTGGGAAGTGTCCCAACCCCTCGGAATGGAAAGGAGCGATTGCATGAACGGACGCAAAAGAAAAATACAAATCAAATTCTATGTAACAGAGGAAGAACGGGCATTGATTGAACAGAAAATGAAGCTCGTCCCTACCCGGAACATGGCGGCGTATCTTCGCAAGATTGCCATTGACGGGTATATCATTCAGACAGACCATAGCGACATAAAAGCCATGACAGCGGAGATACAAAAAATCGGGGTCAACGTCAATCAGATTGCAAAGCGTGTCAATACGATAGGCAGCGTCTACCAAGAGGACATAGAGGAAATAAAGGGGGTGCTTGCAGAGATATGGCGGTTACAAAGATTAAGCCTATTAAAAGCACGTTGAGCAAAGCCCTTGACTATATCCAAAACCCGGATAAAACAGACGGAAAAATGCTTGTGTCCTCTTTTGGGTGTAGCTATGAAACGGCAGACATTGAGTTCGGATTTACGCTTGCACAAGCCATAGATAAGGGAAACAATCTCGCCCACCATTTGATACAGTCCTTTGAGCCGGGGGAAGTGGATTATGAGAAAGCCCATGAAATCGGAAAACAGCTTGCCGACGCGGTAACAAAGGGACAGCATGAATACGTCTTGACTACCCACATAGACAAAGGGCATATCCATAACCATATCATTTTTTGTGCGGTCAATTTTGTTGACTACCATAAGTACAATTCCAACAAACGCAGTTACTACGGCATACGGAACATGAGCGATAAGCTGTGCCGGGAAAACGGGCTGTCTGTTGTCGTTCCGGGCAAAGGCAGCAAGGGAAAGAGCTATGCAGAATATCAAGCGGAAAAGGTCGGTACAAGTTGGAAAGGCAAGCTAAAAATTGCTGTTGATACGCTTATTCTGCAAGTAGCAAGTTTTGAAGAATTGTTGCAGCGGTTACAGGCAGCGGGTTATGAGATAAAGCCGGGAAAATATATCTCCTGCCGCGCTCCCGGACAGGAACGCTTTACCCGCTTAAAAACTCTCGGTGCAGATTATACAGAGGAATCAATCAAAGAACGGATTGCAGGCAAGCGCACAAAGGCGGCGAAAGCTCCCAAAGAGCAGCGCGGCGTATCGCTGCTTATTGACATTGAAAACAGTATCAAGGCACAAGAGAGCCGGGGCTATGAACAGTGGGCGAAAATCCATAATCTGAAACTGGCTGCAAAGACTATGAATTTCTTGACAGAACATAAGATTGAGCAGTACGCAGATTTAGTCAGCCGGATTGAGGAAGTAAATGCGGAAAATGAAAAGACAGCAGACGCATTAAAGAGCGTGGAAAAGCGTCTTGCAGATATGGCGGTGCTGATGAAGCACGTTACTACCTACCAAAAGACAAAACCTGTCTATGAAGCATACCGCAGGGCAAAGGATAAGGACGCATACCGGGCAAAGCAGGAAAGCAGTCTGATACTCCATGAAGCGGCAGTAAAGACACTGAAAGCGGCGGGCGTTACTAAACTCCCCAACCTTGCCGCCATGCAGGAAGAATACGGGAAACTACAAGCGCAAAAAGAAGCCCTTTACGCTGATTATGGCAAGCTGAAAAAACAGGTCAAGGAATACGATGTTATCAAACAGAACATAGACCATATTTTGCGGCAAGGCAAAGAGCCGGAACGGAAGAAAGGAAAGGAACGGGAATAATTATGAAAATGGTTGGTATTACACCATGTTACAGAATAACATTAGAAAATGGCAGTTATGGCGTAGAAACTTATATTAACGCAGACAGTAAAATCCAAATTACTTTTGAGGACGGAAATACACTTATCGGATATATAGAATGTGTGGAATATGGAACTTATTCCGATGAAAATGATACTCTGGTTATAAGGGGAGAGAATGGAGAGCTGTATATCCTATTGGGAAATCGAATAAAGGATATAGAAGGACTGCACGAATAAAGTAAAAGAACAGGGCGCAGACAGCCAACAAAAGACTGTCCGCGCCCTGTTTTATGTAGGTGCGTTTTTGGTATCTGTTACGCAATAGAACGTCATTTTTAGGGGATAAGGTATAAAACCCTTGCTGCGTCATTTTCAAGCACTGAAAGCCCCGTAAATCAAGTCTTTTTTTGCCCCTACTGCGTAACAAGGGCGCGTCGTTTCCTCATGCGCTCCGCTGCCTGTCTGCGGGTAATACGCTTCCGGCAGTCCGGGCAGTATTTGACGCTGTTAGAGGTGGACGCAAAAGAAGCTCCGCACTCGGTACAACGCTTTTTATCCTCGGTCTTGAAAAGCTCTGCGTACAGCAGCTTATCAAGAGGAAGTACGGCGGTCTGAAACCATTTGCAAAGAAGCGAATAGGAAATAAGCTGCGGGCAGACACATTCCTCCCCGTCGTCCAGTAAAATACAGTGTCCGTTATCGCAGTTGCAGCACTCCTTTTTTACAAGGCTGTTGACTTTCCGGCTTTGGGGCGGCGTAAGCCGCTTAACCCCGGTCATACTTCATCAGCGGCGAAAATGGCAAGCTCCACATACTCACTTTCTGTCAGAGGTGCGATTTTCGCAAGGGTGCGCTTCGCCAGTTTACGCATATCTTCGTCCATAAACGGTAGCGCAGCGTTGATGTTCTCCATAAGCCCGCGCTTGCCGCCCTCATTGTAAATGCTCAACAGGTTTGTTTCTTCAACGGTCAGTCTAATCATTCTCATACCTCCAATTCGTGATTTTTTGATTTTACAGCCGCCTTTTTCGGGGCGGCTTTTCTTTTGTCAGCGGCAAGCTGCGCCCGGATTGAGGGGCGCACCCTGCAAATATCTGTGTCTCGGTTTTCATTTTTATCAATCAAGGCGTATGTTCCATGTCTGCCCTCGATTTTGGAAAAGGAAAGTGTCTTATAGGGCAGCATGGAAAACAGACGGTCGGTGTCCTTAGAGGACGCAAGCTGCATAAATGTCGGGGACAGTTCCACCATGAAATGTGTCCTATTAGGGCTATTGGGCGTGTCCCTGCGCTTCATTTCCTGCACAATGCGCCGCGCTTCGGCTTCAATCAGCCCAGCACGCAGGGCGGCGGTATGTTCCTTGAAGTCGCCCGGTGTCAGTTTATCCCGTTTTTGCTTTTCTTCCCGTAAAAGGAATTGTAGCGCGTCAGGGTCGTTGGGTACTGCTTCAAAGTGTTCAAACTTCCCTAAAGAAGTATCGGGATTTCCGTTAAAATGCTGTCCGGCGGGTATCTCCCTTGTCCCATGCTCATAAATCAACTTGACTGTGTCGGCGGCAAGCGTATTGTCCTTAACGCGCTCATACTGCCTTGTATAGTCAAGCTCATAAAGATTGCCTTTGATTTTCCCGCGCTCCCTGCCCGTCAGCTCGACGGCATAGGCAAGAACGCGGTCGCGGGTCTGCTCTTTGTAAAAACACCATGTATTGTGGGCGGCGGTATCCTTTAGGAACACGTCGCGCTCCTTAAAACAATGCGTCCCGGACGGGCGGCAAAACCATAGCAGCGTCTTATCCTCTCTGTTAGGGCTTGCCGCTGCTTTTGCAATAATCTCCTTGTCAATGTCAAAATCACTTTGGAAAAATCCTGTATTCTGCCGCATGATAGCGTCAAGAGAAGCGAAAATATCCACGTTTTCAAACTTATTCATGCGTCAGCTCCTTTCCAAATCCTGTGTTTTCTGTTTTGCCTGTTTCTTCGGTGTCTGTTCTTTCGCTGCTTTAAGCTGCGCCCGGATAGAGGGCTTCTTTTCCGTTTTTGCTGCCTTGCCGCGTTCCTTGTCAGCCTTGACAGCTTCAGCAAGGTCAACAAGGGAAATGGTTTCTCCTGTCTTTACCTTTGCTTCCAATTCTGCGACTGTCGGGGTGTTGTTTATCTGCCCGTCAATCATGTTGTAACTTTGCTCGGTGGTCTGCTCGGCAGCTTTCAGATAGTTTTCCGGCTGAACGGGAACAGCAAAAGCCCTTGTACCGTTCCCCATAATCAGATATTTTCCATCGTCGGACTGGTGGTGCAATCCATATCCGGCAGCTTCCATTTGCTCGCGGCTCATGGCGGTTACATAGAAAGTCCCCCTCGGTGTTTTGATTGTTTCGCCTGTTTCCAAGTCGTCGGGAATGAGGGCTTTTTCCTGCTCCTTGAAAAACTCCGGCACTTCCTTATAACCAAAGCTGTCTACATAGTGGGCGGTGTCCTGCCCGTTCTGATGAAGTACCACCACGTCGGAAACGGAAAGGCTGTGTCCCTTAAAATCTTTCGGGTGGTCGATATTGAAGCGGGTGTAAATATCTTCAAGGGAAGTCCCCGGCGTAAGCTCTGCGGAATAGACAAGGGCATAGTTTTTTGGGTCTACCCGGTGTCCTGTGGCAGTCAGACGGTCATAAGGTTCAAAGCGCAAATCCCTTGTTTCGTCCCCGCCTTTTATCTGATAAATGGAAAAGGTGTCTTTGCTCTGTGGGGCTTTCTGTTCCGGCTGCTCCTGTACGGGTTGTTCCTGTGCAGCTACCTTTTGCTGCCGGATATGCGACCGCTGTAACTCGGTAGGCTTTTCCCCTGTAAGGGGCTGAATAGATTTCACATAATCAGCCGCATAGTAGGCGTTACTGGTAAGCTGCCGCTGCCATGCCCCGGCTTTTGGCGACCAACGGAAGCCATTACTTTTTAAGGCTTCCCGCGTGGCTTCGTCCGGCTTATCCTCAAAGAAGATTTGCAGTCGGTTCGCTTCGATGTTTGCTTCCACCTTGCCGCCGTCAAATTCCCAACCGACAAAACCGATTTCTTTTTGCTGTGAAAGGGATTTGATACGGTCTTTCACGCGCCGGATTTCTGCGCTGTTGTTGGATAACGCCCAAGTCGCAAAGGGCTTGTCCTCCAAATGCCAACTGCTCGCCATCTCTGCTTTCAGTTTTTCCAGTTCCTCCGGCGGTAAATGCGGGCAGCCGTTAAGGGTCTTATGCTTGCGGTAATAGGCGTTTACGGCTTTCATGGTTTCCTGTGATTTTTCAAGGCTTTCCAGTTTCTTTTCTAATTTCTGTACTGCCTGTGGGTCGTCTGCGCTGATACCGCCCATGCCGGTGCTGCGGATTTTATCAAGAAGCCCTTGTATGTCCTGCCATTCCCGATAATTGCTGTCGCGGGCTGCGTTCTGCTTTTCTTTCTTCCTTGTGGGAAAGTTAGAGCCGCCCGCAATCAGGATAGAGGGAACACGCGCGTCAATCTCATAGCCTTTGTTCATGTTCGCCGCCAGTTTCCGGGCGTAGGTGTCAAGCAGGCTGTCGATTTTCTCATGGTACATCGGGTCTACCCGCTGTTTCTGCCTTTCTGCGATTTGTACGGCTTCATCTACATAGTGCCTGTATTCAGCCGTCGCGCTGCCTTGCTTATAATCGGAAAAGCTGTTCATATCCTTTGCACGTTTGGCGGCAGCTTCATTGATAGTGTAATAAGGGGCGGCGGGTGCAGCCTGTTCCGGCTTTGTTTCTTTTTCCTGTACCGGGGCTGTTTCTTCGGGAAGCTCCGTCGCGGCTGCTTCTGCTTCGGGCTGTTTGGCGGCTTCCTGTGCGGGCTGCGCCTGTTCGGTGGTCTGCTCCTTATCCTGTGCCTTTTGGATTTCTGCAAAATGTCCGTCTATGGTATCAATCAGCTTTGCGGCGGTGCTGCGGATTGTTTCAAGAGAGCCTTTCAGTTCTGCAAGTTCTTTTCCGCTGCTCCACCCGGCGATATACCCAAAAGAATAGTCCGACGTATCAAGCCCGTAATGTTGGCAGACAGCATAGGCGACGCTTTCCGCCTGTACCTCGCGGGTGCGGCGGTCGGGGCGTTCCGGCATGGCAAGGGCGGTATCATGCAGCGTGGCGTGGGCGATTTCATGGATTGCGGTCTTGATGTTCTGCAATTCGTCCATGCCCTCGTTGATGAAGATACGCTTTTCCTCATAATTGCAGCGTCCTTTTATGCCGCCGCTTAGTGCTTCAAATCCCATAACAAACGGGGAAGTCTTTTCAAGGGCGGCGAAAAAATCCTTGTATTGTTCCACGTTGCCCGTCAGCTCATAGGTAAGGGCAGGAAGCTCCTTTCCCTCGGTCTGTGAAATATCAAAGACAGATACTACACGAAAGGCGGGTATCTTGATTTCCTTTTCCTCGGTAACAGGTTTCCCGTCCTTATCGAAAACAGGCTTTTGGGTGTCCGGGTCGATTTTTTCCACCTGTTTCTTAACGGTAAACGGGGACGGTGCAAGTATTTTGATAGCTTTTTCTCCGGGCTTTACATGGCGGTCAAATTCCTTTTCCCATTGTTTATAGCCTTTCACAAGATTGCCGCCCTGCATGGCGATAAGGATTGTATTGTTAAGGCTGTAATCATGGAATTTAGACATAGTACGCAGATAGTCGGCGTAACGGTCGCTTTCATACAGTCCTAAAATCCCTTGTTCCAGTCGGTCGGTAATCTCTTTCATTTTGTCGGCGGGCTTTTCAGAAGATAGGATAATCGGGAAAACCGGGGGCTGCTCTGTGGCGGCGGTTTGTATGGCTGCGGCAGCGTCAAGGTCTGCCTGTTCCTTTTCCTGTACTGGCGGCTGCGGCGTTACCCGGTATTCCTCCGGCACGTCGCGCCCGTCATACCATTCTGTAAAGGTGTTGCGGTTATTGTAGATATAGCCCTGCTCGGTAAATCTGCCCCCGTCATTGATAGCAGCGTCCCGCCCGTATTCCTCATACATGAAATATTTTTTTGCTTCTTCGGGCAGCTCCAACTCGCCCAGTTCTTCAATCAGATAATGCCCGTAATCTTCCTCACTCTGTACGGACGGATAAAGCCAGTAACAATCAAGGTTTTGTGCAAGGTTGATAATGTCCTGCAAGTCCCTTGTATGGTCGCCGTATTCCATAGCTGCAACAAATTTTTCCCGGTCGTCGTCAAACTGCATTTTCAAAAGCTCGCCCAAATAGTTCAGTTCGTCAAGGCTTTCAAGCTCGGTCAATTTTCCTGCCAGTCCTGCAATAGAGGACTGGTATTCTGTGATGTGCAGCTCTCCGTAGTTTTTGCCGTCTATCCCGATACGGTCAAAGACTTCTTTCAAATGCTCGGCAGTCGTGGGGAATGATACCCATTCGCCCGCAGGTCTGCCCTCGGTATACTTTCCAAGATTAGAAAGATACCCGCTTAAAATCGGTTGTTCCATGCGTTCGCTCCTTTCTTTCTCAATCATGCGGTGCATAAGCGCGTAGTCCTCCATGCTCATACTCCCGTCAAATAGATAGGGGTCGGGTTCTTTGCCGTCCCGGTAGGCTTTTTCAGAGAAAGGAAGCCCCGCAGCGTGGGCGGCGGCTCTTGCTTCCTCGATAAGCTCCGGCGGCAGCCTGTCGTCGTGGGCTTCGATAAATTCCCCGATATTGCTATATCCGTTTTCGTAGTGGTGGCGCACTCCGGCGGTCAGCTCGTCAAGGCTCATATCCTCGCCAAGATAGCCGGAATAATAGCCGTTTACCACAACAGCGGCAGGGTCAGCCTGCTTGATTTCTTCCATGCGGCTTCTGTCCTCCGGGTAGAGAATATCGCCCATTTCAAGGTGGAAATATTCGGCGTTCCAAGAACGTCCCGTTTTCCAAAATGCCACCCAAGCGATACCGTCCCTTAATTCTTCTTGATAGTCCTTTACGGTGTCCCGTAAACTTGCCATGTGTAACCTCCTTTCTTCGGTTTCAGAGGGTAAAACCCTCCATAAAACAGAGGGTTTGGGAAACTTCCCAACAAGCAAAAATCCCCGCCGTTCTCGGTAGAGAAAGCAGGGATTTTACGGAAAAGGGTACTCTTTTCCTATGCTTGCTATTCAGTTATTTTTTCTTCGGAAGCTCCACCCGGTAGTTGACATATTTCCCGCCCGTATCAGCCAATACGATAGTTCCGTCGTAGGTTTTGCCCGTCTTTGGGGAATAGAGCTTTTTTACATTTACCTTGCCGGATTTTAAGAGTGCAACGGCAATTTTGGGGGTAAAGGCTACTTTGCGTTCTTCAAAGAAACGGTCATTTTTCCACATGGTAAAGCTACATTCTTTATTGCTGCAATAGTAGTTTTTCTTTCCCTCATAGACAGGAGAACCGCAGCGGCGACAGCTTCCCAACGCTTCCCGTTCCGGCTTGAACATCTGCGCTTTATCATCAGAAAGAAACGGATAGTTTTTTACCAGTTCCCGCGCCATATCCTCGATACCCTCCATAAATGCGGCGGGGTCTGCCTTGCCTTTTGCAATCTGCGTCAGATTGTTTTCCCATTCTGCGGTAAGCTGCGGGCTTGTCAAGGTGTCCGGCAGGACGCACACAAGGTTGATACCGTCCTTTGTGGGAAGTAGCTGCTTGCCTTTTCGCTCCACAAAGCCGCCCTTTACCAGTTTTTCAATGACGGCGGCGCGGGTGGCGGGAGTTCCAAGCCCTTTGCGTTCTGCGTCCGGGTCGGTGTCCTCGCTTCCGGCGCGCTCCATAGCAGAGAGCAGCGACGCTTCGTTGTGGGGCTTTGGCGGTGTTGTGTCATGCTCCGTTACCGTTGTCGCCGGATTTTCAAAGGTCTGTCCCTCGGTAAATGGCGGCAGGGTCTTTTCGGTGTCGCTGTCTGCGTCGTCCGTTTCGGGCTTGTTCTTTAAGGCTGCCCTGTATTTCCGGTCAATCTCTTTCCAACCCTCACAAAGAATGGTCTTGCCCCTTGCGGTAAAGGACTGTCCGGCACATTCAAAAACTGCTGTAACCGCTTCAAAGGTATGCGGTGCAGCGGTCGCCATAAGTAGACGCGCCCCGGCAAGGGTAAGGATATTCCTTTCGCTTTCCGGCAGCGCGGCAAGGTCGGTCTTTGCAAGCTCCATAGTCGGGATAATGGCATGGTGGTCTGATACCTTTTTACTGTTCAGCACCTTTCCAAGCTCCGGCGTGAAGTCTTTTCCCGCCATAAAAGGAAATTTCCCACAAAGCAGCTTGATAATGCCCGCCGCTGTGTCGCCCATGTCGTCGGTCAGAAATGCGCTGTCGGTTCTCGGATAAGTAAGAAGTCTTTTTTCATACAGGGCTTGTGCAAGGTCAAGGGTCTGCTTTGCGGTATATCCGAACAGGCGGTTTGCTTCCCTCTGTAAAGAAGTAAGGTCAAAGAGCTTCGGCGGGGCTGCGGTCTTTTTCTCTTTCACAAGGGAAGTACAGACTGCTTTTGACGCTTCGCAAGTCGTTTTTAATGCGTCGGCTTCTGCTTTATCTGAAATTCGTTCACTTGCAGCTTCCGCATCGGATAAGGTAAGGCGCACATGATAGTATTTTTCTTTCTTGAAAGTGGTAATCGCTGCGTCCCGGTCAACAAGCATTTTTAAGGTCGGGGTCTGTACGCGTCCCACGTTCAAGGTGTGATTGTAAAGGACAGAGAAAAGACGGGTGGCGTTGATACCGATAAGCCAGTCAGCCTTTGCCCTACACAATGCGGAAGCAAAGAGCGCGTCGTATTCCTCGCCGTTCTTCAGACGGGAAAAGCCCTCTTTGATTGCGCTGTCCTCCATAGAAGAAATCCAAAGGCGGCGCATAGGTTTCTTGCAGCCCGCCATTTCATAGACAAAGCGGAAAATGAGTTCGCCCTCGCGCCCTGCGTCTGTAGGATAGTTCTCGGAGGTGACTTTTCTGACTTTGTTACTCGATGGCATCCAATGGGCCGATAAAGCGGTAGAAAATCTGGATTTTC
>OHOQ01000986.1_pt1 | contig 10652 bp, 8 predicted proteins | sample 1569881 | NCBI WGS metagenome assembly OHOQ01 (sample SAMEA3879596, study PRJEB24766) | human gut metagenome | biome: human-associated habitat; feature: feces | place: USA | collected 1985/1987 | reverse complement strand
CTCGAACAGGCAATGGAAGACTGTACCCGTTTTGAAGAAAGCGAATTGCGTAAACTGATGAAGAACCCGGTGATCTGGCCGTTACTGAAAAATCTGGTCTTCACCAGCAATGGCAGGACTGGTTTCTATACTGACGGATTATTGATTACAGCCGACAACATGTGTCTTCCGCTGACTCCGAAAGATGAGTTGCGCATTGCTCACCCCACAGACTTGCATGCAAGCGGCAACTGGCATGCCTATCAGAAATTCCTGTTCGACAAATCCATCCGCCAGCCTTTCAAGCAGGTATTCCGCGAATTGTACATCCCGACAACGGAAGAGGAAAGCGCTACGCAATCCCGCCGTTATGCCGGAAATCAGATTCAACCGCAGAAAACGGTTGCCGTACTGAAAGGACGCCGCTGGGTAGCCGACTACGAGGACGGGCTTCAGAAGATATATTATAAAGAGAACATTATCGCCACCATCTATGCGATGGCGGACTGGTTCTCTCCTGCCGACATCGAAGCTCCCACACTGGAATTTGTCTGCTTCCACAACCGTCAGGATTATAAGCCGATGAAGATTTCGGAGATTCCGCCCGTGATCTTCTCCGAAGTGATGAGAGACGTGGATCTTGCTGTCAGTGTGGCACATGCCGGAAGTGTAGATCCGGAAACCAGTCATTCTACAATTGAGATGCGCCGTGCATTGGTGGAACTCACGCTGCCTTTGTTCCATTTCAACAACGTGAAGGTAAAAGGAAACTTTGCATACATCGAAGGCAAGTTGGGCAAATACAACATTCATCTGGGCAGCGGTGTTATTCATAAAGAAGGCGGCGCACAAATAGCCGTTCTTCCGGTACACTCGCAAAGTCGCGGACGACTGTTCCTGCCTTTTGTAGATGAAGACCCGAAAACTGCGGAGATACTGACGAAAATCATTTTCTTCGCAGAAGATGACAAGATAAAAGACCCTGGTATCTTAAACCAAATCAAATAGAAAAGAAATGGCAGAAAATTTACTGATCCACACAGGCAGCAAGGAAGAGAAATATCGTGAGCTGCTTCCACAGCTACAAGCATTGGTAAGTTCAGAAACGAATCTTATCGCTAACTTGGCGAATATAGCTGCCGCACTGAAGCAGACTTTCCACTTTTTCTGGGTGGGCTTTTATCTGGTGGAAGGCGACGAACTTGTATTAGCACCGTTTCAAGGGCCTATCGCCTGCACACGCATTCGTTTCGGCAGAGGAGTTTGCGGTACGGCATGGAAGGAGGCGCAGACGCTGATTGTTCCTGATGTAGAGCAGTTTCCCGGCCATATAGCTTGCAGTTCCAACTCCAAGTCGGAAATAGTAGTGCCTGTTATAAAAGAGGGAAATGTCATCGGAGTGCTGGACATCGACAGCGATACGCTGAATAGCTTTGATGAAACGGATGCACGCTATCTGAGAGAAATCTGTACGTACATCGGATAGCTTTCTTTGTACTGTAACCGTCCTAATAAAACAGAGGCTCCGTTCATATGAATCAGAGCCTCTGTTTACTATAAATAGAGCCTCTGTTCAGGTCAAACAGAGGCTCTATTTTTTTACCAGTCCATATCTTCTATTTCCCGTTCCCGGTACAGTAGAAGTTGTTTGCGAAGCGAACTCATTTCGCGTCTCATATCTTCCATCTTTTCCAGTAAATGATGAATGGCATCGATACCTTCCATATTGATGGATAAGTCGTAGTACATTCTGCTGTAACGCTCCACGTTCGGGAGTTCCGACAAAAGCAAATAATGTTCGCCGCCTTCGGTATGTACGTTAATCAAACCGCCCTCTTCCAACAAATCGATGAATGAAGGCTCAATATGACATTTGTGACAGTATTCACTGACTATTATTAATTCGGTCTGCATAGCGCTCTTTCATTATTAGTTCATACTCTGTTGTAACTCTCTGAACAGTTCTTTCTGCCTATCTGTCAGACTCGTAGGTATCTTGACTGAATAAGTGACAATCAAATCGCCAAACTGTCCTTCTTTCTTATATATGGGGAAACCTTTACCCTTCAGGCGTACTTTCGTACCATTCTGGGTTTCGGGCTTTATCTTCAGTTTCACTTTACCTTCCAGCGTATCAACCACCTTTTCACCACCCAGTACGGCAGTATAGAGATCGACTTCCACATCCACGTACAGATCATCTCCGAGACGCTTGAATACAGGATCTTCGGCTATCCGGAAAGTGATATACAGATCGCCTGCCGGACCACCGTTAATACCTTCACCACCGTATCCTTTCAGTTTAATCACCTGTCCGTCGGCTACACCGGCCGGTATTGTGATACGAACCTGCTTTCCATTCACATTCAACACCTGCTTATGGGTCTGTGCCGCATCGCGAAGAGACAGGTGTAGTTCCGCATTAAAATCTTGTCCGCGGAAACCTGAGCCGCCTCGTCCGCCTCCGCCCCTATGCCCGAACATAGACTCGAAGAAATCCGAGAATCCTCCGGCATCACCACCCGAGAATCCTTCTCCATCGGACGAGTACCAATAGGAACCACCGTCTCCGCCAAAGCCGGAGAAGCCGCCTCCACCCGCACCGGCCTTCTTCTGCGCTTCGAATTCGTCCGCATGTTTCCAATGTTCGCCGTATTCATCGTACTTTTTCCTTTTCTCCGGATCGCTCAATACTTCGTTGGCTTCATTAATCTCCTGAAACTTATCCTTGGCGCTTGGGTCATTCGGATTCAGGTCGGGATGATATTTACGGGCTAATTTGCGGAAAGCCTTCTTGACATCATCCTGAGAAGCAATCTATATAAGCCATGTTTTTTATATATTTAAACCTCTATATTAAGTGTATACAAACAACACGCCAACCGGAGTTTTAGGTTCAATTTTTAGCACAAATTAATAGGAATATCGAGCGGTATGTCCTCTTGAACAGGAAGACGGAACCAAAAGCAGGCACCCTCTTCTACTGCCGTATCGACCCCGATCGTTCCTCCCAGGCGCTCTATGATCACCCGGCAGATGGCGAGTCCCAGCCCCGTGCCCTTAACGAAGGAGTTCAGTTTGACAAAACGTTCAAAAACTTTTTCAGCTTTATCGGCGGGAATACCTGTATCTTTCACGAAGAAATAAAGTTCATTCCTCTGTCCGTTCAGCCGGTATCCCAACGTAATGGAACCTTCGGCGGTAAACTTCATTGCGTTATTCATCAGATTGATGATGACCTGCGACAAACGCAAACGATCCGTATTGATCACACAGCAGGGTTCCTTTTCAGTAAACAGAATCCGTACCCCTGGGCGTTGGTTCTTCTGCTGCATTTGCAGGCAGATGTCCTCCATCAGTTCGTTGATATCCGTCAGGGCATAGGAAAAATCCATCGTTCCGGCTTCTATCTTCGACAGGTCGAGAATGTCGTCGATAAGCTGCAACAAAAGTTCGTTATTCGAAGTGACAATCCGGATGTACTCCTCTTTCTCTTCGGCATCATCTGTCTGGCAGATCAGGTCGGAGAAACCGATGATGGCATTGAGCGGTGTACGTATTTCATGGCTCATATTGGCAAGGAAGGCCGACTTCAGCCGATTGGACTCCTCTGCTTTCTCCTTGGCCTCTTGAAGCATACGGTCTACTTTCAGTTTCTCGGTGATATCTTCAAAGCGCAGCAATCCACCGATAATTTCACCTCCCGTATCACTATAAACGGGGGTAGCGGTAATTTCAAAGTCTACATGATCCACATGGGTAATATGCCTCACCATTTTGCCGGTACTGATGGCCTCCTGAAAAGCACATCTTTTACACGGTTTGTCTCCTCGCCCCGTTGTCCGGTAGCAAGTAGTGCCGGGAATATAATGACGTCCGACAACCAGATTCTTTATATTACTGGTCTCTTCCCATTGCACCTTATAATTTCGGTCAATATAAATCAGGCCGAAATCGATACTTCTTAAAGCCAGTTTCTGTTTACGAACGGCTCCCTCCAGTTGCTCTTTGGCAGCCAAAAGCTCCCTTTCGTACATCTTAAGCTGAGTGATCTCCCAACGGGCCACCAGTAACCATTTGCCCAGTTTGCCCGAAGATATGATTGATTTCACCACAAGGGTATCATGCACTTTTCCATCGGCAGTCACATACCTCTCTTCCGCTTTATAGGGTTTTCCGGCCTTGACAAGATCTTCATCTATTTTACGGTACTGTTTACCCCGTTCTTCACCAAAAATATCGGCATCTGAAAAGCCGACGGCATCTTTGCGGCTGATGCCCGACTGCAACTCGGCCTCCTTATTCCAGTACGTGTACTTGAATTGTTCCTGAATATCCTTCACCATAATAGGAAACGGAAGATTATCTAATATCTCAAACAGGAAGCGACGATAGTCATCGTCTGCCGAAGCCGATTTACGAAGCCGGAAGTTCTGAAAGAGCAGGAAGCAAACGGTCAGAAACAAAAATACGGATAACACATAAAGCCATAGATTATCGGTTACCCCCATTACCAATAGTAGTTTGGTTGCCATAATTGCATATTGTGATGAATTGACGGTAAATATAGAAATTATTCTCCGACTTTCACCACAATATGAAACAAAAGCACCTGTAGGGAACAAAGTTTCGAGATACTACACTTATATCCCCAAGTCTATAGTTTAAATGCGTTTTCAGCGAATATTCATTTTCCTGAACATCTCAAAGTCCTCCTTACGCAATCCGATATCGTCGTAAGCCCGCGGCTCGTTGTGGTCATTCAGGTAAAAGCGGGGGAACTCCGTATAGGACGGGCTTGCCACGGACAGCGAGTCGTTCACATAGGCAGTAGTCACTCCGGCCAGATCGAGTACCGAATGGAACACTACCCGGTTCGAAGCGACAGACTTTTGACGGTTTTGCTGTAAAGCAGCGATATGCTCCGGATATTTCTCCCGGTATTTATCCGAAGTCCAGACAATAAACGGCACGTGCAACTGATAATACGAAGGCACAGGCGACGCATGCAGGAAAAGGTGACGGTCGTCGTCAAAAATATCTTCTCCATGGTCCGAAGTATAGAGCATGGCCGAACCGGCATCCTGTTGCTGCAACAAGCCGATCAGCCTTGCCAGGAAATCGTCGGTATAGCGGATGGAGTTGTCATAGGCATTAATCAGATTGTCCCGATACTTAAATTCGGCATCCGCCGGACTGTCGGGCCGGAAAAACGCAGCCCCGGCAGGATAGCGCTCACGGTAGTTAAAGTGCGAACCATAGGTATGCAACACAATGAATTGTTTGCGGTTCCCTTTGGCAAGTTCCTCTTTCACCAATGCCAGCAGGTTGTCATCCGAAAGATTCTGACCAGCGGTCAGCGAATCTTCTTTGATGAAATCGCAATGATCGGCCTCTTTTCCGAAGAAGTCTATAAAAGAATTATTGTAACGCTGATTGGAGAAAAAAGCCGTCTTGAAACCTGCCTCCCTGAAAGCCGTAATAATACCTTTCTGATGGTAGATAGAGTCGAAATTCTCTGCCGAAACGGCGGACATCAGCATCGGAACGCTCTTATGGGTTGTGTTCGACTGGGTCAGCACATTCGTGAAAGCCGTAAGATTGGGTGTTTCCGACAATTTGGGGTTCGTTTCGCGGTCATAGCCATACAACGACCAGTTGAGAGCACGGGATGTCTCCCCCACAACCAGCACGTATATCTCGCGGTCCTCCGCCGGATGGGTGGCAACAGCATGGAAAGTAAAATCCTTCGAAGTCTCTGCATAGTCAAGGGTCTGCGCGTTGCGCTCTACGGCAAGCACCACGTTGTAGCACACATTGACCGGATATAAATCGGTGGTCATCTCATATTTCTTATCCAGCAAGTAGGCAGCTCCCAACGAAAGAAAGCCAACGGCAAGTACTCCCCACGCACGTTTCCGTTGCCTACGGATAAAGTCGACAGAGAGCCTGCGTTTACGAACTATGGAAATCATACCCAGTATCAGGGCGGGTATATACAGTATCACGATCGTAACGAGGGCCGGCAGCAGATTATCGAGCAACTCCATGGCTTCGGAAGAATTGGTCGTAGCCAGATTGAGGAACATATCCACCGCTATGATGGACTGCCCGAACAGATAGAGCAACACGATCTGAAAGGCCCCGAAGAATACAAAAAGAAACAATATCCAGAGCATCTTTCCGCAATTCCTGGACAGGGTCATAATCAGATAATAACAACCCAGAGGTAACAGAACGTTGGCAACCTTGGCCACAAGCGGTAAAGGTTCCGTGAAACACAGTACTATGTTGGGCACAATCAGCACAAACAAAAACAGGTAGAACAAGTTCTCCTGATTATCGAACCATTTCTTTATCTTATTAAAAAGCTTCATTGATATTAAATATAAATCCGGTCTGGCCTTTTCCAAACCCTAAATCCAATCGTACATTCACTCTCTTCTTGAACTCCCACCGGTAGCCGAATCCATAATTGGGAAGTATATGTTTCACCTCGAACGAAGAAAAGTCGGGAAAAACATTTCCGGCTCCCACCCAGACAGCTACTCCGTTACGTTTCCATACATGCTGCCGGAGTTCAACCTGCATATCCACCACATTCTTGTCACGGAATCTGCCATCGTAATATCCGCGCATGGAATACGAACTGCCCAATGTTGCCATCAATCCCCAGGGCGGATTGCCGTAAGTCAGCAGCGTATGAAATTGTCCGGCAAGTATTCCACCTTTCCACACCTTACGATAGTAGCTTGTGGTCAGCTCCGTACTGCTGAATGCGTAGTCATTCCCCAGAAACGCAGGACTGAAACGCTGGTCTATGCGCAGATAATACCCCTTATAGGCATTCGTGAGGAAGTCCCGCGAATCGTACACAAGGGAAAGCCCTGCACTGACGTTGGTCGTACGGGCGTCCATCCCCTGCCAAAGTTCGGGCTTCTCAAAGTTGCGTCCGTCGATATAATCGAAACTTGCCATAGGTCCCAGATAGAAGTTTTTTGCCAAACGGAACATAAAGTCGACTTTCACCTGTGCCTGGAAGCGCTTGTAACTGCTTTCATTTTCGTCATTCACCGCATTCCGGTATCCTATTCCCCAATACAAACTGGGAAAAGAATAAAAATAAAGGTTATAATTCAGCCTGTATTTATCTTTCGGAAAGATATGATTGCCCCGAACGCCCAGCAGATAGAATCCGACAGTGGACACATCGCCATACAATGATACGGTGGAAAGCGGCAGAAGTGTATCGGCACGGTCGGTACGGTATAATCCGGCAGCCACCAGTCCCAGCCCAAGCTTGGTATCACTGGAATAATGCGGACCGCCGATTACACTGAAATCAAACTTCTTGTTCTTCTTCTCCTTATTGGCATCATTGAAGTAATCAAGGAATTTCTTTAAAAAACTACGCTTCACCGCAGTAGAGTCGGCAACGACAACAGTAGAGGCGGAATCCTCCGCAACAGGAATATACGTAATCGGTGAGAGACTATCGTTGCAGTTCTCCCCCTGTGCCAAAGATACAGTCCACAGTGCGGAAAAGCATCCAAGTAATAGCCAGTTTTTGTGTTTAGGTTTCATATATTGTTCCCTCTTAAGAAAACTCAATCTACAAAAGTAGTTTTATCATTCCTTGTTACAATCATATTACATTCTCTTTTATCATTTATTGCCTCCATTTAACACTTAATAAACGAAAAAAGTTCAGAATATACCATATAAAGCAATATCAAATTCTAAAAACTTGTAAACGACACATAATATCAGCTAATAAAACTACCCTATTATTCTTTAAGTAAATTAAATCCGCTTTATTTGCATTATACAACTTAACACATTCCCCAACCTTAAACAATGCTTCCATTATGAAACGGAATTACTGGCTTTTGGCCATTGTTTTCTTGCTTTCCACCCTGCACGCTCAGGCAGGTGAATGGATACGGATCAACCAACTGGGCTACCTCCCCCAATCTAAAAAGGTAGCCGTATTTATGAGTGAAGTACCGGTTGAAGTGAACAACTATTCACTGGTCGATGTATTCACCGGAAAAACGGTACGTACTTTCACATCTCCCCGGAAGACAGGCCCGATCGGACAAATGAAATCAACCTACCGGCTGGACTTCAGTACCTTTGATACACCCGGAACCTACTATCTGAAAGCCGGAAAAGCAGTATCGCCCCACTTCCCCATCAACCACCGGGTATACAACGGAACGGCCGACTTCCTGCTGAATTACATGCGCCAGCAGCGATGCGGTTACAACCCCTTCCTGAAAGACAGTTGCCATGTACATGACGGCTTTATCGTGTATCATCCTACAAAGACCGGACAGCACATCGATGTCCGGGGAGGATGGCATGACGCGACCGACTATCTGCAATATACCACAACCTCGGCCAATGCCATTTACCAGATGATGTTTGCCTATCTGCAAAACCCGGAAGCTTTCGGCGATGCTTACGATGCTGCCGGACACCCTGGAGCTAACGGCATCCCGGACATTGTGGACGAAATAAAATGGGGGCTCGACTGGTTGAACCGGATGAACCCTGCCCAAGGAGAACTTTACAACCAGGTTGCCGATGACCGGGACCATGCAGGGATGCGCCTGCCCGGCAAAGATTCGGTGGACTACGGCTACGGACGAGGACAAGGGCGCCCGGTTTACTTTTGCAGTGGTGAGCCTCAGGTTCGCGGCAAATTCAAGAATGCAACCACCGGAGTGGCCAGTACCGCAGGCAAATTCGCCTCTTGCTTTGCACTGGGGGCAAAGGTACTGAAAGATTTCTATCCGGACTTCGCCCAAGAAATAGCCTCTAAAGCAGATAACGCCTATCAGGAGGGTATAAAGAAACCCGATCCCTGCCAGACGGCCTCGGTAAAGTCACCTTATATTTATGAAGAAGACAATTGGGTGGACGATATGGAACTTGGAGCCATGGAACTGTTCAAAGCTACCGGCGACCCCAAATATCTGGAGCAGGCAGTAGAATACGGAAGGCGTGAACCGGTGACACCGTGGATGGGTGCCGACAGTGCCCGCCACTACCAATGGTATCCGTTTATGAACATGGGACACTACTGGGTAGCCAAAGCTTCGGGCAACGAGCGCCTGCGCGACGAATTTATCCGGAACCTGCGAACCGGAATACAGCGAACGTATGAAAAAGCCGTCGGTAGTCCTTTCCTGCACGGCATACCTTATATCTGGTGTTCGAATAACCTGACCACCGCCATGCTTACGCAATGCCGGCTTTACCGTGAGCTGACAGGCGACACGACTTATGAAGAGATGGAAGCCTCTCTGCGCGACTGGCTCCTGGGGTGCAACCCGTGGGGAACCAGCATGATTGTAGAGCTACCTTTATCCGGAGATTATCCGATACAGCCTCACTCTTCATTGCTGAACGCAGGAGTAGGCAACACTACCGGCGGACTGGTGGACGGCCCGGTATACCGCACCATTTTCGAAAGTCTCCGGGGAGTGAACATGGAGGGCATTCCGGGAATGCCCGGACAGGATTACGAACGTTTCCAACCGGACTTAATGGTCTATCACGACGCCCTCCACGATTATTCGACCAATGAACCGACCATGGACGGAACCGCTTGCCTGACCTACTACTTATCTTCTTTGCAGAAAGACGGAATGAAGCAGGCAAACGCAGCAGCAGATAAGAACATCTACAGCAATGGCGGCATTGTACGTACCGACCCGTCCAAAAAACAAATCACGCTCGTATTCACCGCCGCCGATAGAGCGGACGGAGCGGACGCCATCATCAGTACCCTGAAAAAGCAAGGTATCAAAGGGGCATTCTTCTTTACCGGAGAATTTTACGAACTCTATCCGGACGTAGTGCAACGCCTGCTGAAAGAGGGGCACTACGTCGGCAGTCACAGTTACGGACATTTGCTGTACAGCCCGTGGGGAAACCGCGATTCGCTGCTGGTGACGCGCGAAGAGTTTGAAAAAGATCTGTTGAAAAGCTACGAAGTGATGCGAAAGGCCGGCATTGAATTTAAAGATGCTCCGCTCTATATACCGCCTTACGAATATTACAACCGGCAGATTGCAGCGTGGGCAAAGAATATGGGCATCCAGGTGGTTAACTTCACCGCCGGCACAGCCAGCAATGCCGACTATACCACACCGGACATGAAGAACTACCGGAGCAGCCAGGCAATCTACGATAAAATCCTTTCGGTAGAAGCTGCCGAAGGATTGAATGGTCACCTGATGCTGATCCATTTCGGGACGGACGCCCGCCGCACGGATAAATTCTATAAAGGTCACCTTGAACGGTTGATTAAAGTCCTGAAGAATAAAGGATATAAATTTGTCCCACTGCGAGAAGCCGTTGGCATATAATTCAGTTACAAGATAAAGGTTAGTTAAGAAGGTTATCATAATAGGTATTTAAGGTAGACAATCGACCGGATTGTTTTCAGTAAACAAACCCCTCCACCCCCAAGGAGCGTGGTTTGAATAAGCGAAGGTCCGCGCCTGCGAAGGTCCGGACCTTTATTATGCCCTCACGGCTCTTTCATACTCAGCCTTCTTCTCATACAAAAAACACGTTTCGATCTTCCATCTTCCACCTTTTAGAATGCATATCGTTGATTGTGAGATGTATAGATTGGTGGAAGATGCGGTTTTTATGCC
>OHOQ01000985.1_pt1 | contig 10652 bp, 9 predicted proteins | sample 1569881 | NCBI WGS metagenome assembly OHOQ01 (sample SAMEA3879596, study PRJEB24766) | human gut metagenome | biome: human-associated habitat; feature: feces | place: USA | collected 1985/1987 | reverse complement strand
CGGCGAGTGCAGTCTGGCCAACTGCGGCGTGCTGTTTCTGGACGAGCTGCCGGAGTTTTCCCGCGAGAGCTTAGAGGTGCTGCGCCAGCCGCTGGATCATATTTATCTCGTCTCCACCTCGGTGATGGACCTCTTCGTCCATCTGGACGCCCTGGACAGCATCGCCCTCTCCGGCACGAAGGCCGAGGGCTGGTATGTGGAAGAGGCCAAACAGGCCATGCAGGAGGGCCGCATCGCCTACGCGGGCAAGTACAGCGCCCCGGACTATGAGCGCATCCTTGCCGCCGGCTGCACCCTCGCCATCGAGAACACTATGGTGCTCCACGACCCCGAGGTCAAGGAGCAGCTGGAAAAGTTCGGCGTGCCGGTCCTCGTGGAGCGCTCGAGCTACGAGAGCGGCCCGCTGGCCCGGATGGAGTGGCTCAAGCTCTACGGCATCCTGCTGAATAAGACTGAGATGGCGGAAGAGGTCTTTCGCCAGAAGGTGGAGCAGGTGGCCCCCATCCTCGAGCAGGAGAACACCGGCAAGACCGCGGCCTTTTTCTCCATCACCACGAATAACCTCATCACCGTCCGCCGCACCAGCGACTATGTGGCCCAGATGGTGGGGATGGCCGGCGGCGTCTACATCTTCGACGACCTCGAGGGGGAGACGTCGGCCCAGTCCACCATCAAACTGCCGCTGGAGACGTTCTACGCCCGGGCCAGGGACGCCGACGTCCTCATCTACAACAGCACCATCGAGGGCATGATGGAGACCCGTGACCAACTCATCGAAAAATGCCCGATGCTGGCAGATTTCAAGGCCGTCCAGTCCGGCGACTGCTGGTGTACGGCCCAGAGCCTCTTCCAGCAGAGTATGGAGCTGGCCGACCTCATCTCGGATATGAACCTCGTCTTCACCGAGGGCTCGCCCGACCCGGCGTCCCTCCGTTTCTTACAGCGCATCGTATAAAAGGAGCTTTGTCATGACCACCACCCGCCGCCTCAGCCTCGCGTACCTCGCCCTTACGGCGGGGGTCGCGGTGCTGTTTGCACTCAATCTGTTCTGGGGCAGTGTGTCCCTGACGCCCGGCGCGGTGGCGGCGGCTCTGCTGGGCCGGGGCGAAGATGCGCTGGCCGTGGGCATCGTGCTCCAGCTCCGTCTGCCCCGGGCGGTCATGGTCGTGCTGCTGGGCGCGGCCCTCTCGGCGGCGGGCTACCTCCTGCAGACCTTCTTCGCCAACCCCATCGCCGGCCCCTTCGTCATGGGCGTGTCCAGCGGCGCAAAGCTGGCAGTGGCCCTGACAATGGTGGTGTTTTTACAGCAGGGGCTCCTCACCGGCTCGGCCACCCTCATCATCGCAGCCTTTGCAGGCTCGATGGCGGCGATGGCCTTTGTGTTGGTGGTAGCCCGGCGGGTGCCGCGGATGAGCATCCTCGTCATCTGCGGCATCATGATCGGTTATATCTGCTCGGCTGTCACCGACATCGTGGTGACCTTTGCTCAGGACTCCAACATCGTCAATCTCCACAACTGGTCGATGGGCAGCTTTTCCGGCATGACCTGGGCCAACGTGGGTGCAGCGGCCTGCGTGGTGCTGCCCGCGCTGGCGGCGGCGTTCCTGCTCTCGAAGCCCATGGCGGCCTACCAGATGGGCGAGAGCTACGCCAGGAGCGTCGGCGTACCGGTGCGGGCCTTCTCGACGGCCCTCGTGCTGCTTTCCAGCCTGCTTTCCGCCTGCGTGACGGCCTTTGCAGGCCCCATCTCCTTTGTGGGCATCGCGGTGCCGCATCTGGTCAAGAATCTGCTGGGCAGCGCAAAGCCCCTTTATGTCCTGCCGGGCTGCTGTCTGGGCGGGGCAGCGTTCTGCCTGCTCTGCGACCTCATCGCCCGCAGCCTGTTCGCGCCCACTGAGCTGTCCATCAGCTCGGTGACGGCGGTTTTCGGTGCGCCGGTGGTCATCTGGCTGCTGGTGCGCCGCCAGACACAGGAGGGCCGGGAATGAGCGATCCGAAATTCTACTGCCGCGCCGAGGACCTTGCCATCGGCTACGGCAAAACGCCCCTGATGGAGCACATCCGCCTCGGAGCCGAAAAGGGGAGCATCCTCACCCTCATCGGACCCAACGGTGCGGGCAAATCTACCCTCCTCAAGACGCTGGCGGCCCAGCTGACCCCGCAGGGGGGCGCTGTCCTGCTGGACGGAAAGAGCCTTGCGGACTACTCCGGCCCTGAGCGCGCCCGGAAGATGGCCCTGATGGTGCCCCACACCCGCCGCACCGAGCTGACCACCTGCTTCGAGATGGCGTCCGCCGGGCGCTACCCCTACACGGGGCGGCTGGGTGTCCTCTCGGCAGAAGATAAGCGCCAGGTCCATGCCGCGCTGGCCCTCGTGGGGGCCGAGGCGCTGGCGGGCCGGGACTTCAACCGCATCAGCGACGGCCAGCGCCAGCGCGTCCTGCTGGCTCGGGCCATCTGCCAGCAGCCGGATCTGATATTATTGGACGAGCCTACGTCTTTCCTCGACATCAAGGGCAAGGCCGAACTGCTGGCCATCCTGAAAAGCCTCGCCCGTGACAAGAAGATGGCCGTCATCCTCAGCCTCCACGAGCTGGAGCTGGCGCAGAAAGTTTCCGACAAGGTCGTCTGCGTCTCGGCGGCGGGCGTCTCGGACGTCATGACGCCGGAAGAGGCCTTTGCCCGGGAAAACATCTGCAAAATTTATGCTCTGACCGATGAGCAGTACGCATTCCTCTACGGCGAAGAAAAAGCGCCGGAGGAAAAGAGCCCGCTCTTTGAGCACTACGTCCGCAGCGGTCAGAAGCTCCTGCGCTGCGGCTATACCACCGGCACCTGTGCGGCGCTGGGCGCGGCGGGCGCGGCACGGTTGCTGCTCACCGGCCGCACCCCCGAGACGGTGGCCCTCCGCACCCCAAAGGGCATCGTGGTGGAGGTAGAGCCTATCTTCTGCCGCCTGTCCGGCGAGGGGGCCGAGTGCGCCATTCGGAAGGACGGCGGCGACGATGTGGACGTGACCACCGGTCTGCCGGTCATCGCCAGTGTCGCCCTCCGGCCCGAACTGGCCGGCGAGGTGCGCATCCACGGCGGTGAGGGCGTGGGCCGGGTAACAAAGCCCGGTCTCGACCAGCCTGTGGGCGAAGCTGCCATCAACCACGTCCCCCGGGCCATGATAAAGGAAGCGCTGGAAAAAGAGGCCGAATCTGCCGGGTACGCGGGCGGCTTTGACGTCACCATCTCCATCGAGGGCGGGGCCGAAACGGCGAAGCGCACCTTCAACCCCCATATGGGCGTGGAAGGGGGCCTCAGCGTCCTCGGCACCAGCGGCATCGTCGAGCCCATGAGCCAGCAGGCCATCCTCGACACCATCCAGCTGGAAATGGGGCAGGCGGCGCTTCGGGCCGGAAGCCCCCGGCGGCTCATCCTTGCCCCGGGCAACTACGGCCTCGACTATCTCCACGAGAAGATGCCCGCCCTAAAGAATATCCCGGTGGTCAAGACCTCGAACTTCATCGGGGATACGATGGATATGGCGGCGGCGTCAAAATTCGAGCAGGTGGTGCTGGTGGGCCACATCGGCAAGCTGGTCAAACTGGCGGGCGGCGTCATGAACACCCACTCCCGCACGGCCGACTGCCGCACCGAGCTGCTCTGCGCCCACGCCGCCCTCTGCGGCGCGTCCCGGGACGTCTGCGCGGCCCTGATGAACGCGGCCACCACCGACGCCTGCATGGAGATCCTAGACAAGGCGGGGATGAGAGAGCCGGTCCTGTCGAGCCTGCTGGACGCCATCCAGCTCCACCTCGACCGCCGCGCCGCCGGGGCGTTCCGGGTGGGCGCGGTGCTCTTCTCGAATCAATATGGCCCGCTGGGCCAGACCAGAACTGCAAAGGAGCTGCTGGACGAATGGAAAAACGGATAGGCACTTTTTACGGCGTCAGCGTCGGCCCGGGCGACCCGGAGCTCATGACCCTGCAGGCTGTCCGCCGCCTCGAAAACTGTCCGGTCATCGCCGCGCCCCAGACCCCGAAGGGCGGGATGCTGGCGCTGGACATCGCAAAAGGTGCGGTGGAGCTGAGCGGCAAGACCATCCTGCCGCTGCGCTTCGCCATGAGCCTTGACCCGGCGGTGCAGAAAGCCGCCCACATCGAGGCGGCCCGGGCCGTGAAAGAATATCTCGACGCCGGGCAGGATGTCGCCATGCTCAACCTCGGCGACGTGTCCGTCTACGCCACCTTCGGCTACCTGCAGGAGATCTTGGAGGCCGAGGGCTGCAAGACCGTGATGCTCCCCGGCGTGACGAGCTTCTGTGCCGCTGCGGCCCGGCTGGGCCAGTCCCTGACGGGCGGCATGGAGCAGCCGCTGACCATCGCCCCGGGACGCTGCGCCGCTGAGGTGCTGGCCGCACCGGGCGCGAAAGTACTGATGAAATCGGGCCGTCAGCTGCCCGAGACGCTGGCCGCGCTGGCCGACGCCGGGCTTCTGAGCCGGAGCGCGATGGTCTGTAACTGCGGCCTGCCGAACGAGGAGGTCTGGCCCGACCTAGCCGATTATGACCCGGCCCGGTCGGCGGGCTATTTCGCAACGATTTTGGTGAAGGAGGGGTAAGATATGGTCCATTTTGTAGGAGCCGGGCCGGGTGCGCCCGACCTCATCACCCGGCGGGGTGCAGCCCTGCTGGCCGATGCCGACTGCATCATCTACGCGGGCAGTCTCGTCAACCCGGCCCTGCTGGGGCTGGCGAAGCCCGGCTGTGCCATCTATAACAGCGCCGAGATGACGCTGGAACAGGTGCTGGACACCATCCGTGCCGCCGAAAAGGCCGGCGGAACCACGGTCCGCCTCCACACCGGCGACCCCTGCCTCTACGGGGCCATCCGGGAGCAGATGGACGCACTGGACGCCGACGGCATCCCCTATGACGACACCCCGGGCGTGTCCAGCTTCTGCGGCGCGGCGGCAGCACTCTGTGCCGAGTACACCCTGCCCAATGTGAGCCAGACCGTCATCATCACTCGGATGGAGGGCCGCACTCCCGTCCCCGAGGCCGAGCAGCTGGCAAAGCTGGCCGCGCATGGGGCCACCATGGTCATCTTCCTCTCCATCGGGCTGGTGGACAAAGTCCAGCAGGCCCTTCTCGAGAGCGGCGGCTACCGCCTCGATACCCCTGCCGCTGTGGTCTATAAGGCCACCTGGCCCGAGCAGAAGGTGGTGCGCTGCACCGTCTCCACACTGGCCGAGGAGACCCGCAAAAACGGCATCACCAAGACCGCCCTCATCGTCGTGGGCGACTTTCTGGGCGAAAATTACGAGCGCAGCAAGCTCTATGACCCCGCCTTTACCACCGAGTTCCGGCAGGGGACGGAGGCCGGGCAGTGAGCCGAGCATATCTGGCCTTCACCGCAAAAGGCGAAGCGCTGGCCCATCGGCTGGCGGAAGCTCTGCCCGGCAGCGTGAGCCGCTGCGGCGGAGACGTGACCCTGAAAGGCTGGACGGCGGAGCATTTTGCACAGGATGAGGCCCTGATTTTTGTAGGAGCTGTGGGCATCGCGGTGCGGGCCATCGCGCCCCACTGCAGGAGCAAGGCCGCCGACCCGGCGGTGGTGGCCGTGGACGAGGGCGGGAACTTCGCCGTGCCGCTCCTGTCGGGCCATCTGGGCGGTGCCAACGCGCTGGCTCGGGCGCTGGCAAAAGCGTGCGGCGCGGTGCCGGTCATTACGACGGCCACCGACGTCAACGGTCTCTTCGCCGTGGACCTCTGGGCCAAGGCCCAGAACTGCGCTGTCCTTGAACCGGAGCGCATCAAGCGCGTCAGCGGCGCCCTGCTGGCCGGGCAGACTGTCCGGTACTGGTCGCCGTGGCCGGTGGCGGGGGAGACCCCCGCCGGAGTGAAAAAGGCTGACGCACCCGAAGCCGCCGACTTCGCCCTGACCCTCACGCCGCAGGGCGAGGCGCTCCACCTCGTCCCCCGCATCGGGGTGCTGGGGGTGGGGTGCCGCCGCGGCACGACGGCCCAGCAGCTGGAAGAAGCCTTTGCAGCGTTCTGTGCCGCGTCCGGCCTCAGCCCGGCGGCGGTCTGCGCCGCCGCCAGCATCGACCTGAAAAAAGATGAGCCGGGGCTTGCAGAGTTCTGCAAAGTCCACGGCTGGCCCATCACGTTCTATCCGGCCGACGAACTGCGGGTCGTGCCGGGACAGTTCACCCCGTCGGCCTTTGTGGCAAGTGTCACCGGCGTGGACAACGTCTGCGAGCGGGCAGCGGCAAAAGCCTCGGGCGGGGCGCTCCTGCTGCCCAAGACAGCGGGCGGCGGCGTGACGCTGGCGCTGGCCGTCCGCCCCTTTGCACCCGATTGGAGGACAGAGCAATGAGTGAGAGTAAAAAGACCGTGTTCGTCGTGGGGCTTGGCCCCGGCGGCGGACAGTTTCTGACCGTGCAGGCGCAGAGCGCCTTGCAGCAGGCCGAGGTGTTGTGCGGCTATACGGTCTACATCGACCTTGTGCGCCCCCTCTACCCGGAAAAAGAGTGCTACACCACCGGCATGACCCGGGAGATCGACCGCTGCCGCTGGGCGCTGGACACCGCCCGGGCGGGTCGGGACGTGGCGCTGGTCTGCTCCGGCGACGCCGGGGTCTACGGCATGGCCAGCCCGCTGCTGGAGCTGGCCGAAGAGTACCCGGATGTCAATGTGGAGGTCGTCCCCGGCCTGACCGCCGCCCTCAGCGGCGGGGCCGTGCTGGGTGCGCCGCTGGCCCACGATTTCTGCGTCATCTCGCTGTCGGACCGTCTCACGCCGTGGGAGGTCATCGAAAAGCGTCTGGCCTGCGCCGCCCAGGGCGATTTCGCGCTGGCGCTGTACAATCCCTCGTCCAAGGGCCGCCCGGACTATCTGCGCCGGGCCGTGGACGTCCTGCTGGCGAACGGCAAAGCCCCGGACACCCTCTGCGGTTCTGTGCGGAACATTGGCCGGGAAGGGCAGGAAAAGCACATCCTGCCCCTCAGCCAGCTCCGGGACACCGAGGTGGATATGTTCACCACCGTCTTTGTGGGCAACGCCGCCACCCGCGCGCTTGGCGGGCGGATGGTCACGCCGAGGGGGTACCGCCGATGAACGTCGTCGTTTTCAGCGGCACCACCGAGGGGCGGGAGCTTTCCCGCCAGCTGGCGGCGCTGGGCATCGAAGTCACCGTCAGCGTGGCCACCCCGCTGGGGCAGGAAGAGCAGGGGAGCACCCCCGGCGTCACCGTCCGGTGCGGGCGGCTCCTGCCCGATGAGATGGCCGCGCTCTTGGGGGATGCCGCCCTCTGCATCGACGCCACCCACCCCTACGCGGTGGAGGCGACCAAAAACATCAAAGCAGCGGCAGAGAAGGCCGGGGTAGGATACCTCCGCCTGCTGCGCCCGGCCAGTCCGCTGCCGGAAAACTGTCTCGTCTTTGAGAGCGCAAAGCAGGCAGCCGAGGCGCTGGCCGCAAAAGAGGGCAACCTTCTATTGGCCACCGGGGCCAAGGAGCTGGCGCAGTTCGCGGCCATCCCGCCCGAGCGGCTCTACCCCCGCGTCCTGCCCACGCTGGAAAGCATCGCGGCCTGCGAGGCGGCGAACATCCCCCACCGCAACATCATCGCCATGCAGGGACCCTTCAGCTTTGCCCTCAATCAGGCCATGATGGAGCAGTTCCATATCCGCTGGCTCGTCACCAAGGACGGCGGCGCGGCCGGAGGCTTCGACGAAAAAGCCGCCGCTGCCTCTGCCGCCGGAGCGCAGCTGGTGGTCATCCGCCGCCCGCCCGAGCAGGGCGAGACGGCTTCCGAGGTGCTGAAACGCTGCAAGGAGATGATAAGATGAACGTGACACTCATCGGCATGGGCTCCGGCCAGCCGGAGAACCTGACCCTTCAGGGCCTGGCCGCACTGCGACAGGCCGACCTCATCCTGGGAGCACGGCGTCTGCTGGCAGTTCTGCCTGCCGGCTGCACCGAGAACCGCGCCGCCGCCTACCGCCCCGACGAGGTGGCAGAGCTGCTGCAGACTTCCGGCGCAGAGAACGCCGTGCTGGTCTACAGCGGCGACACCGGCTTTTACTCCGGCGCGTCTGCCATGATGGAAAAGCTGGAAGCCCTCGGCGTCCGCGCCCGGGTGTTGCCCGGCCTTTCCAGCATCCAGCTGCTGGCGGCGGCGCTGGGCCGTCCGTGGCAGGGGTGGAACCTTGTTTCGGCCCATGGCCGCACCTGTGACCCGGTGGCCGAGTGTATGCAGGGCAGACCCACCTTCTTCCTCACCGGCGGCAGCGAAGACCCCGCCACCCTCTGCGCCCAGCTGGCGGCAGAGGGCTTCGGGGACGTGCAGGCTGTTGTGGGCCAGTGCCTCGGCACGCCGGAAGAGAAGATCTTCCGCGGCAGCGTCAAAGAGCTGGCCGCAGGCCGCTTCAACAGCCTGAGCGTCCTTCTCGTGGAGGCGGCGGAGGTGCTGCCCCGCCGCGCCCCGGGCCTGCCGGACGAAGCCTTCGAGCGGGGCGATGTTCCCATGACCAAGCAGGAAGTCCGGGCCGCTGTGCTGGCGAAGCTGGCCGTCCGCCCGGAAGACATCCTGTGGGACGTGGGGGCCGGGACGGGCAGCGTCAGCGTGGAGCTGGCATTGGCCGCGCCCCGAGGCCGGGTCTACGCAGTGGAGTGCAGGCCGGAGGGCTGTGCGCTCATCAAAGCCAACCGCGAAAAATTCAGGACCCGGAACCTCGTCCTCGTGGAGGGGCTTGCCCCTGCCGCCCTTTCGGACCTGCCCGCGCCGGACGCTGTTTTCATCGGCGGCAGCAAGGGCAGCCTTGCCGCCATCGTGGACGCCGCGCTGGATAAGAACCCCGACGCCCGAATCTGCGTGTCGGCCATCGCCCTTGAGAGCCTTTCGGCGGCGGTGGCCGCACTGACGGCCAAAGGCCGGACCGTGCAGGTGAGCCAGATCGCCGTCAGCCGGGCCAAGGCCATGGGAGGGCTGCATCTGATGATGGCCCAGAACCCCATCTACCTCATCACAGGAGAATGACATGATACAGTTTCTGCTGGCGGCGCCCCGCTCGGGCAGCGGCAAGACCACCATGACCTGCGCTCTGCTCATGGCGCTGAAGCGGCGGGGCTGTGCGCCCTGCGCCTTCAAGAGCGGGCCAGACTACATCGACCCCATGTTCCACCGGGCCGTGCTGGGGGTGGAGAGCCGCAACCTCGACCTCTTTTTTTCTGAGCCCGAGACGGTGCGCACCCTCTACGCGAAGGGTGCCGCCGGACACGGTGCGGCGGTGTGCGAGGGAGCCATGGGCTTTTACGACGGCCTCGGGGGCGTGAGCGACAGGGCCAGTGCGTGGCATCTGGCCGACACGCTGGGTCTGCCGGTACTGCTGGTGGTGGAGCCGAAGGGCCAGAGCCTGACGCTGGCCGCAGAGTTGAACGGGCTCGTAAACTTCCGCACTCCCAGTCACATCGCAGGCATCCTGCTGAACAACTGCACGGCACGGATGCACGCTCTGCTGGCCCCGATGCTGGAAGAAGAGACGGGTCTGCCGGTGCTGGGCTTTCTGCCGAAACTCCCGGAGGCCGTCATCGGTTCCCGCCATCTGGGCCTCTACACGGCGGCGGAAGTGGAAAATTTACAGCAGAAGCTGGCCCTTCTGGCCGACGCGGTGGAGGAGCACATCGACTGGCCCCGCCTGCTGGCCCTCTGCGAAAAGGAGCCGCCCGTCCTGCCGGTGCAGCCGGAGACGCCTCCGGCCCGCGTCCGCATCGCCGTGGCGCAGGACGAGGCGTTCTGCTTCGCCTACGCCGAGACGCTGGAAGCCTTCCGGGACGCCGGGGCAGAGGTGGTCTTTTTCAGCCCCCTCCGCGACACGGCTCTGCCGGAAAACATCGGCGGGCTGTATCTGCCCGGCGGCTACCCGGAACTTCACGCAAGAGAATTGAGTGAAAATACCTCGCTTCTGCGCGAGATAAAGCAAAAAATCGAGTCCGGTCTGCCCACGGCGGCCGAGTGCGGGGGCTTCCTCTATCTGGGGCGGAGCCTCACGGACGCCGAGGGGCAAAGCTGGCCGATGGTGGGCGTTCTGCCGGGCGAAGCAAAAGATGCCGGACGTCTCGTCCGCTTCGGCTACGCCGCGCTGAGCGCAGACTCGGACAGTATGCTCTTCCGGGCCGGGGAGAGCTTTCCCATCCACGAATTCCACCACTGGGATTCCACCGCCAACGGCGTGGCTCTCGCGGCAAAAAAGCCGGTGGGCGGCGCAGAGTGGCGGTGCGGATCTGTAAACGAGCATTTCTATGCGGGCTTCCCGCATTTGTACTGGGCGGGTACGCCCCTGCCGCAGCGCTTTGCCGCCGCGGCTGAAAATTACAGGAGAGACCATGACTGAGAAAGAACTGGCTGCCCTCTGTGCGGCCATCACGCCGCCGGACGAAGCCGCCCGGGCGGCGGCGCACGCCCATTGGGCCAGCCTTGCAAAGCCGCTGGGCGGGCTGGGCGGATTGGAAACGACCATCGAGGACGCCGCCGCCCTCACCGGCAGCGCAAAGCTGGATATTTCCCGCCGGGCGGTGCTGGTGCTCTGCGCCGATAACGGTGTGGTGGCCCAGGGCGTCAGCCAGACCGACAGCAGCGTGACCCGCGCCGTGGCCGAGA
>OHOQ01000977.1_pt1 | contig 10752 bp, 7 predicted proteins | sample 1569881 | NCBI WGS metagenome assembly OHOQ01 (sample SAMEA3879596, study PRJEB24766) | human gut metagenome | biome: human-associated habitat; feature: feces | place: USA | collected 1985/1987 | reverse complement strand
CATAGATATCTCTTCCTAACAGTGACAATGCCTGTTCTTCCAGATTCTTAGGCTCTGTGATATGCAGGTCTGCAATCTGTGCATCAATATGCTCTCTGGCTTCCTTTGGGGTCTTGATGTTCCACATCTTGGCAAAGGTATTCATATTAAAAGGCAGGTTATACAACTCATCCTTATATCGTGCCACCGGGCAGTTAATATAGTGGTTAAACTCCGCAAACTGATTTACGTAATTCCATACTTCTTTATCTGAGGTATGAAAAATATGTGCTCCATACTCATGAACCTGAATTCCATTTACTTCTTTTGTATAAATATTACCGGCTATGTGATCTCTCTTCTCAATGACCAGACAGTCTTTTCCCCTTTTCTCCATCTCATGAGCAAAGACTGCACCATATAGCCCTGCGCCTACTACTAAATACTGATAATGCATTGGTAAGTTTCCCTTTCTGTTATGTTAACTTCAGTGTAATCCCTCTACCGTGTTAAGTCAACTCAAAAACCATTCTCCTGTGGTTTCCAGTCACGCGCCATCTGTTCGTATTCTGCTGCCTTCTGTGTAAGTCGAAGCTTCTCCAGCTCATACTCTTCCTGTGGCAGCGCCCTGATATGCGGTGACTTGGCATATCTTCGGTAGCTCAACGCCAGCGCCATCAAAGGTGATGTACCGCTGCTGGCAATGTCAATCTCGCTTTCACTTTCAAAAGCCGCTGTGTAGAACCAGTGCGCCGCCTCCGGATAATCCTCCTTCTTCAGGAAAAAGTATCCAAATTCCATGCATACTTCCGCAGAAGGAACTGTAATCTCACTTCGAAGCCCGGTCTTTAACATAGCTGCTGCATCATCGCTTAACCGATAGATCTTTAAAAGTACTGCAATGATCTGTCTGGTCAACAGTTCTTTGTTTCTGGCTGCCGCTTCTTCCAGCATCTTTTCCAGGAAAGTTCTTGCCCGGACCAGCGTATCTTCGTCTCCCGCTTTATACAGCTCACGCAGATACATAGTCAATAATCTGTCAGAAAGTGTGCCCTTTTCCTCTATGATTCTGGAAAAGACACCGAAATCTCTGCCACTGTGGTCTCCCTGTGGTCTGTGACGTACTTCAATCTCACTGTCATATACGACCGGATTCGTGTTTATGGTCTCATGAATAGGCTCAATCCACGTAAACTGCCGCAGTCTTTTAAAAAGCTTGGGTCTTAAATCTCTGGCAAAATTCTCCGTAGGATGGTTGATCTGTTCTGTAACATAAATCATCTGTACAATCTCTACCTCCGGAAGAATTGCCTGCTTCAGCAGCTGGAACTTCTTCCTGTTCTCTGCATCTATGTATTCATCTGCGTCCGCAGAATAGATATAATCCCCTGTTGCCTTGGAAAAGGCAAAATTTCTGGCTGCTGAGAAATCATTGCACCACTGGAAATCATATATTTTATCTGTATACTGCGCAGCTATCTCTTTCGTACGATCTGTAGAGCCGGTATCCACAATAATGATTTCATCCATTAACGCCTGCAGAGAATCCAGACAGTCTTTCAGAACTGCCTCTTCATTCTTAACAATCATACACAAGCTGAATCTTACATCTCCCATAGTCCTAACCCTGCCTTTCCTGATTCATTATGTCCTTTAAGCGCTGCTGCTTGCTCATGCTTTATTCCAATCACTTCGTATCTATATTTCAATAACTGTCTGATTATTTGCCGTTTTATATGATAATTATACCGTATTAAATAAATTTACTCAACAATTATTCATTATTTTCTGTTATTATGTAAAGTTTTGTGTTAAAATAAAACCAGCGATTTTATAATACCAGTGCGAAACAATCTGTTGGTATTAAAGTAACAGGGGATACGTGTAAAGAAAAGGGGATTTATATGGATTACAGACAGACTTATGAAATACTGTTAAAGACGATTTGTGAAAATGACAAGAGAATTCTGCAATTACTGGCTCACATAAGCCAGTGTGATGATATGTTATTAGAGTTGTCCCTGCAGACTTGTCCCAATCCAGTCACTCTACAGGCAATTACGCTCAAAAAAGATCGCCTGATCGAGCAGTTGGAGAACGCCAGCGCTGATGAAGAACAGTATGTGTCACAGCTTAGCAGTATTGCTTCTTTGTGCAACGAGGTCACTTCACATCCACTGTATCTGAAAATGGATCTTCTTCATGCTGCGATCAGTGAACGTATGAAGCTGGTACTTCATAAGGAGGATGCAAGCAATCCGTTAATCACCAGTCAGTTGTCAGAATATCAGGAGAGGCTGGAAATGGATATACGCATTCAGGAAGTTCCAAGAGAGAAACGCCATATCTTCTACGTATATCCAAATAAATAATCAGCCCAGAAGCTCCAGAAGTTCTTCTCTGGAGAATGTCGGATTATCCATATTCTCTCCGCCAAGAACCTGATCCGCCAGTTCCTGTTTCATCTCCTGGAGCTTCAGAATCTTCTCCTCTATGGTATCTTTGGCTATCAGCTTATATACCGTAACGACATTCTTCTGTCCAATTCTGTGTGTTCTGTCCGTTGCCTGGTTCTGCGCTGCCAGATTCCACCACGGATCAAAATGTATCACAATATCTGCACTCGTCAGATTAAGTCCTGTTCCACCGGCTTTTAATGATATAAAGAATACCGACACTTCATCCCGGTTAAATGCTTCTACCATTTCAATCCGCTGTTCCTTTGGCGTCTGACCGGTCAGTTTATAATAGGAAATCTGCTCTGCATCACTGCGTTTTGCCAGCAGATCCAGCATGGAAGTGAACTGGGAAAATACCAGAATCTTATGTCCTCCTTCTATGGCGTTATGCAGTAATTCCATACACATTTCCAGCTTCGCCGCACCACCCTTATAATTCTCGTATACAAGCAGCGGGTTACAACAGATCTGTCGCAGCCTGGTAAGCTCTGCAAGCAATTGCAGCTTTTTCTCACGAAACTGTGCATCTGTCTGACCATTAAGCAGACGTTTGAGATTCTGTACATTTGCCGTATAGAGTTGTTGCTGCTCCTCTTCCATTCTGGCATACACTGCTTCTTCCAGCTTATCAGGCAAGTCTGCCAGCACCTCTTTTTTAAGGCGTCTCAGAATAAAAGGCGTAATCATTCTGCGAAGACGCATCATGGCATCCTGATCCTGCTGTTCCACAATGGGCGCTTCTATCTCTTCTTTAAACTGCTTATATCCATAGAGAAATCCCGGCATCAGATAGTCAAAGATACTCCACAGCTCGCTCAATCTGTTCTCCATAGGCGTACCTGTCAATGCGCATGAATCATCTTCACCGCCCTGGCAGCCTGCGTGCTCTGGTTCTTAATAAACTGTGCTTCATCCAGAATTTCACAGAAGAATTCTGTATTTTCATAGTTCGCAATATCCCTCTTGAGCAGGTCATAGGAAGTGATCAGAATATCCATGTCTGTGCTCTCTTCTACCAGTCTTTTTCTGGAAGCTGCATCTCCCGTGACCATGACAGGATGCAGGCCTGGAGCAAAACGTTCTATCTCACTTTGCCAGTTATACACCAGCGAAGCCGGGCAGACGATCAATGTCCTGTGTCTCTCTGTCATCAAAAAAGCAATGACCTGCAAGGTCTTACCAAGTCCCATATCATCCGCCAAAGCCATTTGCCTGTAAAGCTTTGAGCCAGCGAAATCCGCTCTTTTGATATTCTCTCATGATCTGCTCAAGCTCCTTTGGGACTTCATATTCGCTGTCTTCCATGGCACGCATATTTCTGACCAGCTGCCTGAAATCCGTATCCCGGCGGATATACTCTGCGCCCTCCTCATGAGCCAGACTATCCAGAAACAGTGCACGATACCGTGGAATCTGTATCTCTCCGCTTCTGATCTGTCTTGCCGTCAATTGCAGACCATCCACCAGCTCTACCAGATTCTCCAGCCTTGTATCCTGCATATTCAGAAATGCACCTGAACGCAGACGATAATATTTCTTGCGCCGATTGTACTTTGTTAGCACTTCAGCCAGTTCATCCATTGACAACTCGCTGGAATCCAGAGTCAGATCCAGCAGACCGCTTTTTAGTGAAATTCCCATGGAAAAGGCAGGCGTATTCAGAATCTGCACCTTTTTCATCTTCTCCGATATATAGACCTCTCCCAGCTCTTCCAGTGCATGTATGCCGCTTTGCAGAAATTCATAAATCGCATCCACATCCTCACGCAGCACCCTGCGTTGGCTTTTGCCATCATATTCCGGGAAAAAGGCACTGACTGCGGCATCCATCTCCATCTCCCGCTGCACATCTCTCTTCTGCGATAAAGAACCGGACGGCATATCAATAAAACGTGCCGCATCATTCTCTACGGAAAAGACATCATAACTCTCTTCTCCATAAACCGCACATAATCTACATGTAATCTCATCATATTCTGGCATATCCAGATAAATGGCAAACTGCGCCTGGTCAGGGAGATAATTCTCCGGGCGAAATTCCTGAATCTGCACATCATAATGTTTCTCAAGTTCCGGTAATAAATCCCTGCAAAAAAGCGGCAGCTCCCGCTCTGCAATAAATACGCTGTTACCGCCTTGCTCATTCATATATGTGCGAAAGCCCCGAACTCTGCGTATTGTATCCAGGCTTGTCCGATATATGATACCCGCATCGCTGTCATAGGCATAGGAATATACTGCACCTTCTGTCATAGGCATGGAACGCGCAATCAGCCGGATGCCAGAGGGAACACCTATAACACTCAAAGGAATCGGTGGCTCCCCTTCCTGCACTGTGTACTGTACGGGATTCGTAAAAACCGTCTCCAGTTCAAAAGGCATCTGAGACTCTTCCATGATCTCCATGAATCTGTCCAGTTGCGCTCCTGCCAGTGGAATCTCTCTCCTGACATCGTTTCTTGTGTAATACTGATAGATATTCTGTCCACCACGGGTCTGAAAATCCTTCATGATATCCACAAGGAAAGCCGCAAGTGGTGCACTTTCCTTGTCAAAAGCCGATATATGATGGTAAAATGCCAGCTTCGCACCATAAGACTTATACTCAGAATCCGCCATAAGTCTTGCGAATTCTCCTATGTCTTTTAATACATAAAGCTTCGTAATTCCAATGCGAAATTCCACAGAAAGCTTACCATGGTAGTCATGGCAGCAGGGTATAAGCTGTACTTTGCCCCGTACTGTAGGCTGTTTAAAAGGAAGCTGCTGTTCCAGCCCCTGATTCATCAGGATTCGATACATACCTCTGTCCGTCTGCGGCATGGAGCGTTGTCTGGTAAGGTGCTCCCGCTCCGGTGTTTTGCCATATAAGGTACTGCCTTTTACAATACCGGGCGTTGCTTCCAGCTGTGCTATCTTCTCCGGGAATTCTACCTTGAGCTTCTTCGCCGGGGCTTCCTGCTTACACCGTATGTCCTCTCTCACCTGAAAATAACGAAGCAGTGTCGCTACACAATGCTTACAAAGACCGGCATATTCTACATGGGCAGGACATTCGCAACGATAAGAATGCAGCTCTTTTACTTCTTCGTCTACCACCACTTCCGTGTTATAGCATCTCCAGCTGCTTCCCTGTACATATGCTTTGATCTTCTTACACGGTGTTTCTTCTATATATACATCCTGAATCTGAATATGCTGCACATTACCACTCTGATACAGCCATTTACCTCTTTGAAATACCTGTTGTGATGTATCCTTGCGAATATCTGTCTCTGTATACATAATATCCATGCCTTCCTGTTATCCTATACCGCTGCCAACTCAGAACCCATGCGTAAAATCGCAGCTTCAATGCTTTGTTTTTTCCTATGTGGGTCTGCATAATTACCTTATAGCAGATTATAGCACAAAATGGCGGCTTGCACATATTTTCTTAATGATAGATACCATTCCTTGGATGACTCAGGAAGCGGTATCCCTCTCCCCATTTCGTCTCAATGTATCTTGAAATCTCACCATCATCTTTCATCTTCCTGCGCAGCTTGGAAATATGCATGGCTACTGTATTCTCGCGAACATTCACATAAGGCAGTCCCCAGGCTTTCTCATAGATATCTTTTCTGCTGACTAATACATCTGCGCTCTCCATCAGTACCTGCAATACCAGTGCTTCCATCTTCATAAGCACAATCTTCTCACCATCCATTTCCAGGATTGAATTCTTCGTATCCAGAATTACATCTGAAACTGCAATTCTGCCGTCTTCCTGATATTGTACCGGCTTAACGCTCTTACGACGATGATTCACACTGGCAATGCATTTTGCCATTAATTGAACCGGAGGCGTTGCAATGGGCATATAGTCTGCAATCCCCATACGATACGCACCTACCACACTGATATCGTCCATATCCTTGCCCATCATAAACATTGTGACATCGTCTTTTCTATCCAGAATCTCCATTGCCAGTGTATATCCTGATTTGTTTGCCATATAGTCATCTACAACTACCACATCATATTGTTCCTGTGTAGCCTTACGATATCCCTGAAAAGGCACGTGTTCTATGGTTGCATCCATATTCCACATGGTACAGGCTTTCAGGTAGCCTGCGTCTCTGCCATCTTCTTCAATAATGAACAGGACCTTTGCGGAAATATCATCCGATACTGACAGTAAGTTTCTCATATGGGTTCTCCTTCCTCATATCTGGTTGAAAATTAATTTTCTTTTTAACCTATTTTAGCATATTGTCTGAATATAATTATTATTTAATGTATTTTTGTCCTATGTATGATATACTTGTCTTGTGTTATATTATATGTCCGTACTATAATTGTTAATGGGCTGCCCGCAGTCCTGTCACCTCGCAAAGGAGGAACTTCTTATGAAAAAAATTCGTGCACTCGAACCTCAGCTCCTTGTCCTGGAAGCCCTTACCTATAATCAATGGGTCATCACAATGGGACAGATGCTGCAAGCAACCAGTATGGATCTATACATACATTGCGTAAATGTCGCCTCTATCGCTGCCCATATGGCACTCTTTGGTAATCGTCAAATGCTCAATGAGCAGGGTATCTCTCCTATTTCTCTTGTGTTAGGCGCTTTTCTCCATGATATTGGTTATATTGGAAAGGGATGTTGCTCTGCCTGTGGCAAAAATCCCCAGTCTATGTCTTATATGGAACAGCTGGCTTTTGATGAACATATCAGTGCCGGTCTCGAACAGGTCAAGCATCATACGGATGACCCTGTTGTTCTGGATATTGTATCCATGCATCACGAATATCTCAATGGAACAGGCTATCCAAATGGATGCCGGGCAGAGGATATCCCACCTCATGTCAGGCTCGTCTCCATTGCCAATTCCTTATGCGCTTATCTGGAAAATACACAGCATACGTCTTCTGATTCTACGCCTATGCTTATGGCTGAGTTATTGGATTATCTGCATAATGAAGCAATCAGTGGAAAATACGATATTACACTTCTGAATGCATTTTTCGATGGCATTATGAGCTATTATGACAGTCTTATTCCGTTGCACAATGGTCTCCATGATTATTGCTCAGAAAAAGGATAAGCAGCAGAATTGCCATAAGCCCCAGTATGCTTAAGCCTACAATAAAGGAATAATTGGCTTTCACCAGCTCTGTCTCATACGTGGCATGGCTCTGCGGTGAAATGGCATCCTGATCTGGTGATGCCTGATTGTAATCTGTGTTATCTGCCCCTGTATGGTTTATCCATGGGCTGTCAGCTGTACTGGCATGACTCTCCCATGGAGTATCATCGGGGATGGTTGTCAAAGCTACAGGGACCATTGTCAATGCAGGCATTGTATTTTCTGTATTTTCCTGTTTGCTGCCATTCACTGGTAATTGTGATGGATTCACTGCCAATGTAAATGCTGCATCATTTATGTTGGTAATGTCATTCTTGCTTAGCGCTCCGTTTATCAGATTGTTAGGGATATTGGGTTTACTTGTGGCTTCATTATCTGCGCCGTCTGTTTTTCCAGTTGAGCCATTATCGGAATTATCCGGGGGTGGTGTGCTTCCATTATTGGTGTCACCCGGTTTGCCTGTGGTGTTATCCTTATCCTGGTCTGGGGTAGTTGGTTTGGTATCTTCCTTCTTGGGTGGCTCTGCTGCCTGATTAACCTGTAAGGTTACCTGGTTGGAGCTTACCTTGATCTGCTGCCCGTTCTGTTCACTGGTTACTGTCAGTTCGCACCAGAAAGTGTATTTTCCTGCTTTATAGCCGGAAGGAATTTTACACTTGACTGTATTTCCATTCTCTACTTTGGTCTTTTTGCCATTCTGCTGCATATACCACTGTGGTGTAATGGTATAGCCCTGTTCCGTACTCTGCGCATAGGCAACTTCCATATAGCATTCTGCATAATCAGACTCCACTTCTACGGATGCTGGCTGTTTTGTAACAGACACGGGATTTACCCAGTACGCATAGAATGTCTCATCCTGAACAATATCTGATTTTCGCGCCGGTTCACCTGACGTACTATAATAACAGGTTCCCCTGCCATCTTTTTGCAGGTAATAGCCTGCAAATAATCCATCTTCCCTGACCGGGAGTGTAATATCTGGCATCTGCTTCCCATATGCCGCTGTAATAGTCTCTACCACATTGCCATAGGCATCTTCCAAAGTTACTGTATATTCTTTGGGAATCTTGCGGTATACTGCAATATAGTTTTTGTTCTCTGTAACGGGGGAATGCACGGTGTCCGTCCCTGTCAGGTTCTCTTTACGTCCTGTCTCCATATCGTCCCAGCCGGTAAAAGTATAACTGTACTGTGAATCTGCCTTTCTGACAGGTTCTGTCTTCACTGGGTAATCAGCTATGCTTCCCTTTGATGCAGTGACGCTGCCCAGTAAAGTCATATCATAATTATAATAATTTAAGGTCAGTCGTTCTTTGGTAAGTTGAGTTATGGTTATCTTCCCACTTCCCTGTCTCACACCTGCTGCCACCGAAACGTTTTTGCACACATCTGAGTTATAATAATTCGTTCCACCATATGCCTGCTTATTTTCTTCAATCATAGTCTCCGATTTGCCACATGATAGTTGATATTTATCTATGCTGTTAGTGTCCTTCCCACAGTTCCGCTTGGTATGTGTCCACGAACCATCTGTAATAAAGTCCGAATCCATATCGCCTTCATTGCTTCCCCATTCTCCGCACACGCTGCAACTGGCTTCTATATAGCCCGGCTGATCATCACTGACTCTGAAATTCTCAAATGTTCCACACTGTACGAAACAACTGCCGTCATGAATATGTCTGACCTCTCCTGTGTAACAGCCGCCGCCTGATTCTTCGCTGCCTGTGTGCTCATGGTATCTGGTATAGCCACTCTGTCCACCCTGATAGCCACCACCGCCACCGGCTGAATTCGGCTCTGAACTGGATTCACCCATTGAAGTTCCATTTAGCACTCCTTTATCTATTCCTCCATAACCGCCATCTTGCGTATCCGTAGCTCCTCCTCCACCGCCGGCAACTGCTGCCGTGACTCCATTGATTACCACCGTTGTGGCGCCGCCTCCGAAAGTCAAAGTTCCCTGACCACCACCCTGGCTACCATCGCTTCCACCAATACGAAGCTCTACCCGATCATTCTGGTGAAGGCTGACCTGCATATTGACCATGCCACCTTTTCCACCTGTATGTTCCTGATAAGAACCGCCCTGCGCACCATATAATTCAAATTGATAGACGCCGTCACTCGTCACTGTAAAATCCTGACTGGCTTCATATTCCCAGTGGTCAGGCTCACTTGCTGTCTGTTCAGGACTCATTGTCACAGCTGCCGCCATCAATGTCATAATTCCTTTCTTCATCCATATTGCTTTCATTGAACTACTCCTTATTTCACATTCATTATGTGTGTCACGTAACAAGGCGGTATGTTATAGTACTTTAGTCTCATTTGCAATAGATGTTATGATTCTTTTAAGGTTATTGCCAAACATAAAATTCATAAAAACATAAACAAATTATAAACTGACGTCTTTTTCCATAAACAAAAAAGCCAAATATGCTTGCAAATCCAAGGATTCACAGCCTATCTGGCTTTTTATTATATATAAAAAATATTCCCCCGTAGTTTATAAACGAATTTATACTTTATTCAAATACAATCTGTCTTCCGTGTGCTCTTCCGTATTCCTCCAGACGCTGCCTGAAATGCTCCACACCCTCTGTATTGCCTGCAAGATTATGCAGAAGCATAATCCTTACGAAGGTATCATATGCCTGTTCTCCCAGCGCATCAATATCTGACATCTGTGTCACTTTTACAAAAGTCAACAGCGCCAGCAGGTTGTCACCACATGCCTGATGTGCACAGCCAAGCAGATATCCATATTCTGCACCTTTAAAACGGTCTGCATATTTCATCAGATGCTCCCTGGCTTCCTGTCCCTTATCCAACTCCAGTAAAAGTCTGGCATATGCCGGAACTGCCACCTTCATAAATCCTTTTTCCGGGTTATCATTTCTGGCGAAGCACTCTGCATAAGCCTTAGCGGCATCATCATATCTCTTCAATATGTAATAGGACTGTCCCATCTGGAAATACAGATAATCATCAAAAGGTGTCTCACCCAGTGCAGACTGCAGCATCGTCAGGTTTCTCGCCTGTTTACGCTCCATCTCCTCCGGTGTGATATCATATCCATGGTGTTCGACCTCTACAGGCAGACGATAAGTACTCAGGCATACCTCCTCCAAGTTCACCTGGTTCTTCGGCGTGATCTGCTCATGAATACGAAATCT
>OHOQ01000973.1_pt1 | contig 10787 bp, 9 predicted proteins | sample 1569881 | NCBI WGS metagenome assembly OHOQ01 (sample SAMEA3879596, study PRJEB24766) | human gut metagenome | biome: human-associated habitat; feature: feces | place: USA | collected 1985/1987 | reverse complement strand
TTTTCGTTTTTACTTGATACAAAATAATTGTTTAGCAACCAATATGCTTCATTTCATACCGAATAACCGTAAATCTCATTTAACCCTACTTCCCTTTTCTCAATTTTTATGGCATAAACATAATCAGAAAGGGGACGTTCCTGCATCAAATCCTTGGGAACATACTTTTCTGCTACGTCAATTTTATCCATTAACAAATATGCTTTTACTAACACAGCATAGTAAAAGTTTCGTTTTTTTTTGCATAATCCGTCATAGATCTCCTTATACTGCAGTATTTGAGTTATTACAGTGGTTAATTCTTGCGAATTATCATCTGCATTATCGCTTATTAAATCCTCTATCCTCTTATCCGCTATTAAGATATCCGTGAACCGAGTTCCCTTTCCTTTTCCTACCTCTTCCATGGCAAAATGAATATTTCTTATCGGCTTCTCATATAAAGATAAAATGACAATCAGTGTTTGTGATCCGGATCTTCACTTCTATGAAGGACCGGCAGACGAACAGTATGACAAAAACGGGAAACGAATAGAACGAAGTGTTTATTCTCGAAAATGGATAGACAATCCTTCTGCAAAATCGACAATAAAAATAAAAATAAACGGAATATGGAACTTAGAAACACCATCTGATTACATAAAAATATCCGGGAAAGACACAAAAAGTACATTCCTCGAAGTTTCTTGCCGACACGGCATGACCAGAGAAGTAAACCTGATTAAAGATTAAACGCAATGAAAACATCTAAAAATTTTCTATTCGCAGCTGTGGGATTATCTTTGACAAACGGAATTCCTGTTACGGCTCAAAATAACATTCAAGACCGAAAACCGAATGTAATCTATGTTTTCCCCGATCAATTCAGAAATCATGCCATGGGATTCTGGGGCGAAAAAGGGTTCAAAGAACATGTCCGGTTTAAACCTGATCCTGTAATTACTCCCAACCTGAATAATTTTGCAAGAGAATCGGTAGTATTGACCTCTGCCATGAGCAACTGTCCCTTGAGCAGCCCGCATCGAGGAATGTTACTTTCCGGCATGTATCCGGATGGAAGCGGAGTTCCGTTAAATTGTAACTCAGATCGCCCGATAAGCAGTCTCCGAGAGGATATAGAGTGTATAGGAGACGTCTTTAAGAAAAACGGATATGACTGTGCTTATATCGGGAAATTACATGTTGATTTCCCAACTCCGAATAATCCTGAAGCACCGGGAACTTATGTAAATAACGATACTCCTGTATGGGATGCCTACACTCCTAAAGAAAGACGGCATGGATTTGACTACTGGTATTCTTACGGAACATTTGACGAACACAAGAACCCGCATTATTGGGATACGGATGGTAAGAGACACGATCCGAAGGAATGGTCACCTTTACACGAATCAGGCAAAGTCATTTCTTATCTGAAAAATGACGGTAACGTACGTGATACCAAGAAACCTTTCTTCATAATGGTGGGCATGAATCCTCCTCACAGCCCGTATCGCTCCTTGAATGACTGTGAAGAGCAGGATTTTAATCTTTATAAAGATCAGCCTCTGGATAGTCTGTTGATTCGTCCGAATGTCGATTTGAAGATGAAGAAAGCGGAGTCTGCACGTTATTATTTCGCTTCCGTTACCGGAGTAGACCGTGCTTTCGGACAGATTTTGACGACATTGAAAGAATTGGGATTGGATAAGAATACAGTCGTAATCTTTGCTTCCGATCATGGTGAGAAGATGTGTAGCCAGCGCACTGATGATCCGAAGAATTCCCCTTATTCTGAATCCATGAATATTCCGTTCCTGGTTCGTTTTCCCGGTAAGATTCAGCCGAGGGTAGATGATTTATTGCTCTCCGCTCCTGATATTATGCCTACGGTGCTTGGCTTGTGCGGACTGGGTGATTCTATTCCGGCGGAAGTGCAGGGACGTAATTTCGCTCCTCTTTTCTTCGATGAAAAGGCTGAAATTGTTCGTCCTACAGGTGCACTGTATATTCAGAATGTAGATGGTGATAAAGATGAAAATGGATTGGTGCAGACTTACTTCCCTTCTTCAAGAGGTATCAAGACGGCTCAATATACATTGGCGTTATATATCGACCGTGATACGAAGCAATTGAAGAAAAGCCTCTTATTCGATGATGTAAAAGATCCATATCAACTGCATAACCTGCCTTTGGAAGAAAATAAGGAGATTGTGGCACAACTTTGCGGTGAAATGGGAGCTATGTTGAAGGAAATTAATGATCCTTGGTATACGGAAAAGATTCTGTCGGATCGGATTCCTTATTAGCGATTAGTAATTTATAAAACGCTGATTAACTCAAATAAGTGCCAATTTTAGGAGTAAATCTCTGCGACAATAATAGGTGTTAATCCGCATCCGCGTTTAAATTGAAAATAGTAATGAAAAACAGTTGTTTTATAGTATTATTCCTTTTGGGAATCATTCCTTCAGCTTTCGCTCAACTCATCGGATTTGAAGAAGAAGTGCCCGAAGCATTTACAGTTTCCGGAAAGGGAGAAGTGAAAATCTCTTCTCTTTTTTACAAGGAGGGTGAAAGTAGTCTGGAATGGGACTTTCAGCCCGGTTCTACGCTGGATGTTCAAATTGCTCCTTTATCGTTGAATACGAGAAACGAGAAGCAGTTCGGCATTACCTTGTGGATTTATAATGAGAAACCGCAGCAGGATTCTATTCGTTTTGAGTTTCTGAATAAGGAGGGAGAAGTCTCTTACTGGTTCTCTTATCGTTTGCAGGCAGCAGGCTGGCGGGCTTGCTGGATCTCTTTTGAGTATATGCAGGGCGACAAGAAAGATAAGAAGATCGTAGCCTATCGGCTGGTTGCCCCGCAACGGAAGGGACGTATCTTTCTTGACCGTCTGATTTTTCCGGAAAAGAAAATGAATCTTCGTACCACTCCCGACCAACAGTTGCCTACCAATAATGGGCTGTCTAATCGTGACCTGTGGCATTGGTGTCTCGTGTGGAAATGGGAACAACAGTCGTATGATATTCCTCTGCCTTCTAAATTGACAAGCGAACAAAAGAAGGAGCTGAAGACTATCGAACAACGTTTGACTGACTTTCTGGAAGTGAAAAAGGCTCCGCAAGGACCGATTAATGCTGCCTATAAAACATTTGAGAAAGCGGCTATCAGTCCATCCATCGCTGGGACGGGATTTATAGGAACTCCTATTGTTGCTCCTGATGAACAGGACAAGAAGAAAGGAGAAATGTCATGGAACGATATTGAAACGATGCTTTCCGGCTTTGCCTATGATGCTTATTATAACCAGAACGAAACATCAAAGAAAAACTACTTTACCGTATTCGACTATGCTATCGATCAGGGATTTGCATACGGTAGCGGTATGGGTACCAATCATCATTATGGTTATCAGGTACGTAAGATATATACAACTGCCTGGCTGATGCGTGATGCTATCTATAAACATCCTCATCGGGATGCTTATCTCTCCACATTGCGTTTCTGGGCGGCTCTGCAAGAAACTCGTCAGCCATGTTCTCCAACACGTGATGAATTGTTGGATTCCTGGCATACGTTATTGATGGCGAAATTTATTTCCGCTATGATGTTTCCCGATGCAAGAGAACAGGCGCAAGCGTTGAGTGGTTTGTCACGTTGGCTATCTTCTTCTTTGCGTTATACTCCGGGAACGATCGGTGGTATAAAGGTAGACGGTACGACTTTCCATCATGGCGGTTTCTATCCGGGATATACCACTGGAGTACTTGCGACTGTAGGAGAATATATTGCATTTACCAATGGTACAAGCTTTGAACTGACAGAAGATGCGCGCAAACACATGAAATCAGCCTTTATTGCTATGCGCAATTATTGCAATTTCTATGAATGGGGCATCGGAATCAGTGGCCGTCATCCTTTTGGAGGGAAGATGGGAAGCGATGATATCGAAGCATTTGCCAATATCGCTTTATCCGGCGATTTGTCCGGTCAGGGAAATACGTTTGATCGTGGTCTGGCTGCCGACTATTTACGTCTGATACGCAATAGTGATACTCCGAATGCGCGTTTCTTCAAGAAGGAAGGTATTCAACCGGCACAGGCTCCACAGGGATTCTTCGTTTACAACTATGGTTCGGCAGGCATTTTCCGTCGTGCGGACTGGATGGTGACATTGAAAGGGTATACCACTGACGTATGGGGCTCTGAAATTTATACGAAAGATAACCGTTACGGACGTTATCAGAGTTATGGCTCCGTGCAGATTATGGGGAAAGGAAATCCCGTGTCACGTGCCGGAAGCGGTTTTGTGCAGGAGGGATGGGACTGGAATCGTTTGCCGGGTACAACTACCATTCATTTGCCTTTCGACTTGCTTGATAGCCCATTGAAAGGAACGACTATGGCACGCTCCAAAGAGAATTTCTCCGGAAGCAGTTCTTTAGATGGTAAAAATGGAATGTTCGCTATGAAATTGGCAGAACGGGATTATGAGAACTTCACACCAGACTTTGTGGCCCGTAAATCCGTTTTCTGTTTTGATAACCGGATGGTTTGCCTGGGAACAGGTATTGCGAACTCCAATGCGGATTATCCTACGGAAACGACTCTTTTCCAGACAAAATATAATGGTAAGGAGCCCAAAGTAGGAGAGGATAACTATTGGCTTCATGATGGTTATGACAATTATTATCATGTAGTGGACGGAACCGTTCGCTCACAGGTGGCAGAACAGGAATCACGGCACGAAAAGACGCGTGAAGTTACTAAGGGAAAATTCTCTTCTGCCTGGATAGAATATGGCAAGGCACCGAAAGAGGGGACTTATGAATATATGGTATTGATACAGCCTTCTGCTTCCGATCTCGACGAACTGCGCAAAACTCCTGCATACGAGGTGTTGCAACGCGATCAGACTGCTCACGTTGTTTATGATAAAAAGACAGGTATCACGGCGTATGCTGCTTTTGAAGCTTATCAGCCTGCCGCTGATAAAGTGTTCGTGGCTATTCCTGCGGAAACAATGGTGATGTATGCAAAGGAATCTGATAAGGGTATCCGTTTAAGCGTCTGTGATCCGAATCTGAATATAGAAGAGAAGACGTATACAACGAAAGAGCCCAGTCGTCCTATTACTAAGGAGATACGGCTTAAAGGACATTGGAGATTGACAAGCCCGATGGAAAATGTCCGGTTGGAACAGCAGGGAGACCAGACCGTACTGACGGTAACCTGTCAGCATGGACAGCCGGTTGAAATGCTCATGGAAAATAAATAATTAGTGAATAAGATAAGAGAAAACAAGAATTTAAAGAGAGGTATTAGTTATCATGTTTCTATGAAAAAAGAGAAGACCGGTTCGTGGTGAGCCGGTCTTCTTTGTATTTGCATGGTGCGTTGAGCACTTTCTTTTCTTATTACTTATTCAGCCTCCATTCGAAACCGTCTTTAGTATCTTTGATTTCAAATCCGAGTGCTGTCAGTGTGTTGCGGATTTCATCGGAAGTAGCCCAGTCTTTGTTGGCTTTCGCTTTCATACGTTGTTCCAGTAGCATATCTACTACCTTACCGTAGGCTGCTTCACGGCCATCAGAAGAACCTTTTTCTTCTTTCAATCCCATGATGTCGAAGCTGAACAGATGGAATGTTTCTTTCAACTCTTTCAGGTCTTCGGCGGATATGGTGGCATTGCCGGCAATGATATTGTTAATAATGCGGGCACCTTCGAAAAGCTGTGCGATGACAATCGGTGTATTCAAGTCGTCATTCATTGCTTCATAGCACTTAGCGCGCAGTTCTTTCACGTTGATTCCCTCTGAAGTTGCCGGTGCGGGAGTAATCTTATCCAATGCGTCAATGGCTTCCATCAGACGTTGCAGCCCTTTTTCGGATGCTTGCAGTGCTTCATTGCTAAAGTCTACCGTGCTGCGGTAATGAGCTTGCAGGATGAAGAAACGGATTGTCATTGGTGTGTAGGCTTGTGCCAGCAGCTTATGAGTACCGTTGAAGAATTCGTCCAAAGTGATGAAGTTGCCGAGTGATTTACCCATCTTCGTTCCGTTGATGGTAATCATGTTGTTGTGCATCCAGTAGTGAACCATGTCATCACCTTGTGAGGCTACCGATTGTGCGATTTCACATTCGTGGTGAGGGAAAATCAAGTCCATTCCTCCTCCGTGAATATCGAAGTGTTCGCCTAGGTATTTGCGTCCCATAGCGGTACATTCGGCGTGCCATCCGGGGAAACCGTCGCTCCATGGAGAAGGCCAGCGCATGATGTGTTCCGGTTGTGCCCGTTTCCAAAGGGCAAAGTCGGCAGGATTATGTTTTTCTTCCTGTCCGTCCAGTTCGCGGGTTGTATTCAGTACATCGTCCAGATTGCGTCCCGAGAGTTTACCATAGTGGTAGTCTTTATTGTATTTGGCTACATCGAAGTATACCGAACCCTGGCTTTCGTATGCATAGCCGGCATCCAGAATCTTTTTTACCAATTCGATCTGCTCGATGATATGTCCCGAGGCATGTGGTTCAATGCTGGGGGGAAGTACGTTCAGTGCCTCCATGGCTTTATGGTACCGGTTCAGGTAGTATTGCACTACTTCCATGGGTTCCAGTTGTTCCAGACGGGCTTTCTTGGCAATTTTATCTTCCCCTTCGTCTGCGTCATGTTCCAGGTGGCCTACGTCGGTAATGTTACGCACGTATCGCACTTTATAGCCCAACCGGGTGAGATAACGGAAGAGTACGTCGAACGTGATGGCCGGACGGGCATGTCCCAGATGTGCATCGCCATATACCGTCGGTCCGCAGACATACATGCCCACATGTGGAGCGTGCAAAGGCACAAACAGCTCTTTTTTTCTATCTAAAGTGTTGTAAATCGTCAGTTGATGTTCCATAACGTTTGAGATTTATTCTGTTTTAAACCACAAAGTTAGAATAAATAATTTGAATTGGGACGTGTTCTGCCGGATTATTCTCTGTAAGTATATGTGTCTGATGTAAGATCGGACCATTCATACGAAAAATGCATTCCGATCTTCCATCTTCCACCTTTTTCTGTTTATTTGTCTAATTATCAACGAAATGAATGGGTGGAAGATAGCGTTTTCAAGCCGTTTATCTTCCACCTTTATCTTCCATCTTCCACCCACTGTTTTTGATGGATAAGGTATTGATCTGTAATTGTATATAGCGTGTTATCTATCTGTTTATGCCGTTTAAAGCATTTCCTTTTCCTTAGTATCTTTAGTGAAAATGGTCCGGACTTTATCTCGTCCCGCATGCCCGGGCCCATAAGCCCGCATACCTGTGCCCATGAGCCCGCATACCCGGGCCCACCGGCCCGGGTATACGGGCTGAGATAAGTTTAGTATGATGAATGATAATATACTTATATATAACGCGTTAATATCATGGAGAAATCAACTTGCTTTCTTATTAATTTCTGTGTTTAAGCTGTTGTCTCCCCCTTCTCGGGTGCTTTTGTAAAGAACTTGTTTACGACCGCAGCTACACCGTCCTCCTCGTTGCTAAGGGTAATGTAGTCGGCGGCTTTCTTTACCGGTTCCTGTGCATTGCCCATGGCTACACCCAATCCGGCAAATTGAATCATTGAAAGATCGTTGTAGCCGTCGCCTACAGCCACCATCTCTTCCCGGTTCATGTTCAGCTTGTTAAGTAAGACAGATAAAGATTGTGCCTTGTCTATTCCCTGTGGCACCAGTTCGAGGAAGAAGGGCTCCGAGCGGTAAACATTCAGTTGACCTTGCAGTTCTACCGAAAGTTCGGCTTCAATGGGAATCAGACGATGTGGCTCACCCACAATCAAGCACTTAGGAAGCGGCAGACGGATATCTTTCAGAAAATCCTTGGAAGGATATATCTGCATTTTATTGAGGAAAGCCTCTTTCCGGACATACACGTCATCGGGATATTCAGTGATGATATATTGCCGGTCGTAAGTCAGGATAGGGAGTTGGTTGCGTGTGGCGCATTTGTATAGCCGAGGTATCACTTCGTCCGGCAATACATTGGCATAAACGATCTCTCCGGTACTCCAGTCAATAATTTCTCCGCCGTTATAGGAGAGGATAAATCCGCCGAACTCCTTCATGTGCAGTTCGTCGGCCAAGGGTGCAATACCAAAGGTGGGACGTCCCGATGCAAGTATCAGTTTCACACCCTGTTGTTGTACACGTATCAGTGCTTCTCGGTTGCGTGGAGTTATCTCTTTTTTAGCGTTGGTCAGTGTTCCGTCCAAGTCGAGTACGAGGAGTTTGTATTTCATCAGTCGCTTTTGTTTGGGTTTTGAGGGTGCAAAGGTAGTGGTTTTGGGTATATCACCAAACAGGATGCGAGTAAATAAAGAATTAATGATACGTAGTCTGTTTGATGCGCTTTGATACGTTTATGCTATTGGGGAATTTATTGTCTTGAAATTTTTCTTTATTTTCTTTAAAACCAGAAATAAATACACGATATTTGTATAAATAGAGAATTAGATATGAGGCCGATAAAACTAATTTGGGGTATTGGAGGGACACTATTGGTAGCTTTATTAATAGGTTGTTATTTCTATCAGAGAAGTAATGAGATGATGCGTGTGGAATCAAAAAATTTATTCATACAGGCATTAAAAGGCGAAATGCTGCGAATGGAAAGGGAACTGGATCTACCATGTGTGTCTATGAATGTATCGGGTGCAACGGCTCCTTGGACCAGACTTTCTGTGAAAACTGAGTTTGGTACAAAAGATTATGTTGTAGATGTAAAAAAGGATTTGAAAAATATATCTTCTGATTTTAATGAGCGTTCTTTGCATTCTGTTGTTTGTATGGAGAAGCAGCTTTCTGCTGATACTTTGAATCGGATTTGGGCAGATAGTTTGAGAATGCGGCATATTGTCGCTAAAACCTCTGTACAGGTAGTTACTGTCGATTCAAGTAAATGTATTCGTTCTGAAGGGAGTTGTGGCAATGATTGTTTTGTATCGCCCATTTGGATTGCCTATGTCGGGAACGAGTGTGAGGTAGAGGTTGCCGGTTTTTTATCTTCTACTTGTTGGTCGGTGATTCGATACTCTTCTTCTTCATTTGTCCTTATTGTTGGAGTGACTTTTATACTTATTGCTTTTTTCTACTATGTGTATAAGGTGAAAAAACGTTTGTCTGATTCGGAGGTTGAAGAAGAGCTTCTAAAGGAAAGGCTGGAGAAGGAGAGAGAGCGGTATCAAGATTTAGAAGAGAAACGCAGGCAATATGAACAACAATTGAATTTGCTTCAACAAGAAGAAAAAATGCGGATAAGAGAACTGAGTGATCTACGGGAGAAGCATAAACAAAAAGAAGTTCAGATTGAAATATTGTCAGTAGAGAAGAAACGTAGCAAAGAACAGCAAAGTATTCTTGCAAAGGATTGTCAAGAGCGTATGCTCCAAATAACGATGCTTTCCGATAAATTGGAAAAGGAAAAGATAGATCGGGAAGAGCTTCAACAAAAGTTGGCTGCATGCGAACAGCAAATAGCAGAACTGAGAAAAATAAAAGAAATGTTTGGTGAAGAATTAGTCATTTATAAACTCTGTTCAGAGTTGACTTTTGATCCTCGAAATCATATTTTGGATTGTGCCGGAAACCGGATAAAACTGGATGCTCAGGGTAGTCGGCTTTTACTCCTTTTTTTAGAGGCTCCTGAAAATAAACTATCATCTGAAGAACTGCTTGAAATGATGTGGGCTGATCGTCAAAAGGATAAGAATCGTTTATGGACGGCTATTTCTCGTTTGCGTAAAACTTTAGCGCCTACTCGTGTTATCATAAAGGTGAAAAATGAAGGCGGGTATCAGTTGGTGCTGCCTAAGAAGAGTGATGACTTTTCGCAGAGAGAACTCTTTTGATGTAAGTTTTGGTAAGGGGGGCATTTTGTTGATTTTTAACTTGTAAGTTTTAGTAAGGAACGTTTTCTTAATAGACAGAAAAAATCGTCTATATTTGTTGTGTGTTACTAAAACAACCGAGTATATGAAAAAGTATTTAAAAGCAATTGGCTGTTTTGCCATTTTCGTGTTGGCTGTATTCTTGTATTTCAGAGAGCAACCTTATAAGTTGGATTCTTTGTCGTTACAGAATGTTGAAGCATTGGCAGAAGGTGAGGAATATACACATATTTCTTGTATAGGTGTAGGCTCTTTGGATTGTCCTGTTAATCATAGTGGGGTGAAGTATATATTTAAAGGATATTAAATATTTAATTGGGTTGGGAAGGGAATGGAACGATGCATGCTCTGGAAAAGTTTAGAATCGTCCACTCCCGGAAAAACCTTCAAAAGAAAGGAGGTCCACAAAGGTAATGAATTTAAGTAAGAATCAGTAGGTGCATCATTTACTTTTTCTGCGGGTGGGTGGCTCCCCGAAATAGAGACACGACAAATGAATGAATTACTAACCTCATAAAAAACATGTAGATTATGAGTAAGAAGATTTTTGCGGCTCTGATAGTCGCTGTAGTCGCGACTTTTGCAGGCTACAATATATATCAGTCACAGAGAGCAGAGAAAATAGTTTCAGACTTGGTGATGGCTAATGTCGAAGCATTGGCAGGCGATACTGAGGGTGGTGCTACTATCACTTGCTCCCGTACGTGTTCTGATGGAGTAGGACGTTGCTACAAGGTTTATGATAAGTGGGGAAACTGTCATTTTGACGGTAGTCAAACATATTCTTGCACCTGCTAACTATTAAGAAGAAGTTATACCAAAAGTTTAGAGTTTCTTCATTTCTTTTTTTAAAATACAGGAGAGG
>OHOQ01000933.1_pt1 | contig 11171 bp, 6 predicted proteins | sample 1569881 | NCBI WGS metagenome assembly OHOQ01 (sample SAMEA3879596, study PRJEB24766) | human gut metagenome | biome: human-associated habitat; feature: feces | place: USA | collected 1985/1987 | reverse complement strand
TGGCTACTTACCCAGAGTTATCTTGTTCCGGTAAACCCTATGTCAACGCCGACTTTTGCATAGGAACCGAAAAAACTTTCGAATTCCTCGAAAACGTCTTACTCGAAGTAATCAACCTTTTCCCCTCTGAATACATTCACATCGGAGGTGACGAAGCAAGCAAAAGTAGTTGGAAGACATGCCCCCGTTGTCAGAAGCGCATGGCCGACGAGCACTTAAATTCGGTAGAAGAATTGCAAAGTTACATGATACACCGCATTGAAAAGTTCTTAAACGATCACGGTCGTAAAATCATCGGGTGGGACGAAATCATAGAAGGCGGGCTATCTCCTACGGCCACAGTCATGTCATGGCGGGGAGAAGAAGGTGGCATCAAAGCTGTAAAAGCCGGAAACCAAGCCATCATGACACCCGGTAAATACTGCTACCTCGATGCATTTCAAGATGCCCCCAACACTCAACCGATGGCCATTGGCGGGTATCTTACTTTGGAAAAAGTCTACTCTTTCGAACCGATCCCCGATTCGCTTTCCACGAAAGAGGCCGAGCTTATTCTAGGTGTACAAGGAAATGTATGGACCGAGCACATACCCACACCCGAACACTACGAATACATGATATATCCTCGGATATTGGCACTCGCCGAAATCGGGTGGTCTCCTTCCGAGGTCAAAAAGTGGGACAATTTCCACACCCGAGCCCTTCAAGCGGTAAATATACTTCGAGAACAGGGTTATAATCCTTTCCCGCTCGAAAAAGAAGTAGGCGATAAACCCGAATCATACCAAAAGGTAAACCATTTGGCTATCGGGAAAAAAGTAACCTATGTCAATCCTTATAGCAACCATTACGCAGCTCAGGGAGAGAAAACATTGGTCGATGGTGTCCGGGGTGGTTGGATGTACAACGACGACCGTTGGCAAGGCTTTATCGATTGTGATTTCGATGTAACGATTGATCTCGGTAAAGAAACCGACATCAAACAAGTTTGTGCCGAATTCATACAGCTTAAAGGCCCCTATGTATGGTTACCCAAACAAGTTATCATATCGAGTTCCATCGATGGAGAACATTACGATACCCTCGCGACTGTCGACAATGACATTTCAACCGACATCGAAACGCTTCAATTCAAAGAATTCGGTTGGGAAGGTAATGCAAAAGCTCGCTATATCCGCTACAAGGCATTATCGAACGGCATTGCCGGAGGGTGGCTATTCACCGATGAAATCAGAATCAAATAATCGATATCCCATTTATAGAACAGAAAAAGACAAAATCTGGGAAAATGAAGAAGGTTAACAAAGAAAAATCGATAAATCCTATTGCATGGGTTCCCACGGCATATTTTGCCATGGGGCTTCCTTTTATAGCGGTAAATCTCGTTTCTACGTTCATGTTCAAGGACTTAGGAATATCCGATACCCAAATTGCCTTTTGGACTTCTGTCATCATGTTACCGTGGACATTAAAGTTCCTTTGGAGTCCTTTTTTAGAAATGTATCGTACGAAAAAATTTTTCGTTGTCGTCACTCAGTTACTGAGTGGGTTATTATTCGGTATAGTAGCTCTCTCATTGAACTTCGACTATTTTTTCGCGATCAGTATCTCCACGATGGCAGTCATCGCTTTGAGTGGAGCCACGCATGATATAGCTTGTGACGGCGTCTATATGGCCGAACTATCTCCCGAAGATCAAGCAAAATACATCGGTGTACAAGGAGCTTTCTACAACATTGCGAAATTAGTAGCCAACGGTGGATTGGTAGCAGCGGCGGGAATGCTAGCCGAACATTTCGGCGCATCCGAAGGAGCCTCTATTCAAGCGAATATGCCCGCCTATAAAGAAGCGTGGATGATTATTTTTATCATCATTTCGGCACTGTTGTTGCTATTGGGGCTATACCACTCAAAAGTACTTCCTTCCACACAAGTACCGAACCAAGAAAAGCGTTCAAGTTCCGATGTGGCGAAAGAGCTATGGGAGGTCATTAAAAACTTCTTTACCAAGAAACACATCTTTTACTATATCTGTTTCATCATACTCTACCGCTTTGCCGAAGGATTTATCATGAAAATCGCTCCGCTATTTCTGCGTTCTTCACGCGATATCGGCGGATTGGGACTTTCTCTTACCGAAATCGGCACATTGAATGGAGTGTTCGGTTCAGCAGCATTTGTCTTAGGATCATTGTTAGCAGGAGTTTACGTTTCGCGTCGAGGATTGAAGAAAACGCTTTTCACCCTCTGTTGCGTATTCAACTTTCCATTCGTAGCCTACACATTATTAGCCATATTCCAGCCCGAAAATCTCTATCTGATAGGAACCGGTATCGTTATCGAATATTTTGGTTACGGATTCGGATTCGTGGGGCTCACACTCTTCATGATGCAACAAATAGCGCCGGGCAAACACCAAATGTCACACTACGCTTTCGCTTCGGGTATCATGAACCTCGGTGTCATGCTTCCAGGTATGATGAGTGGATTTTTCAGTGATTGGCTAGGCTATGAAAGATTCTTTATCTATGTATTGTTGGCTACAATACCATCGTTACTAATCACCTACTTCATTCCGTTCACCTACGATGATTCGAAGAAAGAAAGTAATCGATGACAAAAAACAGATCTACGTTCAATCGCGATTAAACATTAAACACATATACATTAAAAAAGAAAAAACGATATGACAAAAAAAATGGTTATGCCCTGGGAAGACCGTCCGGCAGGATGTGCGGACGTCATGTGGCGTTATTCGAAAAATCCAGTAATCGACCGCTACCATATCCCCTCTTCCAACAGCATCTTCAACAGTGCCGTAGTACCTTTTGAAGACGGGTTCGCCGGAGTGTTCCGTTGCGATAACAAAGCCGTGCAAATGAATATCTTTGCAGGATTCAGCAAAGACGGTATTCATTGGGACATCGAACATGATCCCATTAAATTCAAAGCAGGAAATACCGATATGATAGAATCTGAATACAAGTATGATCCCCGTGTCACTTGGATCGAAGACCGTTACTGGATCACATGGTGTAACGGCTACTACGGTCCGACCATCGGTGTAGGCTACACATTCGATTTCAAAGAGTTTTTCCAATGTGAAAACGCCCTTCTGCCTTTTAATCGCAATGGAGTACTGTTTCCGCAAAAGATCAACGGGAAATACGCCTTGTTGAGCCGCCCGAGTGACAGCGGACACACTCCGTTCGGCGATATTTATATCAGTTACAGCCCCGACATGAAGTTTTGGGGCGAACATCGGCACGTACTCTCTCCCACACCTTTCCCCGTGAGCGCTTGGCAATGTACCAAAGTAGGTGCTGGCCCTATCCCTATCCTCACCGACGAAGGCTGGCTCATGTTCTACCACGGTGTCATTACCACTTGTAACGGATTCCGTTACTCTATGGGAGCGGCAATTCTCGACCGTGAAGACCCCTCCAAAGTGCTTTATCGTACACAACCCTATCTCCTTGCCCCGGCAATGCCCTATGAGATGCAAGGCGACGTACCCAACGTTATATTCCCTTGTGCAGCCCTTCACAACGAAGATCGAGTAGCGGTCTATTACGGCGCGGCCGACACAGTCGTGGGAATGGCATTCGGATATATTTCGGAAATCATCGAATTTACCAAAAAGAACTCAACAATCTGATTTTTTTATGAACATTCGCAATCTCATCGTTGCGGGAATCATAATGACAGTCTCGTCCGCCACACTATCGGCAGACGAGCCTGTCGCTTATGTAAACCCTTTCATCGGAACAACGAACTTCGGAACGACGAATCCGGGTGCAATCTGTCCTAACGGCCTTATGTCGGTCACACCATTCAATGTAATGGGTTCCGACAAAAACGTATATGACAAAGATGCGCGCTGGTGGTCCACCCCCTACGAATACCACAACACATTTTTTACCGGATTTTCTCATGTAAACCTTAGCGGCGTGGGCTGCCCCGAATTAGGCTCCCTCCTATTAATGCCGACAAGCGGAGAACTCAATGTCGATTACAAGCAATACGGTAGTGAATACGCTTTGGAAGAAGCTCACCCGGGCTACTATGCCAACCGGCTCACTCGCTACGGTATCGATACAGAAGTGAGTGCTACACCCCGCACCTCCATCGCCCGATTCACCTACCCGGGCGGTGAAAGCCACATATTGCTCAATTTAGGAGAAGGACTCACCAACGAGAGTGGAGCGACCATCCGTAAAGTAAGCGATACCGAATACGAAGGTAGCAAGCTCCTCGGTGGATTTTGTTACTACAACCGGCAGGGAGTATTCCCTATCTACTTCGTGATACGGGTCAACAAAAAGCCCCTACAATCGGGATACTGGAAAAAACAAAGACCTATGACCGGTGTAGAGGCCGAATGGGATCCCGATAACGGGAAGTACAAAATCTACACCCGGTACACCAAAGAAATGTCGGGCGATGACATAGGAGTATTCTTCTCCTACGATACCAAACCCGGAGAACAGATTCAAGTACAAATGGGCGTATCGTTCGTCAGCATCGAGAATGCCCGCCAAAACCTCGACAGTGAGCAGCAAGGATTCCAATTCGACAAAGTGTGCCTCGATGCCCGGAATCAATGGAACGATATACTCTCCCGAATAGAAGTAGAAGGAGGTTCCGATGAACAAAAAACCATCTTCTATACGGCACTATACCACATGTTTATTCACCCCAACATTCTCCAAGATGTCAATGGGCAATATCCCGCTATGGAGAGCGACAAGATACTCACCACCCGGCACGATCGCTACACCGTCTTCTCGCTATGGGATACATTCCGCAACGTACACCCATTCTTTACCCTCGCTTATCCCCAAAAGCAACTCGACATGGTACAGACCCTCATCGACATGTACAAAGAATGGGGTTGGTTACCTCGCTGGGAACTTTATGGAAACGAAACGCTCACCATGTCGGGAGATCCGGCTATCATTATGTTGGCGGACACATGGTTGCGAGGACTTAAAAACTTCGATGCAGAAACAGCCTATGAGGCGATGGTAAAATCGGCGACTGCTCCCAGTAGCGAAAATATTTTACGCACCGATAACGACGACTACATGAAACTGGGATATGTACCCTTACGTGAACAATTCGATAACTCCGTATCCCACGCCCTCGAATACTATCTGGCAGATTTCGCACTCTCCCGCTTCGCCGAAAATTTAGGGCACAAAGAAGATGCCCAAACCTTCGCCAAACGTTCGTTGGGCTACAAACACTACTATTGCAAAGAATTCGGGACACTGCGTCCCATACTGCCAGACGGCTCGTTCTACACGCCGTTCGATCCCCTGCAAGGACTCAACTTCGAACCGGCTCCCGGATTCCATGAAGGCAACGCATGGAATTACACCTTCTATGTCCCCCACGACATCGACGGGCTAAAACGATTGATGGGAGGAGAAAAGAAATTCGCCGCCAAGTTGCGAAATGTATTCGATGAAAACTTCTACGATCCGGCAAATGAGCCAGACATCACTTACCCCTACCTTTTTGCCCAAGTCAAAGGTGAAGAATGGAGAACTGACTCGCTAGTCAACTCGCTCTTGAAAAAATACTTCAAGAATCAACCCGATGGCATACCCGGCAATGACGACACAGGAACGATGTCCGCATGGGCCGTATTCAGTATGATGGGTCTTTATCCCGATTGTCCGGGAATACCCCGTTATACCCTCGTAGCTCCTATCTTCGACAAGATTATACTCCATCTCGATCCTCGTTATTATACCCAAGACACCCTGGTCATCGAGTGCGAACGGCCATCTCCGAAGGCTATCTACACCGACCGTATCACGGTAAACGGGAAAAAACATAAAGGACGATTCATTTCCCACGAAGATTTAGTCAATGCCGGTACAATCCGGTTCACTCTTACCGAGAAAAAATAAATCCGATCTTTCTCCATAACGCAGAAGCGGAGCCAATTTCCATTTGAGGAAATTGACTCCGCTCGTTTTATAAATTCCGAAATCTATTGACTATTCCCACTCGATAGTCGAAGGCGGTTTAGAACTGATGTCGTAAACCACCCGATTCACGCCACGCACCTTGTTAATAATGTCGTTAGATACTTTGGCAAGGAACTCATAAGGCAAATGAGCCCAATCGGCAGTCATGCCGTCGGTCGAAAGAACGGCTCGGAGGGCGACAGCCCGCTCGTATGTCCGTTCGTCGCCCATCACCCCTACCGACTGTACCGGCAACAAAACGACTCCCGCCTGCCACACTTTATTATACAGGTCGTTGTCGATAAGTCCCTGTATGAAAATATGATCTGCCTCCTGCAAGATATGTACCTTCTCGGGTGTGATATCTCCAAGTATACGGACAGCCAATCCGGGACCGGGGAAAGGGTGACGTCCGATGAGTTTCTCGCTGATACCCAGTTCCCGACCGACCCGGCGCACCTCGTCTTTAAACAGCAGACGCAACGGCTCCACCAGTTTCAAATTCATTTTCTCGGGCAATCCACCTACATTATGGTGCGATTTGATGGTCGCAGCAGTGGCTGTACCGCTTTCTACAACATCGGGATAAAGTGTCCCCTGGACAAGGAATTTTACATCATCCAGCTTACGAGCCTCACGATCGAAAATATCGATAAAACCTTTGCCGATAATTTTCCGTTTCTTTTCCGGCTCGGTCACCCCCTTCAACTGTTCGTAAAAATAATCCTTAGCATCTATGCCCAAGACATTGAGCCCCATATCCTTGTAGTTGGCAAGGACGCTCTCAAACTCGTTTTTCCGCAACAAACCGTTATCGACGAAGATACAGGTAAGGTGATTACCGATCGCCTTGTTAAGCAACACGGCAGCCACAGTAGAATCGACACCTCCCGACAAAGCCAATACCACTTTATCGTCTCCCAACTTCGTACTTAATTCCGCTACTGTATGTTCGATAAACGATGCCGGTGTCCAGTCCATATCACAGTGGCAGATATCACGTACGAAATTCGTCAGCAGAAGCGTGCCGTCTTCGCTATGATATACCTCTGGGTGGAACTGTACACCCCATGTCAGTTCTCCCTCGATATGAAAAGCCGCTGTCTTTACTTCATGGGTACTGGCCACAAGGGTGAAGGTAGAGGGAATTACCGTAATAGAATCGCCATGCGACATCCATACGGTGGAATTCTCCCGCACACCGCGCATGAGGGGATCGTTCTCATCATGCCAAGCCAAATTGGCACGACCATATTCCCGGGTATCGGCAGACTCGACCTTTCCCCCCGACGTATGAGCCAAAAATTGCGCCCCGTAACAAACGCCAAGTACCGGATAAACACCACGGATACGACTCAAATCGACAAAAAGGGCATTAGGATCGTTCACCGAATAGGGACTCCCCGAGAGAATCACTCCTTTAATTCCCTCTTCTCCGTAAGGGAATTTATTGTACGGCAAGATTTCGCAATACGTGTTCAGCTCCCGCAACCGACGGGCAATCAACTGCGTGTATTGAGAACCGAAATCGAGAATAATAATTTTTTCCTGCATAATCGTAGGTCTTTATGTATGTTGTATATGATTTTCTATTTTATCCTGAATCAACTGTTTGATATTATCCGGCTCCCCGACAAGCCAAATCACATCGTGCGCCTCAAAACAAGTTTGTCCGTCGGGCTGATGAAATGTTCCGTCTGCACGTTCTATTCCCACAACGAGGCAATTATTCTTATTACGAATGCTCAACGACGAGCTCGTTTGCCCGATCAACGGCGAATTCCCGGGAACAACAACATGCGTAAATGTGACTTCCCTGTTATCGGTTTCCTCTTCGGGCGATTCACTACCTTCCACTACGGTAAGCAAAGATTGAATCTGATCATCTGTTCCAATAACACCGATCGTATCTCCCGGAAAAATTCGGGTTTCCCCCTTCGGGATATTGATTCGCCGAGTTCCCCTCTGAATACTTACGACATTGATTCCATATTCTTTGCGTAAATCGGAATCCATTAAGCGACGTCCGGCAAACGGACAGTCTGCATTTACATCCATATAGGCCAAATGCATATCGCTCACCAAGCTCGTATTCCGTCCTGTCTTTCGCAATTCCCTTTCGTTCAAGTTATCCATAAATATATTTTCGATACGCATGAACTGCTTCTGTATGCGCTTAGACAATAAAATGAGAACAACAATGAATATACCCAGTCCCAACAACACGCCGGTACGTTGAGAGTGGACGATAGAAAGATAATATATAACGAAAAACAAAGCTAGCAATATGCGGAAAACTATCATCAAAGTCAATGGAACCCGGTTTACACTCCCCTCTCCCAATTTCCTCCTTAACCATCAAAGCCCACAAGAACGGCGACATCACTACCAAAGTTACGATAGCGGCGATCATACGCCCCCACTCAGGCAAAATTTCCACCATCAACGGTATAAACCACATTTTAGAGACCATAATTATCGCTACGATCAGCGACGAATAAAGCAGTACTCTCCACAAATATTGTGCAATAGCCTCTTTCCATACTGCCTTATGAGGCTTTATTTCGGTTCGGCTCTGACTATAACGGTCGATAGCTGCAAGCCACCTCTCCGGCAAACGTCGCTCAATCCAACTATAAGCAGGGTCGGCCAACCGAATACAATAAGGAGTCAAAAAAGTAGTTATCACCGATACTGCCACAACTATCGGATACAGAAATTTGTCGATCACATTCAACGACATTCCCAACGAGGCTATAATAAAAGCGAACTCACCGATTTGAGATAAACTAAACCCCGATTGTATCGATATTTTCAAAGTCTGTCCCGAAGCCAACATACCCACCGTACCGAAGAATATCTGTCCTACAATAACAACAATAGAGAGCAAACAGATAGGCAATGCATATTGACTGAGAGACGCCGGGCTGACCAACATACCTACCGATACGAAAAATATGGCTCCAAACAGGTCCTTTACCGGTTGAACGACTTTCTCTATCCGTTCGGCTTCGTTCGTACCGGCTAATATAGATCCCATGACAAAAGCGCCCAAAGCCGAAGAAAATCCGGCATAAGTAGCCAAAACGACCATACCCAGACAGAGCCCCATAGAAACGACCAACAAAGTCTCGTCATTTAAAAACTTACGTGTTTTTTTCAGAATCAGAGGTAATATGGAGATTCCCACAACAAACCAAATAATCAGGAAAAAGACCAATTTAGCGATACTCTCCAACAGTTCCGCCCCTTCGAACGAGTTCTTCACGGCAATAGAAGAAAGTATCACCATCATCACCACGGCAAACAAATCTTCCACGATCAACACACCAAAAACTAAATTCGTAAAAGCCTTCTTGCGTAAATTCAAATCGGTAAAGGCCTTGATGATAATCGTCGTCGACGACATAGATAACATCGCTCCCAAAAAGATACTGTCGAGATACGTGAAATGTAATAACCGACCGGCTCCGTAACCTGCCAGCATCATACCCAATACAATGACTAGCGCTGTAAGAACGGCCGATGCCCCTACTTGAAAAAGTTTTTTAAAGCTGAATTCCAATCCCAAAGAAAACAGAAGTACAATGATACCTAGTTCTGCCCATAAATTTATATCACCCTCATCTACTATGGTAGGGAAAAAAACGAAATTGGGACCCACTAAAAAACCGGCGACAATATAACCCAATACAACGGGCTGTTTCAATTTCTTGAAAAGCAATGTCACTACCCCAGCCACAATCAAAATAAGAGCCAAATCGGTAATGAGGGCATCCAATTCCATAATCAAATCTCGTTTTGAAGTGAAATATATTCCGTTCGGTAAATATTACGCATATGGGAAAAAAGAGAAACAAAATCGGTCGTAGACCGAGACAAAACGATAAATTTCAAATCGGTCTTCTGTTCCGAATAATTATATTCTACCAACACATTGTGTAACGAAACCTTATACTCACCCAATAATTTTTCATACCGGGTCAAATCCTCGACAATCTCGGTCGCTTTCAAATGTATAATTTTTCCTTCCCGGTCTAAATTCGTCCGACGTTCATATTGTTCCAAACTCACCAACGTGAACAATATCAATATGGTCGAAATAATCGCAATAACATAAAGACCTACACCTACCGCCAAACCCAAAGCCGCCACCATCCAAATACCGGCAGCTGTGGTCAGACCTCGTATCGAACCTTTTGTTTGAATGATGGCTCCCGCACCCAAGAAACCGACACCTGTAATCACTTGTGCGGCAACTCGTCCCGGGTCTCCGTTTTTCAATCCCAAATAAACCTGTGGAATATAGATAGAGATAATCATCGCCAACGTTGCACCCATAGAGATGAGCGCAAATGTACGAGCACCGGCTACTTGGCCTTTCCGCTTTCGCTCAAAGCCCACGATACCCCCCAACAACAAACTCAGCATCAACTTGAATATAGCCGAGGTCGTCGTAACCTCTGTATCCGAAATAGTATTCAGAAAATCATTGAAGAGGTTCATATCACAATTCTTTTGATTATGCAAAGATAGTGCAAGGTGAGCGCAGAAGCAAATTTATTTGATTATGCCGAACCACAGCCCGTCTTCGCAACTTTGCAAAGATAGTTCAAGGTGAGAGAAAGACAAAGCAAACATGTTTACTTTTCTCGCCAAACTCCCTCACAGCTTAATGAACAAAACAAATTTATCAGAAAGCGATTTTCCCGATAAACCGGAAACAAAAAAAGAGCGATAACGAAAGTTACCGCTCTTTTACTAATATTGTAGTACGACTTACTGGATTCCCGAAGTCGCTACTTCCGACGAAATTTTCTTTACCAAACCTTGCAATACGCTACCAGGTCCGACTTCGGTAAAATCTGTTGCTCCATCGGCAATCATATTGATCACTGTTTGCGTCCAGCGTACAGGTGCTGTTAATTGTGCAATCAGGTTTTCTTTTATTGTTTCAGGATTGGTTTCTGCTTTTGCATTTACATTTTGATAAACCGGACATTTGGGTGCAAAGAATTGTGTTTTATGGATAGCTTCAGCTAATTCTGCACGAGCAGGCTCCATAATCGGAGAGTGGAAAGCTCCTCCGACTTTCAATTTTAAAGCACGTTTTGCTCCGGCAGCAAGCATTTTTTCGCATGCAGCGTCGATACCGGCCTCATCACCTGAGATAACGATTTGCCCAGGACA
>OHOQ01000926.1_pt1 | contig 11266 bp, 5 predicted proteins | sample 1569881 | NCBI WGS metagenome assembly OHOQ01 (sample SAMEA3879596, study PRJEB24766) | human gut metagenome | biome: human-associated habitat; feature: feces | place: USA | collected 1985/1987 | reverse complement strand
TCTGAAAAGAGGCCCTCCGAGACGCCGAAACCGCCGGTAGGGGAATGTAACAGCTTCCCTCAACAGGTGTGTTCCGGCTGTATTGCCGCTTCCCTACCAGCCGGGATTCTGCTTCAGCTGCGCATTCAGGCGCATTTGTTGCAAGGGAATGGCATCGAGATAGTCGCGCTGCGTGTAGTGCAGGTTGTCGGCAAGCACGGCTATGGCGCGCCCATAGTCGGGGTCGTCTTTGCCGGTGCCTTCATAGATGCCATATAAAGCGGGGTATTTCTCCGGATAGTAGCAAGGTTCGCCGAAATAGATGGCATCGTTTGCCTTGCCGGTCTCGTAGGCTGTGCCCAGCACATGACGGCCCAACTTCCGGCCGCGCAGATTGATGTGGGCAACGCCCCAACGCTTCAGGTCGTTCATGCGGAAACCTTCGCCGAAGAGTTCGCAAGCGCGCTCACGGCGAATCTCGTCGAGCATGTTCATCTTGTGGCAAACGGTCTTGTTGGTCGTGTAGTCCCACCATCCTGCATCCCAAACGCCACGGATGAGAGCGTTGGTGAGATGGGCGACACGGGCACGGTCGCGCAACTTGTTGATGGAGAGGTCGAGGTCGTGGTCGGAAATCTCTCCGTTGCCCAATTCGCAGACGGCCTCAGCATAGTTCAGATACACCTCGGCCAACCGGAGGATGGGCCGGTCGGGCGACTCGGTCTTGTCTGCCCGGGTGCCTTCGGGATTGTATTTGCGGCTCCCGTATCCGTAGAGTGTCCAGTTGCCCCGCAACACGGGGTGGAACACGCCACGCACGCTGGAGTAGGCAGGGTCTGACGAGTCATACTTGTCATTGTTTTTGGGAAACAGGGCCTCGGGATAGGGATGTCCTGCCTCGGTGCAGGGGGTGGCATACTCCGGCCGGTTGCCCCAAGTGGTGCGGTCGGGGCAGAATGTTGACCCGACAAAGCGATAGTCACGGTTGTAATATTCGCCGGCAAACGTGCCCCAGCCGAGGAACTCGGGGTTGTTCTGCGCATCGGCCATATTGCCGGTATGGCTGATGCGGATGGGCAAGCCGTTGCGGCAAAGGAACGACTCGCCCAGCTGCGTGCTGATGCCCACACCCTGCCACGTCAGCACGGTGTGGCCGATGTTGAGGTTGGCACGCTTCAGGTCGTAGTCGTATTTCTTGCAGATGATAAATTCACGGTTGGTGCTTTTGCCTGCGTTCTTGAAGTTGGAGATGTTGCCCCCCTTGTCGTCGATGCTGAAGAGATAGTAGTAGCTCAAGGAGTCGCACTCATTCCAGAGGGCATAAGTGCCTTTTTCGGCCTCATCCATCACGGCCTTGGACATTTGGACGGATTCTGACAGCATGTCGGCAACGGAAGGGTATCCTTCCGGCTTGACCGTCCCAGCCCCCTTTTCTTTGCCATCACCATCGAGGTCGTAGCCGATGCCGGGCACATATTTTTCCCAAGTGGCCTCATAGAGCAGTGCCCTGCCGAGGAAAGCCTGCGCTGCCTCTTTGCTGATGCGGCCTTTGTCGTCTTTGCCTATGGCCGACTCGTGCGGCAACAGTTCTATCGCCTTGCGAAGATCGGCTGCCAGATGGGCGAACACTTCGTAGCGGCTCTTGCGCGGACCGTAGAGCACGGCGTGGTCTTTCAGTTCGAGCACCTTGTCGGCAATAGGCACTCCGCCAAACTGCTGCAGCAGGTTGAAATAGGCAAAGCCACGGAAAAAGTAGGCCGTGCCTATAGCCGCATTGAGCGCAGTCTTGTCGCCCGGATATTCCTCAGCTTTTTTCAGCAGGGTGTTGTATTGCCGAATGTTTTCATAATTGTCTTTCCAGTTTTTGTTGCTCTCCGGGGCTGCTCCCCCGCCATTTGATCCGAGGCCTCCAATGTCGGTACCCCGGTCCCAGTTGTCATAGCTCCAGCCGGGCAAGTGGTCGATGAACTTGTCGGCCGCTTGCTGAAATTGTACGGCATTCTTGAATGCGACGGCTTCTGTCCCTTCGGCCAAAGGCTCCTTGTCAAGGAAGTCGCTGCATGAGGGCATACATGCCACAAGCGCTGAAGCCACAAACCATTTGGATATCATAGATTTCATAATCGTTTCTTTTTTAAATGTTGAATGTTTGATCATCTCCCGTTCCTTTTCACGCTTCTTCAATCAGAACGTCAGGTCGATGCCGAAAGTCAGCTGCCGGCTGAACGGGAAAGTGTTGTTGGAGGCTTCCCCATATTCAGGGTCGTAGCCATCTTTCACTTTAGTCCATTCCCAAAGGTCGTCGCCCGAGAAGTAGACCCGCAGGTTGTTGATGCCTGATTTGGCAGTCCATGCCTTCGGCAGGGTGTAACCGATGACGAGCGACTTCAGACGAATATATTTGTTGTTCTGCACGCTGATGTCCTTGTTCTGATAATTCCATCGGTTGAAGGCCGCGTCGCGGGAAGAAATGGCATATTCGGCATCGGGATTCTCCGGTGTCCACATCTTCCCAATGAAAGTGTTGTTCTGCCGGGTGTAGTTGACCACCCATGGTGCATACATATTGCCTGTGCGAAGGATTTTCTGTTTGCCTATGCCCTGGAAGAAGACGCCAACGTCGATGCCCCGCCATTCCAAACCTCCCTTGATGCCGAATGCCAAACGGGGAGAGGCATCGCCTGCATACTCAATGTCGTCGCGCGTGATGGCTCCGTCGCCATTGAGATCGACCACTTTGCGGGCGCCCGGCCGGAGCGTATTGGTCTTCTGCTTGCCCGGTGCAGGGAGGATATTGCCTTCTTTGGGGCCGCTATGGTCTGCATTCCAATAGTATTTCTCGTAATAGGCATTCACTTCTTCTTGTGTACGGAAGAGCCCGTCGGTCTTGTAAACATAGATGGCATTACGTGGCTTGCCTATCAGTCGGTTTTTGTTCAACCCTTCATTGGGCACATTCTCATTGTTGGTGAGGCGCAACACTTCAGACCAGGCATCCGAGAAGTTGAGCCCTACATGATATTTCACCTCGCCAATCTTATCCCGCCAATTCACAGCCAGCTCCCATCCGCGGGCACGGAATCTGCCATCATTGACCTTGGGTGCCGTGGCCCCGAGCACTTGCGGATATTCCACGCTGATGAACATGCCGTTGTTGGTTTTGATGAAATAGTCGAATGAGCCGGTCAGGCGGTTGTTGAGAAACGTGAAGTCGAGCCCGAAGTTGTGGCTGTCGATGGTCTCCCAAGTGCGCTGGTCGCTGGTCATGCCCCCGAGCCACAGCGTGGCGTGAGCACTGGGGCTGGTGCCCAAGATGGTGGTTCCCGTAGAGATGTTTGCATAGCGCTCGTAGTTGCCGATGCCTTCCACGCTGCCCGTCTTGCCGTAGTTGTAGCGGAGCTTCAAGTCGTTGAGCCAGGTGAGGGCTTTCATCCACTTCTCACCGGTGACTCTCCAGTAACCGGACAGAGAGTAGAAGTTCTTCCAACGCTGTGCCTCCGACAACTTAGACGAACCGTCACGACGGGCCAAAAACTCGATGGCATAACGATTGTCGAAATCATAGTTGAGGCGGGTGAGATAGGAAACCAGTCCCCAAGAAGACTTGCCGCCGTCGGCCTTGTTGTTGTCACCGCCGATGAAGACATTGAGGTCTTCAAGTCCGGAGCCTTCATACATGGGGCCTTTGTATCTGCCGAGCTTCAGATTTTTGTTGGTTTCCTCTTCTGCGGTCACACCGAGCATGGCCGAAACATGATGGTCTTTGGCAAAAGTGTTCCTGTAGTTCAGGAAAGTGCCCAAGTTGATGTTCTCCCAACGCTTGTTTTCCTGTTCCATGCTGCCGGGAGCCTGCTTGTTTCCGGTCGGGGTGCCCACCCAATCATAATATTGCACTTTATACTTGGTGGTCTGACTGTTTTGCTCTACCATCTTATAGGCGGCATTGGCCGTGAGCGAGAGTCCCTTGACGAGTCTTTTGAAATCGTAGGTTGCCGATACATTCCCGCGAAGAGTCGTGAGCTGATACCCGTAAGTGCCGCCGTTGAGCAGTCCTCCAAGAGGATTGCGGCTGCCCGAGAACGTGTCGTATGGATTACCATTCTCATTGTAAACGGTCCAGAACCACTGGTCCATCCATCCCTGTCCTACATCGGTGGATGGACTCTGGCGATGACGCTTCTCGTAAGCGATATTGGTTGAAAACCGCAAGTCGTCCGTGGCTTGGTAATCAGCATTCAGTCGGCCACTCCATTTGCGCTGTCCGTCGTAGGCAGGCTTCAACTGCGACTTGGCACTCTCATAGCCCAAAGACAAGTTGTAACCGAATCGTTTGTCGGCACCGGATATGTTGATACTGTGTTTCTGTGATGTCGCTTGGCCATACAATTCGTCCATGATGTTCTGTGTAGGATCCCAGCGTTCAATCTTATTGCCGTTCTGCAAGGTCAGCATTTTGCCGGCACGGAGGGCTTCAAACAATTTCTCTCCTTTATATACGGTGGGGTTGCCGGTTGCAGGATCAATATCCGTCTTGTCAAGTGTCGGCCCGCCGAAGCTGTTGAATATCCACCAGTTGAGTTTCTTCTTGATGACTTCCGGATCCATAGAACCTGATGTCACCGAGGCATCATTGTATTGTGCCTCATAGAACATGTCAAGCCACTCGCCGGTGCTAGTCAATGGGGGCTGAATGCCATTGACAGTACGGCTCAACGAACCGTAATAGGAAATGTGTGCCTTGCCTTCCCTGCCCCGTTTTGTAGTGACAAGAATGACACCCGACGCGGCCCTTGAACCATAGATGGCTGCGGAGGCATCCTTCAGCACCGAGATGTTGTCGATGTCGTTGCCGTTCATGGAGTTCAACTCGTCGATGGAACCTGTCACACCGTCAATGATGATAAGGGGAGAAGAGTTGCCGTTGACAGAGATATCGCCGCGAATCTTGAAGGCGGCACCTTCCGCACCGGGGCGTGTAGATGTACGGGTAACGGTGAGTCCGGGTATCTCACCTTGCAGAGCTACGGCCGTAGAAGATACCGAGCGATCTTTAAACACCTCGTCGCCCTTGATCTGAGTGATGGCGCTGGTCAGGGAAGCCTTTTTCTGCAGTCCGTAACCTACCACAACCACATCGTCCAGCACATTGGAGTCTTCGTAAAGGGTTATCTTGAGATTGTTTCCTTTGGCCCCTTTGATGACCTGTGGCTTGAACCCGATATAAGACACCTCGATGACTCCATCGGCATTGTGGAGAGTAAATTTGCCATCCAAGTCGGTCACTGTACCATTCTTTGTTCCTTTCACTCTAATGGAAGCTCCAATGATGGGGTCACCGTTGGCATCTGTCACAACGCCCTGTAGGGTAGTTCCTGCTTGCTGCTGCACGCTCATGCCGGTATTGTCGGCTGCTGAAACTTGCAAGACCGGGCTTGTAGCCAATCCAAATGTAGTCGCCAAGAGTATGGGAAACTGTCCAAATAGATGTTTGTTCATTTTCATAGACATTTATCGTTAATATACTTGCTATTTGCCTTTGTTACGAAGATGTTTTTCTGTTTACTTACGGAAAATCAAAAAATATTGTATTTTTGCAGTCATTAACCGACAAGAAGTAATCTGGAACCAATATGAAACGAATGGTATCTTTACTGCTGTATGCGATGGTGGCCATAAGCCTGGCTGTAGCCCGGCATGAGAATGAAAGCTATCGGGCAGGCAGCGTATTCCGGCTGATTGACACGACCAATGGGCTACCTGATAATGAACTGAAAACTCTCTTCCGTGTGCCGGACGGCAGATTGGGAATAAGAACTTCTTCAAGCCTGTCGCTTTTTGACGGTTGTGAGTTCCGTTCGTTTCCTCCATCGGCCCCAAAAGCCCATCCCATGGATTATATCGCGGCACTGCCCATTGCCTACGTAGACGGCAGGCAACGTGTATGGTTGAAAGAAACCGGGCACCTTTTTGTGTTCGACCTCACGACAGAGTCTTACATTGACAAGGTGGGGGCCTTGCTTCGCTCCATGGGGGTGAAGGAATCCATTTGTGACATCTTCATCGACTCAGCCAAAGACTACTGGATAGTGACGGCCGATGGGAAAATGCTGAGGGTACATGGCGAATCGTCCGGTACGTTAAAGGATAATTGCCAACGTGTGAACATCCGTACCGCAGGATTGCGTGATGTGTGCAGGATGGGGAATCAAGTGTGGTTTATCTATAATAATGGTCTTTTGAGAGGCTTGAACCTTCATACAAAAGAGATTTTTGCTGTCCAAAAACTCTGGCAGGGGAGCGTTCCGACTCGTGACTTCATTCGTTTTTCCCAAGCCGGAAACCGGCTGTGGTTGATGTGGAACCACGGTGTAGCCACCTATTTGCCGACCACAAGAAAGTGGCGATGCTGTCACCGGGATAACAATAGCGCTTTCGTTTCCATCTGCGCCACTCCCCAAGGCATAGCCTATGTCGGCATTCGCCAGAAAGGACTTGCTATGCTGACTGCCAATGGAGAGCTTTCCCTACAACACTCCTTCCCTACCACGGATGGGAAAAATATCACAGATGATGTCGAAACAATAGCCTATCTCAATGGCAGTTTGTTCTTGGGCCTTTACACCAAGGGTATGTGTTTCCATAGTCCCAATATGCAAAGTTTTGTCTTCTATCGGTTCCACAACCTGGGCATAGGCATGTCCGGTTACCGCATAGATGACAGAAAAGACGGCAATGTGTGTTTTTCCGGAACCAATGGGATTTTCATCTTCGATTTGGATAAAAGGACGTTCACTCCATTTGCGCCACACATAGACGGCTCCGATTTCATTCGCTGCTTTGAAGATAGCAAAGGCAGATGTTGGATAGGGACTTTCCGGCATGGCTTGTACATGATCGACGGTGTGACAGCCAAGCATTTCATGCAAGGTGAAATACCTTCTCAAGACATCAATTACAACATCGTGCGTGGTTTTGCCGAAGATCGCCAACATCGCATTTGGGTGAATTATCATGGTGGCATCGGATGGTTTGACGAACATGCAGGACGCATTGTACCTTTGCAGAGCAAGTTGTTCAACGAACATAAAGTGGTGAATGACCTTTCGGTAGATAAGGACAATCGCCTTTGGTTTGCCACGGGCACGGGGTTGCTTGTCTATTCCATTCACCAAAACAAAGTCTATTCGCCCCACGACCTTGTCCGTGACCGGGAAGCCGAATTGAAGTTAGGCGGAGCCTGCAAGACACTTCTCATCGACTCTCACGGACTTGTATGGGTGGGCACACTCAACGGACTCTACTTGATCAATCCCCGTAAAAAGGCTGTCCGCAGCTATGGCAAGCACAATGGGATGCCCAATGAGATGATACAAGGAGTCATCGAAGATGTATATGGCCATATATGGGTGACCACAGCCAATGGTTTGTGCCGGTTTCAACGTGCTTTGGAGGAGAAGTTCAATCTGACCGTATTCGACAGCCAGAACAAACTGAATGACGGCAAATTCGGTTGGATGACCATAGGCCACGTTGCAGGCAGTAAGTTGCTGTTCGGTTGCAATGACGGATTCTACATCGTTGACCCCGCCGATGTGAAGACGATAAAATATACAGGGCAACCGCTCTTCACATCGCTGGCAATCAACAATCGGGAGATACTTCCCGGCAAAGCATACAATGGTCGCCCCATTCTCCAAAAGGCCTTGTCACACACCCGCAAAGTGACACTGAAACACGATGAGAACTTTCTCACCATCCGGTTCTCTGGACTGAATTTTGACATGCCTGCCCACACCTATTACAAATACCGGTTGAAGGGCCTGAACGACCGATGGACAGTCATCAGTCCGCAAGACGGGATTGGAAACATCTCTTACACCGACTTACGACCTGGCTTCTACGAGCTTGAGATCTATTCGGCCGGTTTCGACAACCGTTGGAGCCGGCGGCCGGTTTCGCTGCAGATAGAGGTGGAAGCTCCACTTTGGGCCACATGGTGGGCGAAAGCTGTCTACCTATCGGTATTCATTGCCCTTATCTCTTTCGGCATCCGATGGAAAATGGCTCAGAGCCGTAGGCGGCTGGAAGACGAAAAGCGCAAAGAGTTGGAAGATATGAAATATCGCTTTTTCACTAACATCAGCCACGAGTTTCGCACGCTTCTTACGCTTATCATCACGCCCATAGGCAGTTTGCTGGGAAGAACAACCGACGAGGAGACTCGTACCCGGCTGAACGATGTGGGCAGAAATGCCGGCGAACTGCTACAACTGGTCAACCAACTGCTTGATTTCCGAAAAATGGAGATGAATGGAGAGCGACTTCATTTGATGAGTGGCAATCTTGACGAATTTGTCCGATATGTCGCCATGAAATTTTCCACTTTGGCCGAACAGAAAGCCGTTCGTCTGGAATTTGAAGACACCACAGGGGGGCTGTTCATGTACTTTGACCGTGACAAGGTGGGCAAAATATTATCCAACCTGCTTTCCAATGCTTTCAAGTTTACAAAAGCGGGAGGAGTGGTGAAAGTGGAACTCGGCAAATGCCTGATCGACAGCCGCCGATATGCACGCATCGTGGTGGCAGATACGGGGTGTGGCATTTCCAAGGAAGACCAACAGCACGTGTTCGACCGTTTCTTCCGTTCAGAAAACCAGGATACTATGCAGGTGGGAGCGGGCATCGGTCTCAACATGGTGCAGGAATATGTGAGGCTTCACCAAGGGCGCATCTCCTTGGAAAGTGAAACGGGCAAAGGCTCGCGCTTTATCGTGGAGCTGCCCACCGACTTGAAAAACGAGCGGACACCGGACAATGCCGGCGCTATACTTCCGGCACCAAAGGGAGAGGCGGGAGTGTTGGCCAAAAAGACGGTGCTGGTTGTGGAAGACAACGATGATTTCCGCCATTTTCTGACAGGGGAATTAAGCCATCTGTATCATAAGGTGCTGACGGCCGAAGACGGTGTCAAAGGAGCCTTGGTGGCCGAAGAGGAAAATCCCGACATCGTGGTGAGCGACGTGATGATGCCCCGGATGAGCGGAACTGACATGTGCCGCAGACTGAAGGAGAACATCAAGACTTCACACATTCCCGTCATCCTGCTTACAGCCTGGAGCACCGACGAAGGACGCACTGAGGGCTACCATTCGGGAGCCGATGCCTACATAGCAAAGCCGTTTGACATGGAGGTGCTGCTGGCTCGCATAGACAATCTTCTGGAGAAGCAAGAGAAGCGCATCCGTAACTTCTCCCACAATCTGTCGCTCGACCCGAAGGCTGTTACCGACTCTGCTCATGACGAAAAGTTTTTGCAAGAAGTGATAGCTTGCATCGAGAAGAATATAGACAACACGGAATATACCATCGACTCCTTGGCTCATGATGTGGTGATGTCAAGAATGAGTCTCTATCGCAAGATGAAGGCGCTGACCGGACAGACTCCGGCCGATTTTATCAGGACGGTGAGGCTGAAGTCGGCGGCGCGTCTTTTGAAAACGGGACGATACAATGTTTCCGAGGCTTGTTATATGACGGGATTTTTCTCTCCTCAGAATTTTGCCAAGCATTTCAAAGATATGTTTGGTGTCTTGCCGTCGCAATATGGCTGATTGGTACGTTTCACATACATGGATGGTACGTTTGGCATAGCTGCATCACAAGGCTTTTGCCTACTTTTGCAGCAGAAAACATCTACCGTTCAGTCTTATGTCACAACCAATCACCAACCAAAGACAATTCATCGCCGATTTCTATACGTCTCACAGAGAGGAATTGGTCAACTTTGCCTCCTCACGCTTGGGAAATCGTGAGGAAGGAGAAGACCTTGTGCAAGATACTTTTGTCAAGATGATTGCCTATGACGGGCTCATCAATGCAGCAACCGTCAAGTCGTTTGCCTTCACCATTGCGGCCAACAAGGTGAAAGACTTGCTCCGCCGCCGTATCTATCGCCACCGCATGGAAGAAAGCCACAAATATAAAGCTGAGGTGCAATATGATTCTGTGGAGCGCATAGCCGAGTATCACGACACCTTAAGCATCATGGAGCGCGGAATGAGGCTCCTTTCCCCCGCCTGCCTCAAAGTTTACCACATGAATTTTTTCCACGACATGACGACCGGAGCCATTGCTGAAGAACTGCACGTTTCCCCACGAACCGTAGAAGCCCAGATTTTCTGTGCCCGCAAAAAGATGAGGGAATTTATGAGAAAAGAGGCGTAAAAGCTTGTTGCCCACTCTCTCCAATAGCACAACCTTTTTGTCAAGAGACCGTTTTTCTTTCCACTTAGGTTGCAGTTTCATTTTAAATTTCTATCTTTGCTGTCATAAACACTCAATCAACCCGATTATGACACTCCAACAGATTGAATATGTGATGGCCGTCTACCGGCACAAACATTTTGCCAAGGCGGCAGAGGCGTGCAACGTGACGCAACCCACACTGAGTTCGATGATTCAGAAACTGGAAGACGAACTGGGCGTGAAGCTCTTCGACCGCAAGCGGCAGCCCATCTTGCCCACGCCCATCGGCCGGCAGGTGATAGAGCAGGGATGGAAGGTGCTGGTGCGGGCACGCAAACTGAAAGAGACCGTGGAGGAGGAGAAACACTCGCTGCTTGGCACATTCCACATAGGCATCTTGCCCACCATAGCTCCCTACTTGATACCCCGGTTTTTCCCCCAGTTGATGAAGAAATATCCGGAAATGGACATCCGCATCATGGAGATGAAGACCGAGGACATCAAGCGTGCCTTGCGCCACGGCGACATCGATGTGGGCATCGTGGCCCTGCTCGACGAGATGGAAGATTTCGAGAATGTACACTTGTTCTACGAGCAGTTCTTCGGCTACGTGTCGGAGGGTGACAACCTGTATCAAAATAAGGTGATCAAGACGACCGACCTGAAAGGTGAATATCTGTGGATGCTCGACGAGGGCCACTGTTTCAGAGACCAGCTCGTGAAGTTCTGCCACCTCAAAGGGGCCAGCCAGAGCCAACGGGCCTACTCGCTGGGCAGCATCGAGACCTTCATGCGCATGGTGGAGAGCGGCAAGGGCATGACTTTCATCCCCGAGTTGGCGATACTGCAACTCACGGAGAAACAGAAAAGTCTTGTGCGCCCGTTTGCCATCCCCATCCCTACGCGTGACATCGTGATGCTGACCAACAGAAACTTCATACGCACCACCCTGCGCCAAATGCTGGTGGAGGAGATACAGAGTGCCGTACCCGAAGACATGCTGACACTGAAACAGATGCAGCAGAGGGTGTAGGGATAA
>OHOQ01000918.1_pt1 | contig 11341 bp, 8 predicted proteins | sample 1569881 | NCBI WGS metagenome assembly OHOQ01 (sample SAMEA3879596, study PRJEB24766) | human gut metagenome | biome: human-associated habitat; feature: feces | place: USA | collected 1985/1987 | reverse complement strand
GTAATATATGAGGAGAGAATGGAAATATTTGAGAAAACTGTTGGCTAATCATTATACCATGTTGTGTGATGACTGGAGATACTTCTGTATTGAGAATGCAGGGCAGTTCCTGGATGGCTACCCAAATGACGGTTCTGTTATCGTAGATACCGATAATATGAAAATCGTGGATTACAATACTACAGATACTACCAGGAGATATTTCCAAAAGCTCAACGAAGAATATCAGAAGGGCATGATTGATACAGAATTCGCAACCCAGATTTATGATGAATATATTTCCAAGCTTTCTACAGGACGTGTACTTGGTATGTGCGACCAGTGGTGGGATTTTGCATATACAGTAAATGATGTATTCAAACAGCAGGGGCTGGATCTTCAGGGATGTAACTATGTACCTCTTGGCCTGACTATTGATGAAGGTATGGAGAACCAGTGGCATACATATGGTGATACCTTGAACCAGTCCAGCGGCGTATCTATTACAACAAGCTGTAAGGACCCTGATAAGGCAGCCAAGTTCCTCAATGACATACTGGATCAGGAAATCCATGACCTGAGATTCTGGGGTGTGGAAGGTGTTGACTATCTGGTAGATGATGATGGTATGTTCTATCGTACAGATGAGATGAGGGCACAGGCAGCAGATACAGATTATAAGGCTAATCATATGTGTGGTTATACTTATCTGCCTCAGTGGCTTGGAACCAGCAAGGACGGCAAGAATGCAATGCAGCCAAGCCAGCAGACATCCGAGTTCTTTAATGGGCTTGCAGAGCCTCTTGTTAACACATTCAAGGCTTACAATGCAGACTCCTATGTAGATATGCTTCACTCTGCAAAGAAAGAAATGGGTTCATGGTTCCCTATGTATTCTTATTCCAACAGCATGACAACAGCGACTCCTGGTGGTGTTGCATGGACCAAGATGGGTGAGATTAAGCATGAATGGCTTCCTAAGGTAGTTATGTCAGGTGATTTTGAAAGTACATGGGACGAATATATGACAGCATATGAAGGCTGCGATCCTCAGAGCTTCCTGGATGAGATGCAGGCAGAACTGGACAGAAGAGCAGCATTGGCTGAATAGTCCTTTATGGGAAGAGGCAGGGCTTCTGCCTCTTTCCTTTGAAAAAGGCAAAGATGGAAAGGGATGGTTATTCATATGGCTAAGAAAGAAAAAGAAACCAAGGTCAAGATTACGTGGAAAGAAATAAAACGCCAGAAATTTCTTTTGATCTGTTCAGCCTTGTTCGTTATTTATGGAATTATGTTCTATTATCTGCCCTTGGGCGGCTGGATCATGGCATTCCAGAACTATAAACCCAAGGATGGCTTGCTTCATTCAGCTTTTGTAGGATTGGATAAGTTCAAATTTTTATTTACAGATGCTACTTTTCTGCGGGTAATCCGCAACACACTGGCAATGGGTGTATTGAACCTTGTGACCAGTTTTATTATGGCGATCGTATTCGCAATTCTTTTAAATGAGATTACATCCAGAATCTGGAAGAAGTCAGTGCAGACCATATCATATCTGCCACACTTCCTGTCCTGGATCATTGTTACAGGTATTATGCATGATGCGCTGTCTACAACAGGTATCATCAATGAAATTTTAATGAAATTACATCTGATTAACACAGAAATTAATTTCTTTGCACATCAGAAATATTTCTGGCCAATTGTGGCTTTTGCCAATCTGTGGAAGGAGACAGGCTGGAATGCTATCATCTATCTGGCGGCGATTACAGCCATTGATCCGTGTCTGTATGAGGCAGCGTCCATAGATGGTGCAGGAAGATGGGCGAAGATTCGATATATTACGCTTCCGGGTATTAAATCTACGATCATGATTCTTCTTCTGATGAATGTAGGTAACGTTCTGAATGCAGGCTTTGAAGTACAGTATCTGCTTGGTAATGGTCTGGTTCAGAATGTATCCCAGACTATCGACATTTACGTATTGAAATGGGGTATCAGCCAGAATGATTATTCTCTGGGTACGGCAGCAGGTATCTTTAAGAGCGTGGTCAGCATTATTCTGATCGTTATAGCGAACCAGCTGGCTAAGGGTGCCGGAGAAGAAAGGTTATTTTAGGTGATCATTATGAAGAAAAAGAAATCCACAGCAGACATTATTTTCACAGTGTGTAATACGATATTCATGGTGGCTTTTGTGATCATCACACTGTATCCTGTATTGAACACTCTGGCGATTTCTCTTAACGACGGTATCGACACTGTCCGCGGAGGAATTCACCTTTTGCCTCGTAAATTCACATGGAAGAATTACACAACAGTAATGCATAAGCAGAATATTATGACGGGAGCTTATATCACGGTGCTCAGAACCATAATCGGTACGCTGGTCTCTCTGGTGGCCAATGCATTGCTGGCATTTATCGTAAGCCGCAAGAGATTCATGTTCCGCTCCCAGCTCTCTCTCTTCTGGGTCATCACGATGTATGTCAATGGCGGTATGATTCCCACATTCCTGGTATACAGAGGCTTCCATCTGACCGGTACCTTCTGGGTATACATTGTACCGGGCGCTGTCAGTGCCTTCAATATGCTGGTCATGAGAACCTATATGCTGGGTTTGCCGGATTCTCTGGAAGAATCTGCCCAGCTTGATGGAGCCGGATATCTTACCATTTTTACAAGAATCATTTCACCATTATGCAAACCGGTATATGCAACGGTCGCGCTGTTCGTGGCAGTTGGCCAGTGGAATTCCTGGTTCGATGCCATGCTCTATAACAGAATGAAGCCGGAGTACACCACATTACAGTATGAGCTGATGAAGCTGCTCTCCTCTGTTATGCAGCAGAGTGGCAGTGCAGATTCCATGAAAAATGCTGCAGCAGAGGCGATTACCCCGGTATCTATCCGTGCTGCAGCGACTATGGTCACTATGCTTCCTATCGTATGTATTTACCCATTCCTGCAAAGATATTTCGTAACAGGTCTTACGATTGGCGGTGTCAAAGAATAAAAAATACAGCATTCTAAAAAAAACACACCTTTTGCAAAAAAAGGTGTATTTTTTTGCCTTTTTCCATTGCCTATAATAAAGCCATACAAAGCAAACAAAGTAAAAAATAACGGGTATAGTTAAAAAGCTTTGGGAAAAAGGAGGAAACAATATGAAGTTAAGAAAGGTAATGGCACTGACATTAGCAGGAACAATGGCACTGGCAGCTGTAGGCTGTGGATCAGATGCATCTACAACAAATGATGCACCGGCAGCAAGTACTGCAACAGAAACCAAAACGGAGACTAAGACAGAAACAGCAACAGAGACAGCACAGGCACAGGAAACATCTCTGGAAGATGTTAAGAATTTAAACGATGGCAAGCTGGTCATCTGGACACTGGCAAATGACCTGATTGATTTCGGTGAGAGATTCCAGGAAAAGACAGGCGTAGAAGTAGAAACAGTAGTTATCGAGCCTGCTAACTATCCTACGAAAGTACAGACAGCGCTTCTTGGTGGTGAGTCAGAACCGGATATCATTGTTGGTGAGCCTAAGATGCTGGAAGATTTCTATGACGCCGGATTCTTTGAAGACCTGGATGCCTTTGGTGCACAGGATTATGCAGATGAAATCGTAGATTATGTATGGGAAGTTGGTCAGGATGCAGATGGCATTCAGAGAGCAATCTCCTATCAGATCACACCGGCAGGCATTTACTATAGAAGAGACATTGCCAAGGAAGTATTCGGCACAGATGATCCTGATGAGATCGGTAAGAAGTTCGCTGATTATCCCACAATTCTTGAAACCGCTCAGGAATTGAAGGATGCAGGCTACAGAATCTTCTCATCAGATGCTGAAATGAACGTATTCTCAGGAGATTCCGCATGGGTACTTGATGATACTCTGAATGTAGATCAGGCAAGACTTGATTACATGGATCTGTGTGTAGAGTTATATCAGAATGACCTGACAGCATACGCAAACCAGTGGTCAACACCATGGTATCAGGCTATGGCTGGTGAAGTTCCTATTCTGACAGCAGACATTCAGTCTTATGCAGATGATTCGGTCAATGTATGGGATGCAGACCAGTTTGCAGAGGCAACAGCAAGTCTTGATAAGACAGAAGTATTTGCATTTGGCCTTCCTGCATGGGGCGTTCTGACCATGAGAGATAACGTAGGCGATACATCTGGTAAATGGGGCGTTTGCTCAGGTCCTGCTTACGGATTTGATGGTGGTACATATATCGGTATTTCTTCTCAGTCCAAGAGAAAAGAGACAGCATGGGAATTCGTAAAGTTCTGTACTCTCAATGAAGATACAGCTGACTGGTGGATTGATTACTCACAGGGTGATACCGTATCCTTAAAGTCTGCATTAGAGAAGCATAAAGATGATGAGAATGCAATCTATGGCGGTGAGAAGCTGTACCAGTTCTGGTTAAAGCAGGCAGAAGGCATTGATACTTCCAAGGTTACAAGATATGACCAGGCAATTGGTGATGCATTCGGCAATGCAATCTCTTCTGTAAAGACAGGAGAGAAGACGAAAGAGGATGCACTCAATGATTTCTATGATGTCATTGAATCTACCTATCCTGAAATTAAAGTAGTCAGATAAGCTGACTCTGGAATATGAAACCGTGTCTTGGTCTGCCTTAGGGCAGACCACGCGGTATGGAAAAGAGGAGGACATGGTTTTATGAAGAAAAAGAGCATCAAAAACTATAACAGGGCGGGATATTTATTTGTATTGCCTTTTGTAATCGTATTTCTGATCTTTAATGTATACCCGGTATTGAGAACTCTGTATTTAAGCTTTACCAATGCAAAGATAGCAGGAGTAGGCAAGATACAGTGGGTATGGTTCGACAATTATATAAGAGTTATTACAGACAAATTTTTCTGGCGTGCCCTTGGTAATACTTTAAGAATCTGGGGCGTCAATATTGTATTACAGCTGGGACTGGCATTCCTTTTGACTATCATATTCAGCGATATCAAATATAAGATAAAAGGATTGGGCATCTTCAGAGTCATTTATTATCTGCCTAACCTGATCGCAGCGACTTCTGTAGCATTCCTTTTTAAAACATTACTGGATTGGCGTTATGGTACGTTCAACCAGATCATTTATCAGGTATTCAAGTTCTTTGGTAAAAGCTATAATCCCATTGACTGGCTGGGAACAGCAGCACATGCAGGCAGTACGATAGCAGTAATCAGTGCATGGATGTGGTTCGGTAATTCCTTTATTATGCTGATGGCAGGTGTGCAGGGCATATCAAAGGATTATTTTGAAGCGGCTGCAATAGATGGAGCCGGAAGATGGACAGTATTTGGAAAAATCACATTACCTCTGTTAAAACCGATTCTGCTTTATGTGGCAATCACATCACTGATTGGTGGTTTACAGATGTTCGACCTTCCTTATCTGATGGCTGATAAGGCAAGTGCATCCTATAATTCAGTACAGACAGCGGTAATGTATCTCTATAAATTCGGTTTTGAAACTGGTACGACACAGACAGGCTATGCATCTGCAATTGCCTATATCCTGTTCCTGATCATTCTGACAGTATCTGTTGTACAGTTCAAATTATTTAATAAGGAGGATTAGACTATGAGTATCGGTGATAAGATCAAAAAAGGTATTCTCTATGTTCTTTTAATCCTGTTGGGTGCAGCGTGTCTGTTCCCGTTCCTGCTGATGATCGTAAATGCAACGAGAAGCGGTGTGGAGATCACAAGATCCTTTACCCTGATTCCAAGCAACCATATCAAGGAGAACTGGGAAGTCGTATTCAGTTACTTTAACCTGTTCAAAGGTATGTGGAACAGCTTACTGGTAGCCGTACCGGCAACTCTCTTCACAGCATATTTTTCAGCACTGACAGCATATGGTCTGGCGATGTATCAGTTCAAAGGCAACAAATTGATATTTACTACTATTCTGGTATTTATGATGATTCCAGGACAATTGGGGTTGATCGGCTTCTACAATCTGTGTACGAAGTTACATCTTGTTAATTCCTATATCCCTTTGGTTATTCCGGCAATCGCAGCACCGGGAACCGTATTCTTCCTAAGACAATATGTGTTGTCGGTGCTCCCTCCCTCATTGATAGAGGCAGCAAGAATTGATGGCGCAGGAGAGTTATATTCTTTCCACAGAATCGTACTTCCTGTTATGTCACCGGGTATCGCAACCATGTCCATCATGGCATTCATTGGTAACTGGAATTCCTATCTCACACCAATGATTATCCTGAATAAAAACGATAAATTCACGTTACCTGTTATGATGGCTACACTGAGAGCTTCTACAGATATTCAGTCCAATCAGGGTGCAATCTATCTGGCAGTTGCAATATCAGTTATTCCAATTCTGATCGTATTCTGCTTCTGCTCCAAGTATATCATCAGCAGTATTTCTGCTGGAAGTGTGAAAGAGTAAATGCTTATGAACAAAGGGTATGAGTATATAGATCAATATGGAAGCTTCCGTATGGAAGATCCACAGAAATACAGCTATTTGTATTTCCCGATTGCAAATGATGCAGGAATGAAGAGTTCGCTGACACCGGTTCTTGGCGGAGATGCCAAGACCGGTCAGAACACATTTCTCTTACAGCCGGTCAGCGCTGAAGAACTGCATAATAATAAGAGTACCAGAAATTTCTGGTGCAGAATAAATGACACAGATGTCATTTCACTGACAGGAGCAGGAGCTTCGGATGAAGTCAGAAAATATGAGAAAAAAAACGATGAAGAACAGAAACCGACTACTACATTAGAGGCCGGTTTCATGTGGCATAAGATTTATCACGAGCTGCCCATGGAAGGACTTTCCAGCGAGATACTTTCCTTCGTACCATGTACAGATGATACCGTAGAGCTTATGATGGTGACACTGCATAATAACAGTAAGGAAGCAGTGAAAGTACAGCCTGTGGCAGCGATTCCCATATATGGCAGAAGCGCAGATAATCTGAGAGACCACAGACATGTGACCAGTCTTCTGCACCGTATCTACACACTGGAAGAAGGCGTAGCCGTAAATCCTGTACTGACTTTTGATGAAAGAGGTCATAAGAAGAACCGTGTACAGTATTATGCACTGGGAGCGGAAGGCGATGGCACCAAGCCTGTCGGCTTTTATCCTGTGGTGGAAGACTTTATAGGAGAAGGAGGCAGCCTGGCAGCGCCTGGAGCCTTATATGAAGGGCTGACACCGCAAAAGGCAGGAATAGAGATTGATGGATATGAAGCACTGGGCGGTATTGTCTATGCGGATAAGAAGATAGAGACGGGAGAAAGTGCTTGCTGGATCATTATGATGGGGATTCAGGAGAGTGATAATGTGGAAGCAGACAGCGTATGGATGACTTCCCTGCAGCAGATATATTCCAGATATGCGTCATTAAATAACCTCAATCAGGCATATGAACAGACAAAACAGACCTGGCGTGAACGTGTAAAAGCATCTTATCAGTCCGGGAATCATGAGTTTGACCAGTTCATGAACTGGGTAAGCTTCCAGCCGATTCTTAGAAGAATCTATGGCTGCTCTTTCCTGCCACATCATGATTATGGCAAGGGTGGAAGAGGCTGGCGTGATCTGTGGCAGGACTGTCTGGCACTGTTGATGATGAACCCTGATGGTGTACGCAGGATGCTCATTGATAATTATGGCGGTGTCCGTGTAGATGGAACCAATGCAACGATTATCGGAACGAAGCCGGGAGAATTTATTGCAGATAGAAATCATATTACCCGTGTATGGATGGATCATGCGTTCTGGCCGTTTGGAACAACCAAACTTTATATTGATCAGACAGGAGATATTGAAATCTTATTTGAAAAGATTACTTATTTTAAAGACTTACAATCCAGACGTGGAACAGCACATGATACAAAATGGGGAGTAAAACAGGGATGCTGGCAGAGAGATGCACAGGGCGATATTGTGCAGGGCAGCATTCTGGAACATATTCTGGTTCAGCATCTGACAGCCTTCTATGAAGTGGGTGAACATAACCACATGAGGCTGCGGGATGCCGATTGGAATGATGCACTGGATATGGCAAATGAGTGTGGAGAGAGTGTTGCCTTTACGGCAGCATATGCAGGCAATCTGAGGACTCTTGCAGAGCTGCTTGCGGCACTGGAACAGCGGATGCATGTACAGGAAGTAGAGCTTCTGGCAGAGCTGGAACCACTGTGGAAGCAGGCTTCTGCAGTGTATGAGAATATTGCAGCCAAACAGATGAGCCTGAATGAGTATTGTAGAAGCTGTTCGCATCAGGTAAGTGGAAGACGTAAGAAGGTTGCAATAAAGATAATCGCAGACAAACTGACACACATGTAAGAATGGATCATGAACCATATCAGAGAGACAGAATGGATAGAAGACAAGAATCAGGGATGGTTCAACAGCTATTATGATAATCATGCCAGAGCAGTAGAAGGACATTTTGACAGCGGCGTACGCATGATGCTGACAGGACAGGTATTTGCCATTATGTCCAGCACTGCACAAGAGGAACAGATCAGACAGATTGTAAAGGCGGCAGATGCCTATTTGTATGATGCAAAAGCAGGTGGATATCGTCTGAATACGGATTTCCATGAGCGTAAGGATGATCTGGGCAGAATGTTTGGCTTTGCCTATGGTCATAAAGAAAATGGAGCTGTGTTCTCCCATATGACGACCATGTATGCCAATGCATTGTATCAGAGAGGCTTTGCAAGGGAAGGCTATAAGGCTTTGCATACACTGTATGAACAGGCTGCTAATTTTGAAGTGAGCAGGATTTATCCTGGAATCCCGGAGTATTTCAATGACAGGGGAAGAGGAATGTATCATTATCTCACAGGAGCAGCCAGCTGGTATATGATGACGGTTGTAACACAGATGTATGGAGTCCGTGGCAGGCTGGGAGATCTGTGTCTGTCACCAAAGCTTCTGGCAGAGCAGTTTGATGAGGAACACAGGGCGGCAGTCAATGTGGAGTTCGCAGGAGTACCGATAGAGGTGGTGTACCACAATGACGGGCTATGTGACTATGGAGCATACAGAATAGATCAGGTAAGGCTGGATGAGGCAGAGATAGAGATTACACCGGATAGGGAAGTGAGCATTCCAAAGAATAAAGTGACACGGCTGTCACATGACAGGACACACAGAATAGATGTCCGGTTAGTTCCGATAGAAAGTAGTTCCAATAGAAAGGTAAGGTAGAGCAAATGATTGATGCGAAGGGAAGATTCATCATAGATAATTACGGGAGAAAGCCGGCATTTGCCAGCTTCCTTCCAGGCATCAGCGGTATCAGCGGGATTCCCCTCTGGTGTTATTATGTAAACAGGGGGCAGTGCATCTCCTGCTTTGGATCAGAGGATAAGGATCATTCTATTATGGAATTTGTTCCTGCACATCAGGCATATCTGCATACCGGCAGGATGGGGTATCGTACTTTTCTGAAGGTGAATGGTGCGTTCTATGAAGCTTTTGCCGATACGGACAGACAGCAGACCATGTGTATTGACCAGAATGTGCTTCGCATTGAGGAAAAGGCGCAGGATAAGGGAATTGTGACCAGAGTGACCTATTATACGCTTCCCGAAGAGAAGCTGGGGGCACTTGTACGTAAGGTGGAATTGCAGAATATAACTAACCAGCCTGTTGAAGTGGAATACCTGGACGGCGCTCCTGCAATCGTACCATATGGTGTGAATCAGGACAGCATGAAGAATATGACACAGACTGCCAAGGCATGGATGCAGGTCGAGGATGTCTGTGCGGGCAGACCGTATTTCAGAGTGCGCGCCAGTATGGCAGATTCCACACAGGTCGTAGAAATCGAAGGGGGCAATTTCAGTATTGCCATTGGGCATGATGGCAGCAGATTAAGCCCTGTTGTAGACGCAGAAGCGGTATTTGCCTATGATACGGCATATGAACATCCACACATTTTCCTGGAAAAGGGCATAGACGGGGTGCTGTCTTCCGGACAGATGACGATGAACCGTATTCCCTGCTGCTTCTATGGGGAAAAGGTTGTCATCGAACCGGGAGAGTCCTGTGTCTTTTATGAAATGACAGGGCAGGTGGCAAGGAAAGAATTACTGGATGAATATTTACAGAAAAAACCGGATGCTGCATATTTTGAGAGCAAGCTTGTAAGAGCAGAGGAATTGACAAGGCAGATCACGGAGTGCATGGACACCAGAACTGCCAATCCTGCTTTTGATGCTTATTGCAGACAGGATTTCCTTGATAATGTACTCAGAGGCGGCATGCCGATTCATCTGGGCGAGAAAGAAATATTCTATGTGTATGCCCGCAAGCATGGAGATATGGAACGTGATTATAATTACTTCCGTCTTTTGCCGGAGTTCTATTCTCAGGGAAATGGTAATTTCCGCGACATCAATCAGAACAGACGGTGTGATGTTGCCTTTTTCCCACAGGTGGGAGATAAAAATATTCACATGTTCTACGACTTCATCCAGTTAGACGGATATAACCCTCTTGGGGTAGAAAAGACCACGTATAGCCTGCCTGAGGAGAGAGTGGGTGAGGCAGCGCAGATACTGGGAATACGCGAAGAAGAGGCGAAGCAGCTCACACATCCATATACCCCTGGTATGGTGGCTTCTCTGTTGGAGAGCAGGGGTGATTATGGGGAAAAGGAATTGACGGAAATGATTGGCAGCATAGTAGATATGTCTGAGAGTCTGGTCACTTCGGATTTCCTGGAGGGCTACTGGTGCGACCACTGGACCTACAATCTGGATCTGATCGAGAATTATTGCAGCATTTATCCTGAAAGAGAGCATCAGCTTCTCTATGAGGATGCAAGCTATGTATATATGAAGCCGGGAGCAGGCGTATACCCAAGGAAGCAGCGTTATGTAGAGACAGAGGAAGGCATTCGTCAGTATCATGCTGTATATTCCATAAAATACGGGGAAAGTGAAGAAAAGTTCTTAACTGATACAAAAGGGCGCATCCTTCATACCACACTGCTGGAGAAGCTGATACTGCTCAATACGTTGAAATTCGCAACCCTTGATCCTTATGGTTGCGGTATTGAGATGGAGGGTGGAAAGCCTGGCTGGTATGATGCACTGAATGGCTTACCGGGACTGATGGGTTCCTCTATGGCTGAGACCTGTGAGCTTGCCAGAAATCTGGAATATACTATAGATATCCTTCGTAAATATCAACAGGGTACAGATATCCTAAGAGAACTGTATGAGTTCATGAAGGCTGCCTATGAGATCATAAATATGCAAAAGGCAGAGGCAGGGGAAGCTTATTTCCCTGTATGGAACAGAATCAATGAT
>OHOQ01000917.1_pt1 | contig 11345 bp, 11 predicted proteins | sample 1569881 | NCBI WGS metagenome assembly OHOQ01 (sample SAMEA3879596, study PRJEB24766) | human gut metagenome | biome: human-associated habitat; feature: feces | place: USA | collected 1985/1987 | reverse complement strand
CGGTCGGCAGTCCAGCAAGGCGCAAAATACGTTCCATGACCTTATGGCAATGGTATTTGCTCTGCTCGGTATCTACATAGAGGATTTTCCGTTTGTTCGGTGGCAGGTATGCCGAATACTTCAGTACCTCGTCATTCTTCAACGCTGCCGCAACGATAGCGGAGATGTTGAATGTCTTTTTGCTCTTGGCTTTACCCGTGGATGCGCTGAAATTACCCAGCGTGCCAATGGTAGAGCCGTTCACCCAAAGTATTTCGGGCGGCACTTCATAAGTGTCCGTCACTTTTAGATGAATGGTTTTCCAAAGGGCTGCGAAATCCTCTTTCTGCATGGTGACATCCTGCCCGGCTTCTTCTTTCCTCTTATTTTCCATAATTACGGATTTTCCGGTTTGCGCTCTTGGCGATGGCGAGTGCCGCCTCGTCCTTGTCGTTTACCCTTTTTGCAAGGTTTTCCGCCCACGTGAGAAGCTCTTTCCGTGAGAAAAGCAATTTGTTCCCGTATTTGCGGAACGGCACTTCCTTTTTGGCGGTCAGCTTGTAGAGCCGTGCCTTTGAAATCAGAAAACCGTGTCGTTCCAGCACCTCTACCGCCACATCGGGCGTGAGGTTGTCGGGTTCGTTCCTCGGCTGGGTGAATCCAGCCAATGACTGGGAAACGGTTTCGCTCACGATAGCCCGGAGTTCTTCGGGCGTTGTCAAAATAATGTTTGTCATATTTTCTTCCTTTTTTAGTTATTACTTGGCTACCGTCATAGCCGTTGCAACCGGTTGATGCCGCAAAGGAAGAATAAAAGAAACCGATTATTCAATTACTAATCACTTGACACAGACCGGACAACTTGGGACAATGCAGGACATCCGGCAAGATTGGAACGAGATAAAAAAGGGACAAACGATGTATTGGCGATTTTTGTCCTTCCAACACACCGTTTGTCCTATGTATGTTAAGTGATTATGCGAATGCCGCTATTTTACATCCTTTAACCTTTCAAGTTGGGAAACGACTTCTTTTATTACGAAATATTTGCTTCCCGACAGCCCTATGTCCGAACGGGATATGAAACCGAGTTCCTCCCACCGGGCTACGGTCTGCCTGCTCACGCCCGCCATTTTCGCCAATGTCTTTTGGTCTATCAGTTCCCTGCCCTCGAATACGGGGTACTTGTATTTACGGGTGGCATGGCTGAACCTTATTTTCTCTATCGCCTTGTCCACGTCTTTGACGGCGGGGGGAATATATGATTTTACTTGCAGTACGGCTTCTTCTATTTCGTAGCCTGCATATTCGGGATTCTGCGCCAGTTCCCCGTAAATGGCACTGAAACATTCAAGGTGTCTAATCTTCACCGTCTTGGTTTTCTTGTTCGGCATGGCTCAATCGAATTTGGTTAATAACTGCGCATTCCTTATCCGCTCCTCCTGCTCGAAACTGGCGAGGTAGTTCTCCGTGATGGCAAGGCTTGAATGCCCCAAACTCTCGGATATGTAAGCGATGTTCGTTCCGCTACGTTTTAAGACCGTCGCATAGGAATGCCGGGCGGAATAGGTCGTGAAACGGGGGACACCGACAGCTTGGGCTATTTTAGCCAAAGCGATGTTGCAACGGTGCGTTACCCGTCTGACAATATTGGAAATGACAAATTCGTCCTCCGTGTCTTTGGCATACTTGAAAAGGAAAGTATCGGGATTCCCTTCGTCCGGGTTTCCCCACCGTTTTATAATATCCCGCATTTCGGGAGTGAGCACCGCCCTTATTTCCCGTATATGGTTGGACGTGTGCGATGTCTTGGAGCGTACAAAGCAGATTTCACCGTCCACGATGTTCCCATACCGCAAGAAAAGCATATCCCTGAAATTGATTCCGTTGCACAGGTAGGAGAAAAACCAAAAGTCCCGGTACTTTTCAACGGTCTTGCTGCCCTTGTATGTCACGACTTTTTTTATCTGTTCCATCGTCAAGGCTAACTTTCGGCTGTTGCCGCTCGGAATCTCGTACTTTCCCCTGCCGAACGGGTATTGGGCTTCTTTCAAAATCCCGTTGCGCCTTGCGTCATTCACCACGCATTTAAGGGCTTTCATATAGAAATTTATGGTGGTGACGGTCTTGCCCTCGTTCCGCAGGAACTTGTCAAGGCGTGACAGCCAGTCCGCAGAAACCGCAGAGAACGGCACGCTGCCGCCTGCGAACCGTTCTATGCTTTTCAACGTGCTGCGATAGTTATAATAGGAATTTACCTGCCCGTTGAGTTTGAATGCGTCTATTTTCCCCTGTATGGCTGTGTTAAGGGTTGTACCAGTACATCTGCCCAACCTCATGCTGAGCGCATCGAAACAGAAGTCCCCACGTTCCGCAAGGGCTTCCACTTGGCTTTTTATGATGGAGAAACTGTTTTCCACGCTTGCCCGTATCTCAATCAGTCTGCGGCTCTTGCTTTCGGCAAGGATTTCCCAGTCCTCTTTGGACAATTCCTTTCCGGTGGAATAATATTTCTGCTTGCGGTTGTGTATCACTTGTATCTTGACAGGGAACAGACCGCTTTTCTTCGCCCTGCGTGCATCCAGTACCGACAGTACGGATATGCCATCTTTTGAATACTTGAACATAGGCTGCCTTGTTTATTGTTATATGTCTATTTTGTACATACGATTTGCATACAAAAATAGAGATTATCGGAAAAAATAGCAAATCAAAAGCCAAATCATTTTCCTAACAATCTCTAAATATCAGCTATTTATATATAAATTCAAACAATATAAAAACGGCAAAAATATAGGGTATTATTACGGTTGGTGGTGATGCCTTTCTTCATGGGCAAATCCGATATGTCGATGTGCAGCGGGCGACCGCTTACCCTGTCCACCATTTTGATACCGAACGGCGAAAGCGAACTCTTGTAGTTCGTTTCTTCCACGAACAGGCAGAGAGCCTGCCCCAAAAATGTGTAGAAACTTTCCTCTGCGGGGAAGTCGGCTTCGTTACCGGGTATGCCCGCCCAAAAGAGCGTGGGCGCATCGACCGTGTTGTGGCGTGGCTTGCACTCCATTAGCGCAAGCTGGCTTCCCACATCGTTGCGTATGCGTTTGAGTTCGTCCCTGTCGTCACTCCATGCCATGACGTTGCAGTGGCAGCGCACCGAGACAAGCCCCTTGCTGTGGGCTTCGTTCAGGTACTCGTCTATCCACTCCTTGTTCACTTGGTTGGCACGGGAATAGCGGGAGAGTGATTGCATATTCCGGGCGGTCTGCTCGAAGTTTTTCAGGTTCTCGGCGTGGTCGTCTATGAAAATATACTGGTTATAGACGTGGTTACACGACAACAGCACGCCCACTGGGGCGGCAAAACTTAACCTGCAATCGCTTCTATCGGTGGACAGCTTTTCAAACCGTGTATCTGTCCCGACCTTGCCGGGCAAATCTTCCACGTCCGAAAGCGTGTGCAGGCACAGTATATCGTCCCCGACACGCATTTCTTCCGGGTACAGCCCGATGTCTTTCAGGCAGGTGGTATCGGTCTGTGATAGCGAGAAGTATTTCTCGATGATGCCCGCCTTTCCGTCCTGCCCGGTGATTTCCGATGCCGCCAGCCGGGTAAGTGTGACAAACCCGCTGTCGTTCATAATCCTTTCAAACTGCCCGACCGCTTCGATGAACTTTGCCGCCGCTTCCTTGTCGGCTATCTCCTGCGGTACAATCCTGCCCCGGCAGAGGGTGGAGAAGTCACTCTGTCGGCGGCTTCTTTCCCTTGTCGTTTTCGTCAGGAACAGGTAGCAGTAATGGTTCAGGAACGGGCGTTCATTGAAATGCCGTTCAAAACTCCGGGACAGGAAACTAAGCTCGTCCCTTTCGGTGTCGGGCTGGTAGTTCTCCTTGATGAAGAAGTCCTGCTTGTGTACTATGGAGTAGTCGGGCAGCACCTTGATTGCCTTGTACCATGCCGAATGTATGGCTTCGTACTCGGCACTGGTGACGGTGAACAGTTCGGGCAGTTCCACCCGGAAAGCCACCGTGATGTCGGCATCCTTTGAAATGATGCAGCCGTTCTCCACCGCCAAAAGTGGAAATTTCCTTTCCAGCGTGGTAGCCTTTAATGTATTCCTCATGTTCTTTCTTCCTTTCTTCTTTTGTAGTTGAACAGCCGGGGTATCGCCTTTCGGCTGATAATGAAGCGTGGGTGTCTTTTGCGTGCGGCTGCTTTCATCAGCCCGTGCGTGCCGTACCGTGCGTTGAGCCGGAACGTCTGCCACACGAGCAGCAGCGAAGCCGACACGATGAAACCGATACATAGCCACTGGTTCACGCCTGCCATGAACAGGACGATGAACACCACGAAGACGGCAAGCAAGCCGCCGCAAAAGATAAAGAGGTACTGGCTTTTCAGCCCCTTGAACTCCACTGGCTTCCCGATACCCCTGTTTACCGGATATTCAGACATAGCCGCTGTTTTAGAGGAAGAACGACCGCAGGATAGTGGCGGCGACAATCAGGAAGATACACGCCCCGAACCAACTGGCGGCAGTCTTTGAGGTGTCGGGGTCGCCGCTCGAAAACTTGTTATATACTTTTACCCCGCCAATCAAGCCGCAGACCGCCCCGATTGCGTACACTAATTTTGTTCCGGGGTCGAAATACCCGGTGATTAGGTTCGTGGCTTCGGTGATGCCCGCCTGCCCGTTGCCTTGTGCGTAGGCACTTACCGCAGCGGCAAGGATAGCCGCCGACAAAAAGATTCTCTTTCTCATTGTGATTTGTTTTTAATGCCGGGCGGCGGGTGGGAAGTCCGCCTTTCCCGGCTGGTGAATAATTTGAAATTTTAGTGGTTGCGGCACGGATGCCGTCTGTTGGTTTTAGGGTTACCAATCAACCGTAATCACGCTGTTTCATGTTGTCAGTCTTATACATTATTATATTAAAGGAAGTCGTTCATGTCGAACGCTTCGTGTTCCTTGCTTGTACCGCCAGCTTCGGCAGGAGCAACCGTAGCCAGTTCCGCTTCGTTGCGTCCCAGCAGTTCCGCTACCTTTACCAGCCCGCCGTTGATGTTCTCCACCACCGCATCGTAAAGGTTCGTTCCCTCAATCCTTTCCAGCGTCCCGGCTGCTTGCCGCTGTTCCGCTTCGGTGGGGTTGTCGGCGTTCGCCGTGCGTACCGCTTTGCCCAGTTCGTCAAAGCTCACGCCCGTAGCCCGCCCGGTATCATCGTCACCGTCCATGTACCCGGCTATTTCCTCGTCCTCGTAGTCGGGTTCGTCATTCTCGTAACCGGGCGTTTCTTCCGCTCCGGGTGTTGCTTTCGAAATGTTTTCTTCCTGCTGTCCGTCAGCTTGCGGTGCAAAAATAGTATCATTTTCAGCCGCTTGCGGGAGGTGTCCCGATTTGTCCTGCGCTGTCCCGATTAGTCCGCCCTTGTATCGGCTTTCACCTATCAGCGTGTAGCCTGAAATCCCGTTTCGTGGAAGCGGCGCATCATCTGTTCTGCCCGGTGATGTCCGGCTGTCCGTGTAGCGATACCACAGCCATAAGGCGATATAGTACACCAAAAGCCCAGTAAATATGCAATGGATTACCATAGTCAGACAGGCTTTTGGAAGTGGCTTTCGTACAGGGTGTTTATCTCGTCTTGGTACTGCTCGAAGTGGCGCAGTAGAATGTTCTCCACGTAGCTGCTTACCGTCACCTTGCGCCCGCCTATCACCGTCACGATACGCATCAGCTTCTCGTGGGTGGTTCGGCTCACGTACAAGGGCTGTCGGTCTGCCAGTTCCACTTTCTGAAAGTAGGTTTCCCGGTAGTCGTCCGTGCCGCCCTTGCGCTTGCGGTTTGTCGGTTTCTCCACCCGTACCGTTTCAGTCTGCCGTCCCTCATGGGCGGTTTCCGTTTCGCCGCCGGGCTGCGGTGCGTCATCCGGCTGGTTCTCCCGCTTGGCAGGCACGCCCTGCGAGATAAGTTCTTTCATGAAATCCTCGTCTATCTTCGGCATACCGCCGCTTTGCTTTGCCATATCACTGTAATTTGATGTAATACACTATTTCCGTTATCAGTTCTTCCAAGTTGCTTCCCCTTACCAGCGGGCGGCTGGCGGGAAAGAGCGTGGAGCGGAACACCGCTTTCTTATCTGCTACCAGTTCCTTTTTGTAGCGTTTGGTATCGGGGATAAAGGTTTTCATTAGCGGTAGTTCCAGTTCCTTAATGGTTTTGTCATAGGCGGTGTAAAGGTCTGTTTTCTCCCGCCCGTCCACCATGTTCCAAAAGAGGTACAGTCCGGCAAGTCGGCAGGCTTCATTCTTCACCAATAGCTTTTGGATAGCCATTGCGAACGACAGGCTGCTTTCCAGCACCACCTTGTCGGCTGAAATGGGGGTGAAGATGTAGTCCATGCCAGCGAGGGAGTTTATCACGCCCTCGCTGTTCACCGTGCCGGGCAGGTCGAAAAACACTATATCCGGCACGTGTCCGGCGGCTATATATTCGTCAGCCGTTGCAATCGCCTTTTCGGGCGAACTGCACAGCACCGGGTAGGCTTTCTTCCCCAGCCGGGTGAACTGTTCATACGCCATGCGCTTGTAATCTTCATCTGCCCCGACCTGCTCGGCATCCCGCTTGCGCATCCCGGCAATGGAGTGTTGCGGGTAGTCGCAATCGACCACCGCCACCTCGTAACCTTTGAGGTAATAGAGGTAACTCGCCGCCAGCACGGTAAAGGTGGTTTTGCCGACCCCGCCCTTTTGGGTGGAAAAGGCGACATAAAGGGGTGTTTTCTCGTTTTCCATATTGCTTTCGTTCATTATTGGTTGATAGATAGATTTATTTATTGCTTTCAATCATTCTTTCCATATTGCAATCTTGAAATATTGAAAGACTGTTTTATTTCAATCTTGTTTTCCAGCTTTCATTCTTTCTTGGAATATTGAAATCCTGCAATCATGCTTTCAATCATTCTTTCCTGATTGGAATATTTCTTTCAATCTTGCTTTCAATCTTGAAATCCGATGCAAAAAAAGGGAGAAAAAACGTCCCCTGAAAACCTTGTCCCGTTTTGTCCTGCGCTGTCCCGATTTGTCCACCAACCACCTATTTTACAGCATTATAAATCACCGTTACTTTGCAGCGGAGTAACGAACCGCCGGGGGCGCAGGTGTAAAACCGGGCTGGTGAACGGCAGGGTTTACCGCTTCACGCTAACCCCAATCCGTCCGTGACGGATTTCGATTTTCGTCAGAAAATAGCAAGGTGTGTTTTGTATGCTACAAAACCGTTTTCCGTGCCTGAAAACGCCTTGCCCCTTGCGGGGGTAAAAATCACTCCGAAGTCGTAATTTTTTAATCCAAAGAAGTATGGAAACAAGGAAACCTAACAAGGGCGGTCGTCCCGCCCTCGCAGACCCGGCGAAGCACCGCCATGTCCTTTACCTGAATGACCGGGAGAACGCCCGCTTCCTCTCGCAGTGGGAGCAGTCGGGCGTTACGAGCAAGTCCCGTTTCATCGCCGCCCGGCTGTTCGGCGAACCGTTCCGGGTGGTGAAAGTGGACAAGTCGGCGGTAGAATACTGCGCCCGGCTGACCGAATTTTACGCCCAGTTCCGGGCGGTAGCGGTCAATTACAACCAAGTTGTAAAGGCGTTGCACAGTAACTTTTCGGAGAAAAAAGCATTGGCTTTTCTCTATAAACTGGAGAAAGCGACCACTGAACTGGCTATGTTGAACCGTCAGGTTATCGACCTGACAAACGAGTGTAAGGAACTATGGTTGCCAAAATAAGCACGGGCGGCAATATGTTCGGCGCACTGGCATACAACCAAAACAAGGTGGACAGCGAGGAAGCAAAGGTGCTTTTCTCCAACAGGATGCTGTTAAGCGAGGACGGGCATTTCAGCATCGGCGAGTGTATGCGCAGCTTTGAAATGCAGATGCCCGTCCAGCTATCCACCAAGAAGCCGATACTGCATATTTCCATAAACCCGCACCCGGAAGACGTGCTGACCGACCAGCAGCTTTCCGACATTGCCAAAGAGTATATGCGGAAGTTGGGCTATGGCGACCAGCCTTATTTGGTGTACAAGCACACAGACATCGACCGCCACCATATCCACATCGTAGGGTTGCGGGTGGACGAGAACGGCAGACCGCTGAATGACAAGTTCGAGCATCGGCGCAGCAAGCAAATCACCCGTGAATTGGAGCAGAAATATAACCTGCATCCGGCAGAGAGGAAAACGAGGACGGAACGCCCGGAACTTAAAAAGGTGGACTACACCGCCGGGGACGTGAAGCACCAAATCGGCAATACCGTGAAAGCGGCTTGCTATGGCTACCGCTTCCAGTCGTTCGGGGAGTACAAGGCTTTGCTTGCCACCTATAATATATGTGCCGAGGAAGTCAAAGGCGAGGTAAACGGCAAGCCCTATCAGGGCATTGTCTATTCCGCCATGAATGACAAGGGCGAAAAGGTGGGCAACCCGGTAAAGGCTTCCCGCATCGGCAAGTCGGTGGGCTATGAAGCGGTGCAGCGCAGAATGGAGAAATCGGGCGAAGCAATCAAGAGCGGGAAACTGAAAGAGCGCACCCGGAAGATTGTAGCCACTGCCATGCAGACCGCCCGCAGCCGCAAGGAACTGGAACAGCAGCTAAGGAAGCAGGGCATTGACGTGGTATTCCGTCAGAACGACAGCGGGCGCATCTATGGCGTTACGTTCATCGACCACGACAGCCGGGTGGTGCTGAACGGCTCACGCTTGGGCAAGGAGTATTCGGCGAACGTGTTCAACGAACGTTTTTCGGGCGAAACCGGAAAGATGCACCAGCCCGAAGTGTCAGCACCGCAGCAAGACCAATCCACGCATCAGGAACAGCCGGAGTTCACGCCGAAATCCGACATCGTTTCGGGCGTGGCTTCCGTGTTGGGTGCTTTCGGCGGTTTGCTGGGCGGCGGTGCATCAGGCGGTGACGAGCCGCAGGACACCGCCCGCCAAAAGAGAAAGAAGAAAAAGAAGCGCACAAGGCGTATTGACTAACTTAAAAACATACAATTATGCAGCAAGAAGATGATTTGAGAGGGCTTGCAAGGGTCATGGACTTTATGCGGGCTGTCAGTATTCTATTCGTGGGAATAAACGTGTACTGGTTCTGTTACTCCACCCTGAAAGAGTGGGGAGTGACCTTTGAAGTGATAGACAAGATACTGTGGAACTTCCAGCGTACCACCGGGCTGTTCTCGTCCGTCCTTTGGACGAAACTTTTTGCGGTGGTGTTCCTCGCCCTGTCGTGCATCGGCACTAAGGGCGTGAAAGAGGAAAAGATAACGTGGGCGAAGATACATTGCAGCCTTGCGGCGGGTGTCGTGTTGTTTTTCCTGAACTGGTGGCTGCTGGAACTTCCCCTGCCCCATACGGCAGGTACGGTGTTTTACATCACCACGCTGTCGGCAGGCTATATCTGTATGCTTATGGCAGGTACGTGGATGTCCCGTCTGTTAAAAAACAACCTTATGGATGATGTCTTTAATATGGAGAACGAAAGTTTCATGCAGGAAACAAGGCTTATCGAAAACGAGTATTCCGTAAATTTGCCGACCCGGTTTTACTATAAAAAGAAATGGAACAACGGCTATATTAACGTTGTAAATGTTTTTCGTGCGAGCATCGTGTTAGGAACTCCGGGCAGCGGGAAATCCTATGCGGTGGTAAATAATTACATAAAACAGCAAATCGAGAAAGGTTTCGCACTCTATTGTTATGATTACAAGTTTCCCGACCTTTCGGAAATTGCTTACAATCACCTACTTAATCACTTGGACGGTTACAAGGTAAAACCGAAGTTTTACATTATCAATTTTGACGACCCCCGCAAGAGCCACCGATGCAACCCGATAAATGCCAGCTTTATGTCGGACATTGCGGATGCCTACGAAGCCAGCTACACGATTATGCTCAACTTGAACCGCTCTTGGATAAGCAAGCAGGGTGACTTTTTCGTGGAAAGTCCGATTATCCTTTTGGCGGCTATAATTTGGTATTTGCGCATCTATCAGGGCGGTAAGTATTGCACGTTTCCCCATGCCATAGAACTGCTGAACAAGAAATACGCCGATGTTTTCACGATTTTGCGCAGCTATCCCGAACTGGAAAACTACCTTTCTCCATTCGTGGATGCTTGGGAGAGTTCGGCGGTCGAACAGTTACAGGGGCAAATAGCCAGTGCGAAAATCCCGCTTTCAAGGATGATAAGCCCGGCACTTTACTGGGTAATGACGGGCGATGATTTTTCACTGGACATCAACAACCCGGCAGAGCCTAAAATCTTGGTTGTCGGCAACAATCCCGACCGTCAGAACATCTATTCGGCGGCACTGGGGCTGTATAATTCCCGTATCGTGAAGCTGATAAACAAGAAAGGTCAGCTTAAAAGTTCGGTGATAATAGATGAACTACCGACCATATATTTTCGTGGGCTTGACAATCTGATTGCCACCGCACGAAGCAACAAGGTGGCGGTATGCTTGGGCTTTCAGGACTTTTCACAGCTCACCCGTGACTATGGCGACAAGGAGAGCAAGGTAATCCAGAACACGGTAGGTAATGTATTTAGTGGTCAGGTCGTAGGCGAAACTGCTAAGACGCTTTCCGAGCGTTTCGGAAAGGTACTCCAGCAGCGGCAGTCCATGACCATCAACCGTAACGACAAATCAACATCAATCTCCACTCAAATGGACAGTCTTATCCCGGCAAGCAAGATTTCCAACCTCACGCAAGGTATGTTCGTGGGGGCAGTGTCTGACAATTTTGACGAACGTATTGACCAAAAGATTTTCCATGCGGAGATAGTCGTGGATAGTGCCAAAATCTCCGCCGAGATGAAAGCCTATCAACCAATCCCTATAATCGCGGACTTTACAAACGAAGATGGCTCCGACAATCTCAAAGAGACTATCGAAGCCAACTATAAACGTGTCAAACAAGAGATTATCTCACTTGTGGAATCGGAGAAGGAACGCATCAAGGCCGACCCGGCTCTTGCCCACTTGTCTAAGGAGTAGACCATTTACCAACCGATGTCTCCGAGCATCTGTTTCTTGCAAAGGTATCCGAGAATAGATACCTTACCATTAGGAAGCTAAAGATTAATATTCGAGAGAATATCTATCGGACTGTATATGTACGTCATTTTTTATCATCGGGAGTGCGGCACCTGTTGCGCACCTCCCGAAGAAAATGGATTTAATCATCCCACAGCGATGACGGGCGGCGGCTCGGGGCGTCATAGTCATCGTCGTCCTCCTCGCCGTCAAAGAAGTTGTTGCCTTTCGAGAGTGCAGGCCCCGTGGCGGGGTCTTCACTGATGCCCACACTGAT
>OHOQ01000898.1_pt1 | contig 11481 bp, 8 predicted proteins | sample 1569881 | NCBI WGS metagenome assembly OHOQ01 (sample SAMEA3879596, study PRJEB24766) | human gut metagenome | biome: human-associated habitat; feature: feces | place: USA | collected 1985/1987 | reverse complement strand
GTCTCTTTGACATAAGCCTCCACTTCTGCGACAGCCCCTTTCGCCCGGTTCAGTTGAGCCTCTGCAGCTTGTTTATCTTCTCTTTGTGCGCACCATTGCGTGCCATCTCGTATTGGGCTTTAGCAGCCTGTTCGGTAGCCATCATAGCTTTGTAATTAGCTTCGGCCTCATCTTTCTTCTGGGCCGGCACAACCTCACTCTCATAAAGTTTCAGGATCCGGTCGTATGTTTTTTTCGCTACCTCGGCAGCGGCTTTTGCTTTTTGCCAGGTTTGGTAAGTCATTACGATCTGTTCGGAGCGGGTACCTCTTTCAGCCTTTTCGTTCAGAGCCTGGGCAGCAGCCTCCGCCGCTTCGGCCTGACTATATTTGGCCAGCACCTCAGGACTATCCAGGATAGCCACCGTATCCCCCCGGCTCACCTGTTCTCCTTCATTAAAACGGAATATTTCGATCCGCCCCGGCACTTTTCCGGAAATACGTACTTCCGTTGCCTCAGCCTCTCCCTGAATATACTCAGGTTTCGGCTCCCAAAACAGAAAACCGAAAATTGCCACCAAAAGCACCAAAACAATGATTCCGGTAAAAGTCACCAATTTTCCATTCATCTTTTCCATACTATCTTTTCGTTTATAATTTCTATTCTTTGCCTAATATACCATACGCTTTTTGCAAATACACTTCACACAATTTCATTTCTATCTGTGTATCGATCAAATCGGCATGAGCAGCCAACCAAGCCGTTTGGGCTTCCAACACATTGGATACCGGGATCGTCCCTTCCTGAAATCCCAGGTTGGCATACTTCAAATTCTCATCGGCCTTCACCTGATTTTTTTCAGCCACTTCCATCTTCCGGGCAGCTTCTTTGACCTTCAACCGGGCCTGGCTTACCTGTAACTCTATCTTTTCGCGGGCTTCCTGTAATTTAAAATTCATCAGACTGGTCTCCGCCCTGGCACTACGCACCGTTTTCCGGGAAGCCCCCCAATGGAATATAGGTGCTTTAACGCCGATACCGACACTCCACATCCCGTCAAATCCGGTACTTATCCCATCGAAGAAAGAAGGGGTCATGGCAAAATAATTAGCCATAAAAGCCACTGTCGGCAGATAAGCCGAACGGGCAATCTTTTCTTTCTTCCGGTAAATATCCGTTGCCAGCGTCAGGCTACTGATCTCCGGACGGTTATCATATACCTGCTCGATATTCAACCACTTCGGTTCGGCCTGAGGCAAAACATTCAATAATTCTTCTTGCAGGGTATAAACCGAATCTACAGCTAATCCACAGATTTGGTTCAGATTCATACGAGCCAGACTCAAACCGTCCTCCACCCGCAACAGAGCCATCTCTGCCTGGTTCAGTTTTACCTTCACCGAGAGCATATCCGCCTTAGTCGATACGCCGGTTCGGTACATCACTTCGATATCATGTTCGAATTTCTGTAAAGTCTCGACAAATTTAACGGCTAATTTCTGTCGGTTGACCAGAGATACGATTTGCCAATAAGCTTCGTCGGTTTCCTGGATAATATTTTGCAATTCCTGTTCTCTCCCGCTCTCGGCCAATTTCTCGGACAACCCTGCCAGTTGGTTATAGGCTCTGATCTTACCCCCCATATAAATCGGTTGTGTCAGTCCTACCTGCAAAAGAGCCATATTTCTATCATCCACGGTCATCGCCTCTTTGGGCAACAGAGCATAATCTTTAGGGACATATTGGCCGTTATTCATCACAGGTTTTCCGTCTGCTCCGATCATAATCTGATCTTTACCGAGCGTCCATTTACCGTCTTGTCCGATCGTACCGACAGGCAAATGGGCATCTTCGGATAATAAATTGATCTCTTTCTGATTGCGCATATAAGTCCCCATCGCATCCAAAGCAGGCAAATATTTGGTAAAAGCCTCTTCTTTTTTAGCTTTTGCTGCGTTTATCTGCTCATCGGCCATTTTCAACTTTTTGTTATTTTCCAGAGCCAACAGCCTGCACTCTTCCAAGCTCATCACTTTTTGCCCATATACACCGGCAATCGTTCCTAACATTAATATTCCACAAATCAACTTCTTCATATGATCGGTTATTGAATAATAAATTCTATCTATTATAACGTAATTTGTTTTATACTTTTCGGTATGTATTTCAATAAAAAAATTATTCTCCGACAGCCAGAGAATAAAGTTGTTCATATTGTGATCTCACCGCCGACAATGCATAAGATATATCCTGATGCATGATCAGATAGTTTATCACACCGACGCTAATATTCAGCAAATTCTTTGCCAAAATAGAGGTATCCACATCATTTCTCAATTCTCCGGCCCGTTTGGCATTCAATATCAACTGTTCCAACTTAGAAAGTCGCAACATTTTCGAAGCCAAAACCACTTTTTTAAATTCGGGGAATAGGGCGATCCACAAAGGCAACAAATATCGTAACGCATTTACGTTTAATCCACTAAACGTTTTTGAAACGACCATAGCCAAATTGGCTTCCTGAATTTTATTTGTCATAACTTTTCCAGAGATTTATCACTATCACAACTATCATTAAACAAAAACGTATGGCGACGATAATATGCCCCTAAAACGACAAGCAGTGTTATAACTAAATTAAATATAAATGCAAACTGCTGAGTATGAATATGAAATAGAGATTGTAATGTATCGATAATCGTAGGACAAAGTAAGATAGCCAAATAATTCATAGACATGACAAATGCGAGGGCCAAAGTCACTTTATCGGGTGTAGCTACTCTCGTTGTCTGATCATAAATAACAGGTTGCATCACCCCATACCCAAACCCGATAAATATGGCTCCAAGTCCCAATATCCATTCATTGCCCGACAACAATATCAGAACCATACCTCCTGCCATACACAATAGACTCACACATTTTGTAAACGATCCAAAAATCGATAACACTCGATTCAATATGAAACCGGGAGCCATAATAGCTAAATAAAACAAAGAAATAATAATTCCCGAGGCTCCCGTGTCGAAATGATATTCCTTCATCAAAAATGGTAAATTGAAGCTAACGATAACAGCTAAATAAGTTACCAGGCCATAAAACAACATGAGAGAAACCAACCTCTTCACTTCTATTTTACCCGATACAGTCACCTTTACTGGGGCTACCGATATAGTATCTCGTTTCAAATAAAAAGACAAAAAGAACGATACCACAGGGAAAAAATAAACAATAAAAGGCAAGTGCCAATTAATCTCTGCCAAATATCCAGTCAATACAGTCGCCGTCACTAACGTTATATTTGTAATCGCAGAACTCAAACCAAACTGTCGAGTACGATATCGACCTATAAAATGGCGAGAAATCAAACCCGTTGACAACGGAACTATCATACCCGAGCCAATACCCAACAACGCACTCACCGCTATTAACTGCCACATTCGGGAAGAAAGCATATATAGCAAACCACTTAATGCAAAAATAATTAATCCAACTTGTAACAAGACGATGTTATTAATACGTTCGGTCAACTTCCCGGATAACAAGATGAAAGGTATAGTCAATAACGAAGGTAGTGAAGATAACAGTTGTATGTCGAACTCCGAAGAATGCGGAAATATTGTAGACATCTGTCCCAAAATAGGGGAAACAGCTAGACCCGGTAGTGCATTTAAAGCTGAAATAGACCATATTCCCAAAAGCGTAATCAAAGGTATAGTCCCTTGTCCAGTTTCTATTTTCATAATCACATCTTTTTTATGCTTGCATTTTCAAAAACAATAATCACCTTCGAATGTTTACCGGTACTATTCTAATATTTTAATAAGTGCCAAATTGTGTATGAATAGACAAATCGGTCAAACTTTCACCTTACAAGGCTGTTGTTTCATCGAAGAGCCGTACAAAATAATCCGGCTTTATAGTTCTAACTCATAAAATTTTATACAATGAAAGATTTGAATTTCAGAGAAGGAGATGCCAAGACAAGTATCTTCGGGTCCAACGAAATGTTGAAACCATCACCGGTAGATCGTATTCCCGATGCACCTACAACACCAGAGATTGCATACCAAATGGTTAAAGATGAAACATTCGCTCAAACACAACCTCGATTAAATTTAGCTACGTTCGTAACCACCTACATGGACGACTACGCAACCAAATTGATGAATGAAGCGATCAACATCAACTATATCGATGAAACAGAATATCCGCGTATCGCCGTCATGAATGCCAAATGTATAAATATCATGGCTAACCTTTGGAACTCTCCCGAAGAGGAAAAATGGAAAAGCGGAGCTTTGGCCATAGGTTCTTCCGAAGCCTGTATGCTCGGCGGTGTCGCAGCATGGCTACGTTGGCGTAAAAAACGTCAGGCAGAAGGGAAGCCTACCGATAAACCCAATTTTGTTATCTCTTCGGGATTTCAAGTCGTTTGGGAAAAGTTTGCACAACTTTGGCAAATCGAGATGCGAGAAGTTCCCCTGACTCTCGAAAAAACGACTCTCGACCCGGTAGAAGCTTTAAAGATGTGCGATGAGAATACAATTTGCATCGTTCCTATCGAGGGCGTAACTTGGACCGGATTGAACGATGACGTCGAAGCTCTCGACAAAGCCCTCGACGAATTCAACAAAAAAACAGGATATGACATTCCTATCCACGTAGATGCAGCTTCCGGTGGATTTATATTACCTTTCCTCGATCCACACAAAAAATGGGATTTCAGATTAAAATGGGTTCTATCAATCAGTACATCGGGGCACAAATTCGGATTGGTATACCCCGGTCTGGGCTGGGTCGTTTGGAAAGACAAAAAATACCTCCCCGACGAAATGTCATTCAGTGTAAACTATTTAGGAGCGAATATCACACAAGTAGGGCTCAATTTCTCACGCCCGGCAGCTCAAATATTGGGACAATATTACCAATTTATTCGATTGGGATAGTATGCAAATAACCCAATACCTCCACGACGAAATCGGTAAAATGGCTCCATTTGTCAATTACAGCGATCATGTTGAAAACCCATTGTTCATCTGGTATATGAAGCCCGATTACGCAAAAACGGCAAAATGGACTCTATATGACTTGCAAGACAAATTGAAACAAGGCGGCTGGATGGTTCCGGCATATACTCTACCCGAAAATATTCAAAACTATGTAGTCATGCGTATCGTCGTACGTCAAGGGTTCAGCAGGGATATGGCCGACATGTTGCTGAACGATATTCGCGATGCCGTCGCATCTCTCGAAAAATTGGAATACCCGACCAATACTCGTATCGCACAAGACAAAAATATTGAAGTGAAAGGTTCGGTATTTACCCATACGGGGAACCGCCATAAAACAAAAAAATAGGAATATGAAAAAAACTATTTCGGTTTCCCAAATCAAACAAGCGGTCAACGAAGCGTACGATCTCTATAAAAATAACCAAGACGGTAAGAATGCCGACTATATTCCCTATCTTGCCAACATCGACAAAAACTTGTTCGGTATCAGCGTATGTCTACTGGACGGACAAATTATCGAAGTCGGAGATACCCAATATAAATTCGGTATAGAATCGGTTTCTAAGGTGCACACCGCCATATTGGTATTACGCCAATATGGCGCAGAAAAGCTCCTTTCCATGATTGGAGCCGATGCGACAGGATTACCGTTCAATTCGATAATCGCTATTTTGTTGGAAAACGATCACCCCTCGACCCCATTGGTTAATGCCGGAGCTATCACCGCATGCAGTATGGTTCAACCAGTTGGTAATCCAAAAGAAAAATGGGCTGCGATAGTGAAAAATATCACTGAACTTTCGGGAAGTGCTCCTGAATTGATAGATGAATTGTATCGCTCCGAATCGGCTACAAATTTCAACAACCGCTCAATTACATGGTTATTGAAAAACTACAACCGTATTTATGACGATCCCGATCTGTCGCTCGACCTTTATACTCGTCAATGCTCTTTGGGAATCACGGCAGAACAGCTTTCTGTATGCGGTGCGACCATAGCCAATAAAGGAGTCAACCCAAAAACCGGAGCAAGAGTATTCGATGCCTCGCTGTCTCCTCAAATTACATCGCTGATAGCGACAGTAGGATTTTACGAACACACCGGAGACTGGCTCTTCACTTCGGGAATTCCTGCAAAAACCGGAGTAGGCGGAGGTGTCATGGGAGTTCTTCCCGGAATCATGGGTATTGCAGCCTTTGCACCCCCTATCGATGCAGCAGGCAACTCGGTTAAGGCTCAACTGGCAATCAAACATATTATGAATAAACTCGACCTGTCGGTATTCAGTGGCGATCAGGTTAATGTCCAGTAAAAACATCTCTCATAGCAAAAAGAAACCCAGATAGAGTAAACTATTTGGGTTTCTTTTTGCTATCTTTGTTCAATATTTTTTCCATATTATCCATATCTTTACTGAAAATTCACATAACATGAAAAACAAAATGATCCAAAAAATAGGTTTAGCCATTACTACATCTCTTTTATCTTGGAATATTTCATTCGCACAGACAATCGACAGTTATATACCATCGCAAAAGAATATCGAAGCTCGAAAAGAATTTCAAGACAACAAATTCGGAATCTTCATACACTGGGGCATTTACAGCATGTTGGCACAAGGAGAATGGTACATGACCAATCACAACATCGACTGGCGAGAATATGAAAAATTGGCATCAGGATTTTATCCGTCTCGGTTCAACGCAGCCGAGTGGGTATCGGCAATCAAGGCCTCAGGGGCAAAATACATTTGTATTACCAGCCGACACCATGATGGATTTTCTATGTTTCACACCCAACAGTCCGACTTTAATATCGTAGATGCGACACCTTTTAAACGCGATATTTTAAATGCCACAAACAAGACATTAAGCTCCATTTGTATTATTCTCATATAGACTGGCGTAGAGAAGATTACCCGGCCGGAGGCAATACCGGAAAAGGAACCGGTCGTCCCAATGGACACGGAGATTGGCCCAGTTATTATCGGTTCATGAATAACCAGCTTACAGAACTACTAACCAATTATGGGCCGATCGGAGCTATATGGTTCGACGGAGTATGGGACCGTCCCTCCAATTTCGATTGGCAACTAAAAGAGCAATATGATTTGATACACAAGCTACAACCGGCATGCCTCATTGGGAATAATCACCACCGAGACGTATATGCAGGAGAAGATATACAAATCTTCGAAAGAGACGTCCCCGGTGAAAACACAGCAGGCTATTCTACTCAGGCAATAAGCGCCCTCCCATTAGAGACCTGTCAAACTATGAATGGTATGTGGGGGTATAAAATCACTGACCAAAATTACAAATCTACTAAGGCTCTGATTCATTATCTCGTTCGCACAGCCGGACGAAATGCTAACTTGTTATTAAATATAGGTCCGCAGCCCAATGGAGAGCTCCCGGCTTTGGCAATAGACCGTTTAAATGGTATGGGTAAGTGGCTATCGGAATACGGCGAAACCATTTACGACACCAGAGGTGGCGATATTCCCCCACATAGCTGGGGAGTATCCACTCGAAAAGGGAATCGCCTCTTTATCCATATTTTGGACTTGAAAGAAAATGGACTCTATATACCACTGAAAGCCCCAATAAAAAAGGCAATGAAATTTTCAAATCAAGCTCCCATCGAATTCAAACAAGATAAAGACGGTACATTATTGAAATATCCCCAAATACCGAACGAAATCGACTACATCGTAGAGCTTGTACTAAAATAGCACAAAATCAACGAAAAGGACGATGCTAAAACCTATACCTACCGGCCTACGGTTTTTGTGTCTCCTTATCTTGTGCATTGAATTTTTGCAATAGGCTCGTCACATAGACCGTAAAAATAGGGAACATCATCATACCCAATGCAGCCAAAACGACCGAAAGAATCTTTCCGGTAGCGGTAACGGCATAGATGTTCGAACCTACTGTCGTCACGTCCATAAAAGCCCACCACAAAGCATCGGTATACCGAGTAACCATTGGATTAACCGCATGTTCTAAAACAAAAAATATAAGACTCGAAAAGTAAACTGTCGCCATAAGCATGGTAACATACGAAATAAACAAGCTCGATATTTTATTATAGGATAACCACCCTACCACGATAGCCAAAGCATATCCGCTTCTCACTAACGGAATAAACCGAAGAAAATAATAAGTCTCGGAAGAAAAATTTAAATTCAAATAGGAAAATATATTCAAATAAGGTATCGATACGAGAAAAAAGATAAATCGGTTTCTAAGATATTTCCATTTATGATCGGATAAAACAAATTCCAACAAAAAATCGAACATAAAGAAACTGCATATCCATAATTGTATTTCCATATAATTCCCTTGATTCAAGAAAGATATGTTACGAAATGTATCTATCGATATGGTTATAATCAGAAAAACCGATAACAATAAAATCAATATGTGCAATATGCCATAAATTCTCGACTCATAATTTCTCCACCCCCCGATTATATTTTTTCCCATTTTTCTTTCCTCATAAATTATGCGACGATAAAACAACAAGCGACCGACGTTTGTTTATCTACACGAATGTAGATGCTCCTATTAGTAAACTTAATATCAACAAATATGGCAAACATCGGAAAATCAGTAAAATTAGGCGTATTTACGCTTGCAATTATGAATGTAACGGCTGTCGTATCCCTCCGGGGACTACCTGCCGAAGCTGAATATGGAGTCAGTTCAGCGTTCTATTATCTATTCGCAGCCTTAGTATTCCTCATTCCTACGGCGCTAGTCGCAGCCGAACTGGCTGCCATGTTTCAAGACAAGCAAGGCGGAGTCTTTCGTTGGGTAGGAGAAGCATTCGGTAAAAAAGCCGGATTCCTTGCCATTTGGTTACAATGGATAGAAAGTACTATTTGGTATCCTACCGTACTAACCTTCGGAGCTGTCGCCATAGCATTTATAGGCATGGATCATACAGGGGACATGTTATTGGCTTCCAACCGTTTCTACACATTAGCGGTCGTACTATTCATTTATTGGCTAGCGACATTCATCTCATTGAAAGGTTTAGGCTGGGTAGGAAAAGTCGCCAAAATAGGCGGTTTGGTCGGTACAATCATTCCCGCCGGACTTTTAGTCATTTTGGCAATTGTATATCTACTAATGGGAGGTAAATCCCAAATGGATTTTTCAGGCAACTTCCTCCCCGATTTCACCAATTTCGACAATCTCGTTTTAGCCGCCAGTATCTTCTTATTCTATGCCGGAATGGAGATGGGCGGTATACACGTAAAAGATATAAATAATCCGTCTAAAAATTATCCCAAAGCCGTTTTCATAGGCTCCGCCATTACAGTCCTAATCTTTGTTTTAGGTACATTCGCCCTCGGGATCATTATTCCTCAAAAAGATATCAACCTAACACAAAGTCTTTTAGTCGGATTCGACAACTATTTCAACTTTATTAAAGCGTCTTGGTTATCCCCCATAATAGCCATAGCTCTTGCATTCGGTGTTTTAGCCGGAGTACTGACTTGGGTAGCCGGTCCGTCAAAAGGAATCTTCGCAGTAGGCCGTGCCGGATACCTTCCTCCTTTTTTCCAAAAAACCAATAAAATAGGAGTACAGAAAAATATTCTTTATTTACAAGGAGGTGCAGTTACATTATTAAGTCTATTATTCGTTATTATGCCTTCGGTACAAAGTTTTTACCAAATCATGTCTCAGTTAACGGTAGTTCTTTATCTGATTATGTATATGTTAATGTTCTCTGCCGCAATTTATCTACGATACAATATGAAAAAAACCAATCGCCCATTCCGAATAGGAAACAAAGGAAACGGATTAATGTGGTTCATAGGAGGATTGGGATTCTGCGGTTCGCTTCTTGCCTTCGTTCTAAGTTTTATTCCTCCTAGTCAAATATCGGTCGGCAGTAATGCCGTATGGTTTTCTGTTCTCATTATAGGAGCCCTGATAGTCGTTATCGCGCCATTTATTATTTATTCATCTCGCAAACCCAGTTGGACAAACAGCGACAGCCAATTCGAACCATTCCATTGGGAAGAAACCACACCGAACACACCAACTTCAAGCCCGGCAAATGAATCGAATGAAACCTCTCCCGGTAAATAATCTCATACAAATACAAACAAAAAAGCTGACACGATTTTACGTGTCTGCTTTTTTTTGTCGATAGTAAAATATAATTACTCCGCCGGCTTAACATTCCATACGAACAAAGCTAAAACGAATGATAAAATCGAAGCCCCTATCCAGAAAATAGAAACCGGTAAAAAATCATACGTCACAACACCGTCGGATACAACCTTAAAATTCTCTATTAGTGTACCCGATATCACATCTTGTAAACCGGCTGCAATATAACTCGCCATACCAACGACACCCAATGCCGCACCGGTCGCATTACGAGGAACAATATCGACAGCCATCAACCCTCCCAAGAAACAAATCAGCACCCCGATAGCAATACCAAAAAGAATCATACTTATCACATTGAGTACAAGGCTATCTCCTCCCAACAGGAATAAGGTCAATGCAATCGTATTGAGCACACCGAAAATAAAAGCCGGCATATTTCTTTTCCCCTTGAAAAATTTATCGGAAAACCAGCCAGAAAGCACAGTTCCGAATATTCCTAACAGAGCATTTATACCAATCACCGTAGTTGCCAATTCCAACGAATACCCTTTTTCCATCTCCAAGAAACGTACTCCCCAACTGTTCACCGCATATCGGCTAACATACATAAACGCACTGGCCAATGCCAAAATCCAGACGTACGGATTCTTCAATACTCCTTTCTGAGCCTTATTGGTCGATTCTTTCGGCGGATTTCCTACATGAGGAAGCCCTCTACTTTCCGGACTATCATGTAAAAAGAAAATAATAATAACGACTCCTATTGCACCTGCTATAAAAGAACCGACAAAACCGGCTTGCCACCCGAGCCAACCTACGACAGACCCAACGAATATAAAAGATAAAAACTCTCCTAAATTATGACTAGCACTGAAAAATCCATAATAAGTTCCTCGCTCTTTCGGCGGAAACCAGCGAGATAATGCAATAATGGCAGGACCAGCCCCCATCGATTGAGACCAACCGTTTATCGCCCACATAATAAAAAAGCAGACAAAAAACGCCATAGACGATAGCCCGGCTAACCCACTCGTCATACCTAATAACCCTACAATAAGGTTAGCGACCGACGAGACAATTAGTCCGGTTGCCATAAATCGCTTAATATTAGAGTGGTCAGCCATAAAACTATTGACAAATTTTCCAATAGCATACGCAAAAAGGAGAGCCGAACCGACAATACCCAATTGCTGATCATTCAACATTCCGCTTTCAACGATAGGTGTCTTTACCACATTTAGTCCCGTACGGCAAACATAATAAAGGCTATACCCCAATGTCCCGGCAAAAAAACTTTGTAGTCTCAATTTCTTTGTCAGCTTCACAGCCTCTTCATCAGTTAATGACA
>OHOQ01000861.1_pt1 | contig 12089 bp, 7 predicted proteins | sample 1569881 | NCBI WGS metagenome assembly OHOQ01 (sample SAMEA3879596, study PRJEB24766) | human gut metagenome | biome: human-associated habitat; feature: feces | place: USA | collected 1985/1987 | reverse complement strand
TATACCCCGGCACGGCTCCCTTTTTCAGACTCCCAAAGAGTTTCCCCTAAAGGAGGCTTGCTTTCCTGCGAGCAGGTGGGGTGGCAAAGCCCCCTTCAGGGGGTTGAGGGGTCTCTTAGAGAGTTTTGGGGGCTCTTAGTCTTCCCAAGCGCTGAAGGAGGGGTGGACTGATTGTTTGGACAGCTGGTCGTCCTCATCCGGGTCGGACTCTTCACCTGTGGAGTGGCCTGCCTGCCCGGAAGAGTCGTTGAGCAAGTGGTTTTCGATTTTTATCTTCAGTTGCTGCGTTTCCGGTTTTATATATTTTATTTTCATGATAACTTCTTGTTTGATAGGGTTATTACTTGATTACATACTTCTTTCCGTTGTGGATATAGATGCCTTTGGTCGGCCTGCTGATGCGCATGCCTTGCAAATTGTAGAAGCCGCTGTCGGAGGGGGCAGAAGTGTTCTCGGCGTTGAGTGTGGAAAGGCCGGTAGTGCCACCGAACCACCCGAGCAGGTCTTCACCGTCGAAGAGCAGTTTCACACCCTGAGCGGCGGTCATGGTGGTGGATGCAACAGCGGATAAGTGGACTTTGGCGGCCGTGTTGTAGCCCAATCCGTCGAGGCTGGCATCGGGCTGAACGGATGCAGGAAGAGCCAGATAAGCCTTGCGGATGAGGCGGCCCGTGCCGTCAGACTGCTTCGTGCGGTAGAAACCGAGCTTCTTGGTTTCGCTGCCCGCAGGCTTCAAGTAGGCAAAGAAGTAGTTCCGGTGGGTCACTGTGCCACTGCCGTCTCTCGTCACGGGGCCGAGCGTGATGTCGGTCTCCTCGTGCATGAGATGGTTGTTGGCAGGAGCCGTGCCCGCCTGTTCGCTCTTTTCGAGTGAGAGGTTGGCAGCCGTAGTCACGCCGTCGGCATTGTTGATGGCATCGAAGTTAATGCCCTCGGTGGTTCCGTCGTACATCAGGAGCACCCCTGTTCCGGCCGGAATCACACCATCGGCGATAGACTTCAGGCAGACCGTCTTGCTCGCCGCATCATAGCTTTCGGCATAATAGGCCTTGAGCCCCTCTGGAATGATGCGTGGATAGTAGTCGCTGTAGGTGCGGATGAAATGGCCGTCCACGCAGGAGGTCTTTTGCGTTTGGAGGAGTTTGTAGACGGGACTACCCGTTCCCGACTCGTAGGTAGACACGTAGATGGCCTTATAGGTACTCTTGCCCAACGGGTCGTTGGCGGTGGAAGAGTTGGTGATGTCTGTTCCGTTGCCGTTGTAGAACTTCTCCTGAAAATCGGCCGGCGCATTGTTGTCCAGCGCAATGCCTGACGTGTACCATATCTTGCGCGCCGCATCGTAGGTCATCTCGGTGTAGTCGGTAATGCTTCCACCCTTGAAATAGACATGGGTGGCTTGCTGGCTCTTCGCAGAACGGATGATGACCTCCTTGCGCGGAGCACCTTCGTAGACGACTTGTCCCTGCTCGTTCAGCCCCAGCACATTGGCCTCTAAGGAGTAGGTGCCGCTTGTCCCGTTGTAAGGCACATTGGCTGCGCCACCGGCTTCCACCTTCTGCGTGGTGGTTGTGGGCAGAGCGTTATAGGCTACGTTTTCAGTTGTGCTGCCAAACCACTTGAAACCGGCCGAGAGTTTGTACTTCATGCCGCTCTTGAGTGTTGCCAGACCGGTGAAGTTATTGTTGTAGTTGTTGGGCTCGATGTTCGTATCCACCAAATAGTCGCCCGAAAACTGCCAGCCGTTTTCGCTTGAGAGAATGTACAGTACACGCACATCGGGGGTGTTCTTGATGCTCCATTTGGGATGGGAAGGGTCGCTCATGTCGAGCGTGAAGAGGTAGGAGCCGCCGTTCTGTGTGTTTCCTCTCGGCGACTTGTTCTCCTTCAGCAGCCACGACTTGTTTCCTCCCCAATAGACGGGTTGGTCAGTGAAGTCCTGATTGTCTACCACAAAGTCGCCGGAACCTTGCGTGGGGCGGAGGCATTTCTCCCAATCTGTGTTGCCGCCGGGATTGATGACAAAGTTCACGGCGTAGTCTCCATAGACATTCAGTGGGGCATTGATATAGATGGAATACACGTTTTTCTTCTCGAAAACGGGTTGCAGCTTGTAGGTGGTGCTCTTCAATGCCCAGTTGTTCCATTTGCCTACAAGGTAGTAAGCTTTAGAGTCGGCAGGTGTGGTAGGCGTTCCGCCACCGCCCTCGGCGTAGGTCAGCGTCAGCTTGCTATTGTTGATGTTGTTGGAAGCGGAGAAATCCAAAGTCACGGTGTAGGAACCGGTGGATTTCACATCGGCCAACGTGAAATGGGTGGCGTGCGTATTATAGTAAGAGGAGCAGTCATAGGCTGTTCCGAGGGTAACGGCTGTGACGGCTGCGGGCTTTATGTTCCACCTGTTAGTACCGCTCTCGATGGCCAGCACATGGAATGTGGCCGGCTTGTTCTTGCCGAAGACGGCTGCCGGAATGGAAACTTTGGCCGACTTCCCGCTTATGATGAGCTTATAAAGAGTCTCGGGTTCGTTCCAATTCCCCACCACATAATAGTCGGTGGCCATCATCACGGTTGGCATCAGGAATGACGCCAACGCCAATAACAAAGTTGATAAAAATTGCTTCATGTCGTTTAAATTATTGTTTTAACTGTCTATTTAGGTTTCCTTGAGTTTCTTTCCGCTGCTAAAAAGGTCTGTTCCAATCCGGGGCAAAAGCCCCGCAACGTTTTTTCAATGCCTTGGTCGAAAGCATTTGAAAGGGGATGTTAACTGTTCATTTGAACATCAATGTTATTTCAGAATACCAACCTGCCGTTGTGCAGGCCCTTGCGACAGACATTCTTTTCTGTCAGTTCTTGTTCGTTTATTCAGGCTGCGCCATTTATATCAAGCGTGTTTGCGATGGATTTTTCTATCGGTAACCGCTTTTCCTGCTGTTTAATATAATTGCAAATATACTACTATTTTTCATGCAAATAACTCAATTTGTTTGCTTTGTGACACTTTTCGTGATGCAATCGTTTGCATTTTCACACTTCAATATGTGCTCAAAAACCACCCTGAATGCTTTCTTCCCGACTATCTGCCAATGCGACTCTCTCAGCCGTTTGCGACAGAACATAGAAAGCAGGGGCAACAGAAAGCCGCACCCCTTGGGAGAGGAGTGCGGCTTTTGGTTGAATGGCAGGGTGAGAACGGGAAACTATTCGTCGTCCCACACGCTGCTGTATTTGCGGATGACGGTCCAGAGATTCTCCACCTCGTTGCGGTCGTTTTCGTCTTCGGTGTAGCATTCAATCGCCTTGGCGTCGTTGTGATTCAACGAACTCCCAAGGTGCAAAACCTCCATTATACCCCCTACGCCAGACAGGGCGACTGTATCGGAGCAGGGCCTTAAATATTCTTTTTTCATGGCAAATCCTCCTTTATTTTACAATGATCTTAACATGATTCACTAAGTAGATCCCCGCAGACACATAGAGTGTGCGACTCTCACCGGCCTTGAGGCGCAGCGTGCCCACAGACATGCCTGCGGCGTTGGCCACCTTGACCTCGGTATCGGTCGTCACAGTCACCGTGATAAATCCCTTGCCGGCCGTGACAGCCATGTCGGGGGTGAGTTCCGTGTCGGCAATGCCGGTGATGCCGCCGGTGTTTTCACCATAGACCACATCCAGCGCCTGCAACGCCTTGGCACCTGAACCGGCCACCTTGTAGGTGAAATAGCTGCGGAACGGATAGCTGTAGAGATGTTCCGACCACAAATTTTTGGTGCTGAGATACATGTTGTGGGCAAAATAGAAGATGTTGGCAGTCTTGTCGAGCTTTATGCCCGAGTAGGTAGCATTGTTCAAGAAACGATAGCTTGTGCCGGCAATGGTGCCTGTGGCAGTCTCCCCTTCATGCACATAAGGAGCGGCCAGCACCGGAGTTGCCACGATGTCGGAGCCATATTGCGTGGCCACAAACGACAGTTTGCCGGCCGTGACAGCCTCTTCCTCAAAGTGGGTCACCTCTACCATGTAAGGCCGGTTGGCTTCGGTAGCTGTGCCGGATACGGGCAGGAAGTGGGCATTGGCCCTATAGTCGGATGACGAGGAAGTCTCGGGCTGCGGCAGACTCAGGCAGTTGGCGGGCTGCATGACGTTGAGTTTGAAAGCGCATTTGCCACCGGCATTGGTGTGCAACCCGTTATCTACATCGAGCGTGAAGGGCAACATGAGCGTGGCACTGGTCACCTGTCCGTTGGGGGCCACGGTGATCTGTCGCTCATAAGTGGCATAGTTGGCCTGATCCACTTGTATGTCGAAGGGAGCGAAGAACGGTTGGCGGTCGGTGATGACGATGTTCTTGCAGGCTTTGAACGTGCCGCTGCCGAGCTTGTAGGCAAAGTTGTCCTTGTCGGAAGTGACATTCTTGGGCAGATAGACGAGCGCGTTGGGAGCGAGCATGGCCTTGAGTCGGCCCAGTCCGTCGGGCTCTGTGGCTGTGGCACTCTCGTAGATGAGTGTCGACAGGGCCCCTGCATTGACATAAAGCAGCTGCGACGGAGCCACAGCCGTACCGCCATCGGTGAGAGCCGACAGTGCGTCGCGGATTTGCCGGGCTGTGAGATAGCCTTCTGTTGCCACTCCGCCATCGCTTGTAGAGAGGTCTACGCCATACATCGGCTTGTCCACATCTTCCGTCCCTGTGGCCAAGTCGTGGAAGAGTGTGTGGTCGTAGATTTTCCTGAGTCCTACCACAGGCGTGTATTCTTTCTGCACCAAGTCTACCGTCATTGTGTAGAAAGCATAGTAGCGGTGCTGCGTAGCGGTGGTGGGTGCGATGTTATAGCGTGTCTCGTCGGCCGTGAACACATAGCAAGTGCGCTCGTGGTCGGCTCCCGACGGATTGATGCTCACGGGCGCGAAAGTGGCGCCGGCAGCCGCATAGGCATTGAGCGAGAAAGGAAACTCCTTGAGCGAGTTGTCTCCGGCGGAAATATTGGTGTTGGCCAGTTCGTCGGCATTGTTGAATCGGAAGGCTCCCGTGCCCGATACCCCCACACGCACTTTCTCCTCGTAGGGATTGTTTTCCACGATGTCTTTCTTGCCGTAAAGGTCATCGAGACCTCCGGTGACGGTCTTGTCATAGTAGACCGAGCGCACGAAGCTGTAGCGCGAAAGGCTCTGCGAGCCGGCATTGCCATAATAGGTGTTGTCGGCATACTTGCTGCGCAGATTCTCGAAAGTGAGCAGGCAGTTGAAGTGGGCAAAAGCATCGGGGACGAAGAAGCTGAATTTTCCGCCGCCTATCATGAAGTCATCGGTGGTAGACTGCCTGCGGAGTGACGCTCCGTCGGGCCCGTTGCACACGACATCCATGCTCTCCACGTAGGGGTTGAGATGCTCCATGGTGAGTTCCAGCCGGATACCTGCATTGACGGAGGCACTCGGAGGAGCCTCGACGGCAAACTTCACGGCATCGTTGTTGAGGTCGGTGAGTTCAACGGTTCCTTCCGCCCCACCGCTTGCCACGTTGACTGCGTGTTCCACGGTCTTACCGTCGCGGCCATACACCTTCAGCGTGTAGCCGTTGGCATCGGCGGCCCGGTAGTGTATCACGGCCTTGGTGATGCGGTAGCCCAAAGGCAGTTCTACGGCATGGCCGTCTTTGACCGAAGTGGGCGACTCCACGTAGTAGGTGCCGGGCTTCAGCCGATAGTAGGCATCGGCGGGGGTGACGACGGCAGTGATGCCCTTGTTGCCCACGGCTTTGCCGTAGTTGCCGTCGGCCACACAGGCCTCCTCATAGAGTGCCACGTAGGCCTCAAGGTCTTTCACGCTCTCATAGTCGTAACTGTAATAGGTGGTGGAACCTTTGGAACGGGGCTTGATGGTGCCGAGGTCGAACTTGCTCGTCTTGAAGGGAACCTCCACCCAGCTCACACCCTCCGTGGAAGCAGCCGAAGGCATCACGGGCACTGTGAACGCTCCCTCGGATGTGAACGTGATTTCGATAGACTCAAAGGAGATGCCTGCAAAGTCGGTGCTGGTGAAGTTGCCGTCGAGCCGGAAGTAGAGCAGGTTGCCCATATCGTCGGCCCGGCGTTCGAGCACAAACTCGCGGTCGCCCGTGTCTCCCGTCCCGAAGTTGACCTGCTTCTTCACGGTGGTGAAATCAGCCCCCATTTCGCTCATCTTCCATTCGGGCCCGGCGTGTTTGATGGTGTAGCTCCCCAGCGTGACACCCTCCAAATTGTTTTTCATCACTATCTTGTAGCCCGTAAACCGGAAGCCCTTGGGCAGCGTGATGACATTGAAGCTGGAACGCTTCATGCACACGTTGATCATCTTGCCGTTGTAGTACTTGAGGTTGCAGGCGTGTGTCTCGGGAATGCCGGCAGCCGTGAGGGCCCCGTCGTCGGAGGTGATGAGGCTCAGCGGCAGCTGGTCGTGTCGCCAGAGGGAGTTGAATCCGTTTTCGAATCCCCATTCGGCCCCGTCGGTCAGGGCAGCAATCAGCTTGCCCGTTCTGGGTCCGATGGTCACGTTTTGCGCCGTGGCAGGCATCGGGAACAGCCCTAACAAGAGGAGTGCCAATGTCGCGAGCACTCCGCGTCTATTAGAAATAAAATTTTTCATAATGTTAAATTTTACGTGATAATTGTCCCAAACTTTGAGTTGTAATCGAGAGATAGAAAGAGTGTCATACCCCGCAGGGCGCTTTCGTGGCTATTGGTTATTTCTTTTACAGCCCCAACGTGCAGAGGGGGCAGCTATGAAGAGAGCCGGCATTCGGTGCCCGGAGAGTGGTAGGGGCAAAGCGGCCGTCATGGTTTCCATGCGTCCGAAGCGTTCTGTCGTTCTGTACTTTTAGCTCCTGCCAGACTTGTTGAAGTTTAAGTCGGTGCTCTCCAAGGGCCTGATATACTTTGAGTCGGTTATGTCATCTTATTCGCAAATATAGTAAAAATATCCATGCGTGACACTCTGTTTAAGAATTATTAAGAGTTTGTCGGCCAAAAATAGTCAAATGAAGGCCGGGCGTATGATTCCCCCCAAGGGGGACAGGGCCGGAAGGGGACAGGCAGTCCGAGGCGTAAGGGGGCTGTGTCGGATGTCCGCTTTTTTCCTATCGCATTTGCATTCGGCCCGAAAATCTCGTATCTTTGCATGAGCAAGGGAAGCACTTCGGTGTTTCCCTTTTTTAGTTCTCCAATCCACCAACGAACCCTCCACCCCCTAAAGAGTGCTTTTTCAGCCCAAACGACCTTGTAAAACGGCCTCTTTGAGCTTCTCGTTCAGCCCGAATGAGCTTCCAAGTGTGGCCGTTTGGCAAATTCGTTTGGGCTTGGCGGGAAATTTGATGGGGCAGATGGGGCTGATGAGGCGGATTGGATTAGGATGGGAGATGGGTGTGGAAAAAATGCGTGTAAGCCTTTTTCTAAAGATTTAATAGTTTATGCTATATGATTGTTTTATGGGGAGGGACCGGAGGTGAAAACCAATCCATCGATTCTGGAGATGAAGATGAAGGTCCTATCAATGGCGATGCCAAGGCCTCTAACTCTTGGAAGGGTTGGGAAGACTGACCACCCGACATAGTTGGCAACGCATGGCGTGGCTCTCCGGGTAAGTCACCGGAAGGGCCGTCAGCCTACAGTTTGGCATCTCTCGCATACTCTTAAGTATGTAAGAGATGCCTTTCTTTTTCTTGAAAATGATGTGTTTTCTTCCTTTTTCAGCCCATTTGGCACTTCTTTTCCTGCTACACACCATCCACTCTTTTTAATTTTTGTTAAACGTATAAGGTGTTGTTATACAGTTGTTTATGATTTTTCGTGCGGAAAAGACATCCACTTTTCCGCTTCTCCCCCTTTCTTTTAGTCGGCATTTTTTCTATATTTGCATCACAATCAACAATCTATTGGCAGGCCGCGCGTCTAATACCGCCAACTAACAACTTAAATATCATTCTTATGAAAAAAGACAAGTTAATCGTCTTGTTACTGACCTTATTGGTTTCAATGACTTCTTTCGCCCAAAAGACCAACTGTTCGGGCGATGTGGTCGATGCAGCCGGTGAGCCCGTTATCGGTGCCTCCATTGTGGAGAAAGGCACGAGCAACGGGGCTGTTACCGACCTCGACGGCAAATTCTCCGTATCAGTGACTCCCGGTGCCACGCTCGTCGTCTCTTACGTGGGCTATGCCACCCGGGAGATGAAAGCTGCTCCAAATCTACACATTGTACTACAGGAAGACTCCAAACTCATCAACGAGGTGGTGATTGTGGGCTATGGCGTGCAGAAAAAGAGCGTCGTCACAGCCTCCATTGCCAAGGTGGGCGCGGACGATCTGCAACTCACAGCCCCCACGCGCATGGATAACGCCCTGAAGGGACTCGCCGCCGGCGTCACCGTCACCTCGGCCTCCGGCCAGCCCGGAGCCGCTGCCCGGGTCAGGGTGCGCGGTGTGGGCACCATCAACAACTCCGACCCGCTCTTCATCGTCGACGGAATGCCCGTGGAAGGCAACATTGACTACATCAATCCCAGCGACATCGAGAGCATGGAAGTGCTCAAAGACGCCGCCTCGGGTGCCATCTACGGTGCACGGGCGGCCAATGGTGTGATCATCGTCACCACCAAGCGCGGGCGGTTGGGCAAGGTTTCGGTGAACTACAACTTCTCCTACGGTTGGCAGAAGGCGTGGAAGCGCCGCGATGTGCTCGATGCCACGGCCTATGCACTGATGATGAACGAAGGAGCCGTGAACTCGGGCATGGCCCCCGTCTATGCCGACCCCTATTCCTACGGCAAGGGGACGGACTGGCAGAATGCCGTGTTCAACGACAATGCCCCAGTGGCAAACCATGAAGTGAATGTCAGTGGAGCCACTGAAAAACTCAACTACTATCTCGCTTTCGGTTATAACAACCAGGAGGGAATCGTGGGCGGCAACTACAACAAGTCCAACTATCGCCGTCTCACGCTGCGGAGCAACACCAATTACACCATCTTCGACGACTCCAAGGAGCGTGCGTGGCTCAACAAGCTCGATGTGCAGGTGAATCTCTCTTACGCCCGCATTAAGAGCACATCCATTGAGGCCAATTCGCAGTGGGGCTCCGTGCTGGGCAGTGCGCTGATGCTCTCACCACTGTTGCCCGTCTCCATTCCCGCTTCCGATGCAGCTGCGCAGGCTGCCGAGATAGCCCGTATGCAGGAGGCGACAAAGGTGACCGACCCGAAGACCAACGAGGTGACGGGCTACAACTACAAGCCTGTCTATGGGCCCAACGGCGAACTCTTCTACACGCCGGGAGCCGACTATCACGAGATGAACAATCCGGTGGCCATGCTCAACCTGCCCAGTGCCCCCACGTGGGTACACAAGTTTGTGGCCAACTTCGCTGCCACACTCAACATCGGCTGGGGACTCAGCTACCGGCTTTCCTATGGTGGCGACATCAACTTCAACGGCATAGATACCGGCTACACCCCCTACTACTATCTGTCGGGCAATAATCTGGCCACCAAGTCGTCGGTTACGGCCCAAAGCAACCGCGCTTCCATCTGGCAGGTGGAGAATGTGCTCACGTGGACGAGGCAGTTTGGCAAGCACGACATCAACGTGGTGCTCGGCCAGACAGCCAAGCAGTCTACCGGATGGTATCTCGGCGGCAGCCGCAGCTATCCCGTCAGTGCCCGAAAGCCCTACATCGACTTTGCCACGGGGCTTGCCGTCGACAACGACATGAATGTGTGGGGAGGCCCCAACGATGAAGCCACGCTCGCCTCGTTCTTTGCCCGGGCAAGCTACAACTACGATGAGCGCTACATGGCCCAGTTTACCGTGCGCCGCGACGGGTCGAGCCGCTTCGGTGCCAACAACCACTATGCCACCTTCCCCTCGTTCTCGCTGGGATGGAATGTGACCAACGAGCCTTATCTCAGGAATGTCCGGCCCGACTGGCTCACCAATTTGAAGGTGCGCTTCTCTTGGGGAAAGAACGGTAACGAAAACATCGGCAACTTCCGCTATGCCGTCTACACCGAGGGCAACCACAATGTGCTGTTCGGTCGCAACAACACCGAAATTATCGGTACGCAGGCCGGCGGCCTTGCCAATCCCGACCTGAAGTGGGAGGAGAGCGTGCAGACCGACTTCGGACTGGACTTCGGACTTTTCCAAAACGCCCTTACCTTCACCGTCGACTGGTATAAGAAAGTCACCAACGGCATGTTGATGGAAGTGCCCGTGCCGCAATATGTGGGTTCAGCTCGTCCCATCGGCAATGTGGGAAAGATGGAAAACACGGGTGTGGAGCTCGAGGCCGGCTATAAGTTCCGCGTGGCCGATGCCCGCTTCCACGTGAAAGGCAACGCTGCCTATCTGCGCAACAAGCTCGTCAATTTGGGCAACGACACGGGCTATCAGAACTATGACCACTTGCAAGGCGTGGGAACCATCACCCGCGCACAGAACGGACAGCCCTTCCCCTTCTTCTATGGCTACAAGACCAACGGCGTGTTCCAGAACATGGCCGAAGTGAAGGCATACGTCAATGCTGAAGGAACGATGATTCAGCCCAACGCCGTGCCCGGCGACGTGCGCTTTGTTGATGTCGACGGTGACGGCAAAATCAGTCAGGAAGGCGACATGACCAAGATTGGAAAAGGTATGCCCGACTGGACCTTCGGACTCACGTTGTCGGCCGACTGGCGCGGTTTCGATTTCTCGATGATGTGGCAGGGCGTGACGGGATGTGATGTCTTCGATGCCACCACGCGCACCGACATCTCCGTGTCCAACCTGCCCTCGTGGATGCTCGGCCGCTGGACGGGCGAGGGCACTTCCAACCACTATCCCCGCTACTGCACCGTGGACACGCACAACAACTGGTTGTCGTCCGACCTCTATGTGCACGACGCCTCCTATCTGCGCCTGAAAAACCTGCAGTTGGGCTACACACTGCCGCGCACGCTCACCCACAAGCTTTTTGTCGACCGCCTGCGCATCTTCCTTTCGGCTGAAAATCTGATTACGTGGACCAAGTATCACGGTTTCGATCCTGAAATATCTTCGGGCGGAACCTCACTCGGAGTAGACTACGGTGTCTATCCCCAGGCCCGTGTGTGGACAGTCGGGGTGAATGTCGGTTTCTGACCCAAGTGCAACCATCATTAGGAATATAACCCAAAAGAAGATTGATTATGAAAACGAACATATTATATAAGTTAGGTATTGCAGCTTTGCTCGCTGCTCTCCTTATGCTGACAGGCTGCAAAGATTCCTTTCTGGAGGTGGAACCCGGCAAGAAGATGACACTGACAGAGTATTTCTCCACCGACGAACACATCTACGAAGCCGTGGCAGCAACCTATCATCCCATGCGCCTTTTCGACTGGAACGGTGCCACCTATAACCCCATCAACATTTGTAGCGAGGTGATGACCGACAACTTCTGGGCCGGCGGAGCCGACCTCAACGACTACACCTATTGGCACTACATGGAAGATTTCAAGGCCGACCCGCTCCACACGCTCGAAGGAATATGGAAACAGTGCTATCTGGGTGTGAAGAACGCCAACGACGTGTTATCGTATGTAGAGACCGGAAAGGACAAAATCACTGCCGAACACCAGAAGCTCTACACCGAGGAGGCGATGGTGTTGCGGGCGTTCTACTACTGCCAGCTGTGGAAGTTCTACGGCTACATCCCCGTCTACATGAAGAATCTGACCTCTCCCTACACCTGCGAGCAATCAGCTCCCGATGCGGCCTACGATGCCATCATCACCTCTCTGGAAGAAGCCATCGCCATTGGTGCGCTGCCCATGCAGTGGGACGATGCCAATCTCGGGCGGGTGAACCGCGCCACGGCCTACATGCTCTATGCCGAAATGGTGATGTATCAGAACGACGAAAGCCGCTATTCCAAGGCACTGGAATACATGCGGCAGATCATCAGTAGCGGGCAGTTTGCCCTTCATGCTGACTATGCCGCCCTTTGGACGAAAGAAGGAGAATGGACGAAGGAAAGTATTTTCGAAATCAACTACACCGACGGCCCCAACGGCAAGCGTGCCTACGGCGGCG
>OHOQ01000859.1_pt1 | contig 12119 bp, 10 predicted proteins | sample 1569881 | NCBI WGS metagenome assembly OHOQ01 (sample SAMEA3879596, study PRJEB24766) | human gut metagenome | biome: human-associated habitat; feature: feces | place: USA | collected 1985/1987 | reverse complement strand
GCCAAGGTGAGCAATCCTGTTTGGCCAAAAGGGTCAAAGCAGAGTGGCTTTTCCACTGGATCAGCATCAGCCTCCTCTTCACCTTCTTCTGTTTCCACTTTCTCGGAAGCAGCATTCTCTTCCTTGTCACTTTTCTTATCGTTACCACAGCTTATCACCATAACCATGGCAAGCAGTATCAGTAGATAAAATCCTATTTTTCTCATTTTCCTTGAAGATAATTCAGTTCAACAATAGCTTTATAATATTGGCGAGTAGCATCAGCAAAGTCTTTCCAAACCTCCAATGCACTCTGTAGGTTTTGCATTAACTCCACATAACCTATCTGTCCATATTCATAACTCACTTTAGAGATTCGTTCCATCTCGCGAGCTTGGGGCACTCCTATTTTTTGATAATAGTTGTAGGCTTTGTATGCCGACACATAGTTGTTATAGGCTGCATCGTAGCTTTTGCGGAGCACGTACTCCTGATTGCGCACGTTGAGTTGTGCCATCTCCACTTCCTTGCGAGTCGCCTTCACCCGCGCCTTTTGTGCACCGAATGCTAAGGGGATGTTCACTCCCACGGAGAAGCCCATGAAGTTGCCACCACCATACGCGCTGCGGTCAATGTTGTAGGGATTGAATCCCTTGATGACGGTCTGCACGCTGGCTCCTACAGAGAATGTGGGCAGTCCGTTGCGTTTCTCCAATTTCAGTTGTCGGTTGGCAACTTCTTCTTGACTCTTCGCTAAGGCGAGGAGGGGAACGTCTGCAATGGAATGGTCGGCAAATATGAGTTCATTAGTCGCTGTGGCAAGAGGTATTACCAGCGTATCGCTGTTGAGCCACTTCATCAACTGTAATTGGGCAGTGAGAAAGTCGCGCTGCGCAATGTCATTTTTGATATCGTTCTCCTGTTTCAGTCGGATTGCATTTATCTGCTCTAATCGTCCAGTCTCTCCAGCTCCGAGTTTAGCCTCTGCCACACGGTTGAAATTTTTATAGATACTGTCTTGACGGGCATAAATGTGTAACACGTCCTGTGCGTAGAGCAAGTCGTAGAAAGCCAAGCTCACCTCTCGTCGCAGCTCATTCTCGCTCACCGCCAATCGACTTTGGGCAGCGCTGGTTTCGGACTTGAGCAATGAGCGTCTGGCAGAATAAACACTGGGTAAAGCAAACGACTGACTCACCGTGATGGCATTGTCGGGACTTCCGCCACTGGTGGGGTCCTGAGAGAGCGACACGGATGTGGCATCCAGATGAAAAGCAGTACCTTGAAGGATACGGGTCTTATCCACCTCCATACGTGAGTTCTGCAATGTTAGGCTACGCTCGGCAGCCATTGCCAACACCTCTTGCAACGTCATCTGTCGGCTTTGTGCCGATACTAAGATGGGAAGAAAGAGGAATAGGCTGAAAATGATATATTGTTTCTTCATATCTATTTTGTCTTTGAAAAGATTTTGTACATAGAGGGCAACACCACAAGCGTGAGAATGGTGGCAATGAGCAGACCACCGATGACTACCGTGGCAAGAGGTCGCTGCACCTCAGCACCGTCGCCTGTCGAGATGGCCATGGGTAGGAAGCCGAGCGAAGCCACGAGTGCTGTCATCAGCACGGGGCGCAGACGTTCCATACAGCCGTTGATGATACAGCGATTGATGTCGGTGATACCCTTACGCTTGAACTCGTCGAGCTGGTTGATGAGCACAATACCGTTAAGCACCACAACGCCGAACAGGGCAATAAAGCCAACACCAGCAGAGATGCTGAAAGGTATGCCGCGCAACCATAGGGCGAGGATACCACCGATGGCTGCAAGCGGAATTTCGGTGAACACAATCAATATCTCACGCATGCTGCGCAGTGTGAAGAATAGGAGGAAGAGAATGATGATTAATGCAGCTGGTGCAGCAACCAAAAGACGTGCCTTTGCCTCCTTGAGATTCTTAAACTGTCCGCCGTAGGTATAATGATAGCCTGTTGGCAACTGCAATTCAATGTTCAACTTTTTCTCTATATCGGCAATGGTTGTCTCCACATCTCTGCCTCGCACGTTGAAGCCCACGTAGATGCGTCGTTGCCCCTCGTCGTGGGTAATCTGCGATGGTGTACTTACATATTTTATCTCTGCCACTTGCGACAAAGGTACGGTTCCTCCGCTTGGCACAGTGAGTAGTAGGTTCTGTAAGGTTTCAATCTTGTTGCGCATCTTCTCGTCCAAGCGCAACACGATGTCGAACTTCTTGTCTTCCTCGAAAATACTGCCTGCCGTTATTCCAGCGAAAGCTGATTCCAGTATGCTATTCGCTTCCTTGATGGATATTCCATAAGCCGATAGGCGACTACGATCGTAGATGACTTGTAACTGTGGCAGTCCCGATACACGCTCCATGATAGGCGTCCCGACACCCTCCACATTTTCTATTTTCTCTGCCACACGCTTAGCAATGTTTGCCAGCGAGTCGATGTTGTTGCCATAGATGTTGATGGCAACATCTTGCTTTACACCCGTAATGAGCTCGTTGGTACGCATCTGTATGGGTTGCGACATTTCCGCGCGCAATCCCTCTACCTCACTCATTGCCTCTTCCATCTTTTCAGAAAGTTCTGCCTGCGTTTTAGCACTCGTCCATTCACTCTTGGGCTTGAGTTGTATCATCATGTCGCCACGCTCCATAGGCATGGGGTCGGTGGGAATTTCTGAACTACCGATGCGCGTCACCACCTGTTTCACCTCGGGGAAACGCTTCTTCAGTATTTTCTCTGCCTCTGTGGTTTTGGCTATCATCCTCGACAGACTCGTGCCCTGTTTCATGCTTACTTCGGCGCAGAGGTCACCTTCTTCTAAATTGGGAATAAACTCGCCGCCCATACGCAAGAAGATAAATAAGGCTACGGCGAGTAGGGCAATACCTGTTGCCACGATGACTTTGCTGTGCTTAAGACTGACGCGTAGTAATGGCAAATAAACCTCACTGATACGATGCATCATACGATCAGAGAAATTCTTTCCATGCTCCGTTTTTCGTGATAGAAACAATGCACTGGCAGCAGGAACATACGTGAGCGATAGAATAAACGCTCCGAGAACGGCAAAGAATACTGTCATTGCCATCGGTCTGAACATTTTTCCTTCGATGCCTACCAATGTGAAGAGGGGCACGTAGACTGTCATGATAATAATTTCACCAAATGCTGCACTCTTACGTATTTTGTTGGCACCCATGCTTACCACATGATCCATATCGTCCTGCGAAAGTACACTTTTATTGATACTCTTGCCATAAGAGACTATATAGGTGGTGATACACTCCACGATGATGACTGCACCATCGACAATAATTCCAAAGTCGAGCGCACCAAGACTCATCAAGTTGCCTCCCACACCGAAAGCCTTCATCATACCGAAAGCAAAGAGCATGGCAAGCGGAATGACCGATGCTGCCACTAATCCTGCTCGGATATTGCCCAAAAATAGCATGAGTACAAATATCACAATAAGTAAACCCAGTACCAAGTTCTCGGTGATAGTGAACGTCACGCGGTCTACCAACTGCGTGCGGTCTATGAACGGTTCAATGACCAAGCCTTTGGGCAAGCTCTTCTGCACTTGGTTCATGCGTTCCTTTACGTTTTTGATGACTTGTTGGAAGTTCTCTCCCTTGAGCATCAGTGTGATACCACTCACCACTTCGCCTTCACCATTGCGTGTTACAGCTCCATAACGCATGGCCGAACCATATCGCACTTCTGCTACATCACTCACAAGCACAGGAATACTATTGACAGTCTTTACGGGAATTTGCCGGATATCATCCAACGTGCGCGCCAGTCCGATACCACGGATAAAATACTGATTGTTGCCTTGTTCTATATAACTGCCACCCGTATTCTCATTGTTACCTTCTATGGCTTTATAAAGATCGACCACCGTGAGACCGAATGAGGCAAGACGGTCAGGATTAATGGCTACTTCATATTGCTTTACATAGCCGCCCCATCCGTTCACCTCGGCCACACCTTCGGTACCAGCAAACTGCTTTCGTATAATCCAGTCTTGTACGGTACGGATGTCTGATAGAGAGAATTTTTTCTCATATCCTTTCTCTGGATGAATGGTGTATTGGTAAATCTCGCCGAGTCCAGTGGAGATAGGAGCCAAGCTCACCTTGCCTGCTCTGCGTGGAATCTCCTCCTCTGCCTCCTTCAGCTGTTGGCTCACCTGCTGACGCGCCCAGTAAATGTCCACATTGTCGCGAAATACGAGCGTCACAACGCTCAATCCGCTGCGACTGATACTTCTACGCTCCACAATGTCGGGAATGTTGGCAAAAGCCATTTCAAGTGGCGTGGTTACGTACTGCTCAACCTCCTCTGCGCCAAGCGTGGGAGCTTGAGTGATGACTTGTACCTGATTGTTGGTAATATCAGGTGTGGAATCAAATGGCAATTGGCCCAGTGACACGGCTCCCCATACTATAAGAAGCAATGTCATGATACCAATCACCAATTTGTTCTGTATGGAAAAATTGATGATTTTTTCAAACATGATGGATTAGCTATTAATATTTTATCAAAAAAGAACAAGGATAAAACATCAAAGCTATAGGTGGACGCCATACGCCCGCAGTATACGCCTGCAGAAGAACAGCCTCATAATGCACTATTTGCGGATTTGTTACAATAGCCGCAAATTTGGATAGTTGGAAAGAATCGTTAGTTACATATAAGGTGAAAGCATGCACTCTGGCATTTACACAGAAAGGTGAGCACGTACCAGCATCAAACTTCTGCATGCCGCTCTCGTAATTGTTGACAGAATGGAATTCTGCCACAGATTCTGTATGTTGAATTTGTGCATACACAACTTCCTTGCATTGACAGGGAATCACTGCCAACAAAAAGACGTAAATGCTCAGTATGTATGCTATCAATTTCATATTTGGCAACAAAGATACGAAATAACTTTTGAACTTAGTTGCAAAGATACGCTATGACGCACGAATAATTCCTAATAAATATTTTTATTACTTAAACGTCATCTGCCCAGTAAAGAAGATACTCCCAACTTCAAAACAAATATGGCATGCCTATTATCTAAATAAATTTCTCTGATTCGTTCACTATTATCAAGGTTATGCGTCCACTTAAAAAAATGATTTCTCCAAAAATCTCCTACTGATAATCGGTGGGTTGCGAACTTAAAAATCGAGTTCTTTGACTTTTAAAAGTGGACTCAGCTATTTTGCCTTGCATTCCACCGTACTTCAAAGTTATCGGCAAACTTGATAAGTTCAGTTTCTTTCTCTTCATGCCCGAGGGGTATACCATAGTTTTGACTTTATTCCACTATTAAAGAAAGCGTTTCCTTTCCGTTCATGGATAGGTAGTATGTAGTCATATCGTAGTAGTACATATAAACAACTACCAAATACAACATAATCCTTTTTCTTTCACTGTTTTATCCCTTTTGTAGTTATGTAGTAGGATAATATCGGTGAAAGAAAAGGATAGAGATAATTTAATGGTGTGTACTTCCAAAAAGGAATATCGGTGTTATGGTTGCGGACGGTCGTTGTAGCTCATGGATGATATACTTTCTGAAGAAATGGGCTTCTGTGCTATCCAACTGAAAGGACAAGGCAATGATGATTGGGAGGGGGTAAAGCGGTACATAGCCTACCAACTCGTTATCTCTGACTATTACCCTCTCACCTGCACTCCTTTCATCAGGGTACAGGTTGGGATTGTGAATTATCTCTTGAAGTCTATTATTGAGTTTCCTCCACGTTACACCGAAGAACCTCGCAAGTTCGCCCTCAGTCATGGCAATTTCTCCATTTCCTTTGCGGACTATTTGCATATTGCTGCCCCATTCATAATAACTGCGCTCTTTGTATTGAATGGATTTTACTTCTATCTGTGATTTGTTTTTTGTATTCATGCCGTTTCCTCCATTTTATAGATTGAAATATCTGAAGGTTCATAAACCTCTCTGACCGCATTCCACGGCTAAAAAACATATCCTTTCCGTTCATGGATCGGTAGTATGTAGTCATACCGTAGGTGCACATATAGTCATCTACCAACTACAACGTAATCCTTTCTCTTTCACCGTATTATCTTGTATTGTAGTGATGTAGTAAGATAACAGTGAAAGAAAAAGGATTGGTACATATTCAGCTATTGACACCCCTGTCATATATGATGATAGGAATGACAGAGTTCCTTGGACGCATCAACTCACTGCACACATGCTTTCTGAACAGATGGACTTCTACGCTGTCAAGCAAGAAGGAAAGGGCGATAATTGTAGGTAATGGGTAGAGCGGTGCGTAGCCCCTTACCTCCTTATCCGTGACTATTTTCCTTTCGTCTGCGCCCCTTTCTTCTGGATGCAGGACGGATTCTTCGGTTATCGTCCGAAGTCTGCCATTGACTTTTCTCCATGTAACTCCGAAGAACCTTGCAAGCTCGCCCTCGGTCATGGCTACTTCGCCTTTTCCCCTGCGGATAACCTGCATACCATTTCCCCACTCGAAGTAGCTGCGCCCCGTGTCCAGACGGATTTCAGCCTTGGTCTTTATTCCATCTTCCGTATTCATGCCGTTTCCTCCATGCTTTTGTTTCTGCTTGCGTTGACAATCGTCATTGCCCCTATGGTAATCGCTTCCGTTTCCATTGTATCGTTTTCTTTGTTCTTTTCCTGATGTTTGGCGATGAGTTTGTCCATGTCCTCGGAAATCTTGCAGTCCGTTACCTGTGCATAAATCTGTGTACTTGCAATTGATGTGTGTCCCATCATCTTGGCGATGCTTTCTATGGGAATACCTGCACTTAGACACATCGTTCCGAAGGTATGTCTTCCCATGTGATAGGACAGGCGTTGCTTGATACCACAAGCCTTGCCTACGATGCTTAGCTTCGCTGCTAACACACTTCTGCTGCAACAGGGCTGAAAGATAAGGCGATTATCCATATCCGTGTTATTGCCTTCTTCTTTCACCGCTTTTAGTTGCCTTTGCTGCTCAATAATCGTCTTGGCTATGGGATGTAACGGCACTATAAATTCTACTTTTGTTTTCTGACGTTCCTTTCTTATATACATCTGTCCGTCCGCTGCGCTCTTGATATGCCCAAACGTCAAGTGTTCCATATCCGTAATGGCTAAACCTGTGAAGCAGGAGAAGATAAACATCTGTCTGGCAAGCTCGGCATCACTATCACATATCTTCATAGCCATCAGTTTTTTCACATCACTCTTACTAAGAAAGCGGATAGCCTTTTCCACCTTTTCATATTCTGCATGCTCAAATGGATTATAACGAATGATGCGCTGGCTTACCGCACGGAACATCAAACGGCTCAGCCAACAAAGATAATTGTTGATAGAAGAACCTTTCAACCCTTTCTTTTTAAGAAAGAAGCGGTATTCTTCAAACAGTTCCTCCGTTATACTTCGGATTTCTATATCCGTACTACCTAAGTCCTTTATAAACTCGCACAGCATCCTGTTAGCATAGCAAAGGTTAGTGTATGTACCTTCTGCCTTAGACTTGCCCACACCTTCCTTTACCGATTGTAGTTCTGTATTGCTTAGCTCCAACAAAGTGGTGGGAGAAGTTGCTATGCCTTGCAATCTGTTTTTAAGCAGTTCAGCACTTACCACTCCGTCTTTTAGGAGCAGTTCCTGATAGGTCTTTTCTACTTGTTCTCTGAATGCTTGCAGGCGAAGGTTTGTTTTCTTATCTGTAGTTATTCCTTGCTTGGCATTCCACTCCGCAGGCTTACATTCTTCGTTTGTAGTAATGACAGAGTTCTTGCCATCTATCGTGATACGGCAGAGTATGGAGGTCAGACCATTTGCTTTGGTCTTTTGTCTGTTGATATAAAACAGTGTCTTGAATGTACTTCTAATCATGATTTTAGTTTTAATACTACTATTGCTAAATACTCATCTGCATATCCTCCGTGAAAGAAAGGAAACGCTCAAACTCCAAAAACAGTTTCTGTGGTGTAACCTTTGCGTACCGTTCGGTCATACTCACGTTGCTATGCCCCAACATCTTGCTCACCGTTTCTATCGGCACTCCCTGCTCAAGTGTGATGAGCGTGGCAAAGGTATGTCTTGCCGTATGCGTGGTAAAGGGAAAGGCTATGCCGATTCTTAGGCGCAATGCTTTAAGATACGATTGATAGGTGGCATATTTCATCTGTGGCAATAGGCTTTCCCTTTCATCGCTCTTGTACTTCTCTATTATCCTGATGGCTTCGGGCAACAACTTGATACGGCAAAGTACGCCTGTCTTCTGCCTGTTGAACTTCAGCCAAAGACTTCCCTCATCATCACGGACAAGATGCAATCTGCTTAACTCCATCAAATCGCAATAGGCTGCACCCGTATGGCAAGCAAAGACAAACAAGTCCCTTGCGGTTTCCATTTCCTCCTCTAACTCTTCAAACTGTATCTTCATTAGTTTGTCAAGCGAACACCTATCAAGAGCTTTGGGTAGCTTCTTATCTCCTCTTACTATTTTTGCATTAGCAAACAACAAGGTGTCAGCCAATCCCTCACGGTATGCCAACCTACATACGGTTTTTATTTGGGAAGCTGCACCATAGAAACTGCTCTCTTGAAAACCTAATGTCCCCAAGAAAAAATCTCTAAAATCATAAATAAAGTTTTCAGATAGTTGTGAGAAAGCTAAATCCTCTACCTTATATTTCTCTTCGATGAATGTGCAAAGATTGCTTCGTGTAGAGTGATAATTAGATAGCGTATCTTTCTTAATATCTATTCCAACGTGTTCTTCTTTCTCCCTGATAAGCCTATCAAGGCGTTCTATAAGCATACACCGAGATTGTACGCTCCCTTGAAACTGCTCCTTGATGTCCGTGGCAGTAAATGCCTGTCCTTTGGACAGCAATGTTTGATAAGCGGACTGAATGGAAAGTACTAAACTATCCAGCTTTCCGTTCACTTCCACCGCCTCACGGCTCTTGCCCCTCATTCTACTTTCACGAGGACTCCACAAATCTATATCACAAGATAGCTTGCAACTAAACTGTACTATACTCCTTCCAAGTGTGATACGTCCCATAATGGGAGCTTTACCCTGCTTATCCTTTCCGCTCTTTTTGAGGTAGAGCAACACCTTCATCTTTTCTGTTTTCATACGCTTTAATTTTTATGGGCAAAGTTACCCAAATTAAAGCGTTCCTCACTTATGCAGAAAACTGCCGACCAAAGCAACAAACACACGAGAGAAACAATTTCAGTTACCTACATCTGCATTTAGTTACCTACTTCAAATCTTGGTAATGATTTAGTAACTGAACTTCTGCTTAAATCCGCACTTTCCTGCCTTTTACAAATAGAGCAGTTTTATGCAAATTGCCTCGTTTCTACCTCATTACCAATTAGTTTGCATATCTTTCGATATTTCTTCATTTTCCTTGATTAGTTACGCTGCAAAAGAGGCACAGTTGGAAGCTCGTTCGGGCTCTTTTGCAAAGCCATTTGGGCCGAATGACCTCGCCATAGCAAGGGTGAAAAGCCGTTGGTGGACTGGTAATCAAAAAAAGGGAACGCGATGGCGTTCCCTTTGCTGGTGCAAAGATACTACGGAAAAGGGGGAAATGCAAATGGGATGTGAAAAGTGTTGACTTTTTGAGGAGGGGCAAGGGAATGGGTGTTAGGTGATAGGTGTTAGGTGCTAATGGATTGCCTGTCGTGGCATGGGCGCACTTGTTCTGCTTGTAGGGGCAGCGCTTTATGCTTGCTTGTGAGTATATGCCCTCCGCGTCTTTGGTCACGCTGACTTGGAGAGTATCTGTAAACCTCCCCACCTCTACGCCTCTGCATGAAAGAGAATACTGCGGGAGGCTCTTTCATCTTAATTATATAGGGGCATGGCTATGGAGTTTTCGCCCCTATTTTGATTGCCAATGAAAAAACATCTGCATCGGAATAGGGGGATTTTGCTTTTTCCCGTCATAGAGATAAATACCAAAATAAAAAGAGTGAACAATGAAAAAACAACTTCTATGGCTGTTGCTGGCAGGACTGCCGGCTTTTCAGAGTCTACAAGCACAGGAACAGACGGGCGGACAGGAACGCCGAAACAGTGTCTACCTCGAAATAGGAGGGGCCTCGAACGGTGTGGGCGTGAGCTACGACCTGAAGCTGAAAGACCTGCCCATCGCCTTCCGCGCCGGACTCGGCTTCGGCTATCAGCGGGCATCGGACATCTACTCCGGTTCGTCGACACGCTTTTACGGCATCCCGCTCGAAGCCAAATATCTCGTGGGGCGCAACCGCTCCAAACTGGAACTGGGCTTGGGCGTGAACATCTTTTGGGTCAACATGCACGAACCGCAGTATGCCTTCCACTACACCGAACTATCCACCGAGAGCGGGTACAACCTCAACGGATACACCATAGACTATCTGGGGCAGAAGACCATCAACAAAGTGGGCAACTTCGTGTTTGCCAACATCGGCTATCGTCACATCTCCAAACGAGGCTTCATGTTCAGAGCAGGCCTCACGCCCGGCTTCAACATCACGCAAAGGTACTATGTAGACGCTGCCGCCCCGTCGTGGAAAAACAACGACAGCAAGAAAGTCAACTGGTGGGTGGCTCCCTATGTCAGCTTCGGTTGGGCCTTCTAATCGCATCGAGACATGAAAGCCGCACTGCGATATATCCTCCTTGCGCTCCTCATGCTGCTCCCGGCACTGTGGGCCACGGCGGCAACGGGCAAGTCGGCCCCCACGGTGAAGCAGCAAATGGAGTGGCTGCACCGGGAACGGGGGCTGAACTTCGTCTACGATGCCCGGCTCAACGTGAACCGCCCCTACCGTGGGCCACGCATCGACCGGATGACGGTGGAGCAGGCCTTGCAGACCCTTTTTGACGGCACCGGCATCGAATACAGGCGCGAGGGAAACTACGTGATGCTGAAAGAGAAAGCCGCCCCTCCCGAACCGAAAGCCGCCACGAGGCGGCGACACACGGTGAGCGGCTACGTGAGAGACAGCGCAGGCGAAACGCTCATCAACGCCACTGTCTACGACCGCACCGGCAGCGCAGGCACCACGACCAACGAATATGGCTTCTTCTCGCTCACCCTGCCTGAAGGTCCCCACCGTCTGCGCTTCTCCTACATCGGTTTTGAAGACCACGAGGAGGAACTCACGCTGGAGGGCAACATCCACCGCGATGTGAGACTCACGCCCAACGCCCGGCTGGCGGAGGTGGTGGTGACGGGCGACCTCAACTCGCCCCTGCTCACCACACAGACGGGCAAGCACTCGCTCACGGCCCGGGAGCTTAACACGGGCTATGCCCTGCTCTCGTCGCCCGACGTGGTGAAGACGCTGCAACGCACATCGGGCGTATGCGAGGGCATGGAACTGATGAGCGGCATGTATGTACACGGAGGCGACAACGATGAAAATCTCTTTCTCATGGACGGCAGTCCGCTCTATCAGATCAACCACACGATGGGACTGTTTTCGGCGTTCAACACCGACATGGTGAAGAACATCGACTTCTACAAGAGCGGTTTTCCCGCCCGCTACAGCGGCCGGCTGTCGAGTGTGGTGGACGTGCGAACCAACGACGGTGACATGCAACGCTCGCACGGCAGCTACCGCATCGGGCTGCTCGACGGCAGCCTGCATCTCGAAGGCCCCATCAAGCGGGGCACCACCAGCTACAACATCGGACTGCGGCGGTCGTGGATAGACCTGCTCACCCGCCCTATCTTTGCGCTCGTCAACCACGGCAAGGATGACGAGCGATACACGCTGAACTACTTCTTCCACGACCTCAACGCCAAGGTGACGCACATTTTCAATGACCGTTCGCGCATCTACCTGAGTCTCTATTCGGGAGAAGACAAGCTGAAGGTGACCGAGAACTTCAAGTGGAGCAACGAGACTGCCGGCATCTCCACCGAGGACAACGATCTCACACGCTTCAAATGGGGCAACTTCAATGCCGCCCTCAACTGGAACTACCTCTTTTCGCCACGATTGTTTGCCAACTTTACAGCTGTCTACACCCACAACCGCGCCCGCTATGAGTCACAGGAAGAGTCGGCTTACCACCACAACGA
>OHOQ01000856.1_pt1 | contig 12125 bp, 13 predicted proteins | sample 1569881 | NCBI WGS metagenome assembly OHOQ01 (sample SAMEA3879596, study PRJEB24766) | human gut metagenome | biome: human-associated habitat; feature: feces | place: USA | collected 1985/1987 | reverse complement strand
ATGGCAGACCGCCGGAGTGCCATAGCCACCGGTATGTGTTGATAACAGTACTGTCGGTACCGGACATACCTCGATTCCCATCATGCTTAAGATCGGTGTCATATTCATCATGGCTGCCTTGCCGACACCGCAGATATCGTGTAACAGAGCAATTTTCTTTACTGGTCTCATACTTACTTGTATTCCCCTCTTATCAAATGTAGTCTCCGGCATATTGTCACAAGGGCTGCTCCTTTTGGCATGCCAAGTAATTCTTCTTCCGTAATCCCGCCAAGTGCAACGATAGATACTCCATATGCTGCAACTGCTGCCAGAAGTGCAATGATCGCATGCTGGATCTTCGATGTGTCCTGTGCTTCATCCACGCAGATATATGGATACAGATTCTGAAAATGTTCCAGAAGTCTGCTGTCCATACGCAGCATTTTATATGCATACAGCATCTGGTCATCGTAATCCATCCATTTCTTTTCCCGCATCTGGCTGCAATATGCCTGGTATATGCCTCTGATACGGATATCCGATTCTTCTTCCAGTTTCTGAATTTCTTTGTCATTCAGCATCATATTCTTAATGTAAGTGATCATCGTCCGCACATTTTTCAGATCACTTTCCGTCGGATATCCCATGCCATGTTCCTGACAGATCTTAACCAGCATCCCGGTCGTATTCTTTTCCTCCTTCACCAGTTCAAATGGTGTCTTCCCGATTTTCCTTCCGTAATACTGAATGATCTTTGCACAGATTCCGTTGATCGTCCTGAACTCCAGCTTTTCTGCCATCTCTTCTCCAAAACGATCCGCAAATCTTTTTGACATATCTTTCGTTGCCGCAACGGTATACGTTACTGTCAGGATGCTTTCGGGATGAATATTCTTGCAATAGATCATATATCCCAGCCGTGTCACCAATACGGTTGTCTTGCCTGACCCGGGCACAGCAAGAAGCAGTACCGCACCTTCCGTGCTCTGTACTGCTTCTTGCTGCTGTTGATTCAATTGAATCGGAAATGTATTTACAAATTCATTCCAGTCCATTTTCTTTCCTTTTTCATTCACTGTTTTATGTAAGTTTATGGATCCATTTATAGCTCCGGAATCTCAAGAATACCGGAATTCCTTTGAACAACTGGTCCGACTGCACTGCAATCACGACCAGTTCCACCGGGAGTTTCCACACGAATGCCGCCAAAAATGACAGCGGCATCACGATCCCCCATGTAGAGATCAGATTCATGTACATAGAGAACTTTGTATCTCCCCCGCCTTGAATGACACCTACCGATACCGGCATCTGATATGACATTCCTACCATAACTATGCTCATGATCATAATGAAATGATCTGCCAGGACTGCTGCCGTATCTGTCAGTTTATACATAGATAACAGCGGTCCTCTCAATACAAATAGCAGAGAAGCAAGCACTACACCGATCAGAAGATCAATCACAGAAAGCGTTCTTCCATCAGATTTTACTCTTTCTATATCTCCCTCTCCGATATCTTTCCCGATCACAACTGCAGATGCAGATGATATGGCGATTACGATCACCTTCAGATACTGGAAGAATGTGCTGGATACAGAATTTGCAGCAATTGCATCTGCGGACAAATGTCCGAGAATTGCCGTCTGCATCGGTACCGAGATTGCCCAGATCATCCCTGAGCACATGATTGGAAATGCAACTTTTAAGAATGCCCTCCATATCTTTCTATTCTCCGGCGCAAATATGATTCTGATCAAATTAACGTCAAATAACCGGACTTTCGTATCTATCTTCCACACATACACCACAATGATCAATAGTTCCAGCATTCTTGCAGTTAACGTTCCCACTGCTGCTCCCTTGATCCCCATCTCCGGAAATCCAAAATGTCCAAAAATCAATGTGTAATTGATACAACCGTTTGTGATCAATGACACTATTGATATGACAAATGAAATCTTCACTACCTCTACACTTCTAAGCATAGCAATCAGCAGATTACTTATCATGAAAAGTAAAAATGTCCACTTCAGAAGTCCCAGATATGCCTTTCCTTCCACGATAATCTCAGGTGACGTCGTAAATATTCCCAGGAGCCGCTCCGGCATGCACGTACAGGCTGTCACGACCACTGCTGCGATCAGAATACTGAGTGCCAGTGCTGCTCCCGTCAGTTTCCTCAGTCTCCTGCTTTCCCCAGTACTGAGAACAGATTGCTACCAGTGCATTTCCAATAGACAATGCCAGCTGATTCACAATAAAAAATATCTGATTCACCGTTGCCGCACCGGACAATGCATTCTGGCTATAACTTCCAAGCATGATATTATCAAGCATATTCACACTGTAAGCCACCAGATTCTGAAGTGCCACAACCAGCATCAACCAGAAAAATGTCTTATAAAAATTTTTATCTCTTGTAAAAAATGTTGTTCTTGTAGTTTTCATTATCTTAACAGATTTCTTACCATTTCTGCATCAAATATAACAGATTTCACATGATCTACCTCAATCTGATACAGGGCATTCGCCGCAATGTGTTCAGCCGCCTGCTCCAGATCACGGATTCCGGATGTATTAGAATATAACTTGATCAATTCATCCAATCCTTCCTCACTCATGATACACTCGTCTTCCTTAAGGCTCATTCTCTTTAATACCTTCGGAAGTGCGAATTTGGAGAAGATCACTTTCTTCTCTTCCGGTGTGTAATCAGGGATATCGATCACGGCAAATCGTGACATCAGCGGTGCACTGATCTGAGACTTGTCATTCGCAGTCGCAATCGGATATACTCCTACGGTCGGAATCATACACTCGATATAGTTATCTGTAAATCCAAGATTATCCAGTAATGTCAGAAGTACATCGGCCGGATTGCCATTTCCTTTTCCGGATGCTGCTTTATCCAGCTCATTAATGATGAATACCAGATTTGATTCTCCTGCCATGGCAAATGCATCCATAATGATACCTGTCTTTGCATTGGCATAGATACGAGAACTTCCTGTCAGCTGCTCAGGATCATTGATCGAACTCATATCCAGAGTCGTCCATGGAAGCTTCAGGATACGTGCCACCGCATAGGCAATCTGTGATTTACCTGTTCCTGCCGGTCCTACTAACAGAAGTCCATATGCCGGCAATGTATGTGTACGGTTGATCTGAATTATGGTCTCGATAATTCTCTGCTTTACGCGCTCCATTCCGTAAAGTTCTTCATCAAGAATTCTGCGCGCTTCATCCGGATCGATCGCTTCAAAATAATTGCTCTTCCACTGTACATTCATCATAATAGAAAGCGCTCTCTGTGCATGACGTCTTTCTTCCGGTGATACTTCATGAGAACGTGCCACGGCAAGATTACGTCTTGCCCAAAGGCGGATATTATCCGGAAGGGTTCTTCCCGCACAGTTCATGAAGTCTGTGATACTCTGAAGACTGGTAAGCTTCATATCATCTCCTGCTTCGTCTTCATCTTCATCATTCTCCTCTTCTGCCGGTGCATTACTTGCCAGAAGACGCTCGATCATAAATTGCAGGAATCCATCTTCTGCAGATAACTTTGTACCGCCGCCAAATGCAATCTCGCGGATCTTGTATACTGCATATCCTTCTTCTGTATTCTCTCCTGAGAGACGCACATTAATATGATTCTCTCCGAGCCATTTTAACAGACTTACAAATCTTGCATCGATCTTTAAGATGTCTGCACTTACGGTTCCGTCTTCCTGCTGAAATTCGAATGATGTCCTCTTGATCGGATTGGTAAATACACCGCAGGAATGGTGCTCCCATTTGCAGGTCTTGTTATCCAGAATCATCATCGGTTTTTCTATAGTTGCTTCGTTTTCATTCGAGCGGATCACGGTGTACGTGCATTCCGCCGGTTTCTTCTCGTCCGGTGTTGCGTTAAAATCAAAAACTGGCATATTCGTTTCTCCTTTTGTATATTCTTACATTTCCATGCATAATTATTGTTCATACTGCATTAGTGTAACATAATACACGCTCTTCTTCCAGAAGTATTTGTCAGGCAGCCTGCCTAACTCGTTGCGCCGCCTCCCGCCGTGCATGCATAACAATGCTTATCCATCCGTATTTTACGAACCTGATATGGCTTTCCTGTCACATCAAAAATTTTCTGATTTCCAACAACCGGAATTCCTGCCGCAAGATTAAAATCACAATCATACAACTGTCCATCATAATCCACGGAAATCTGCGTCCTGCACATCAATGCCCCCACTGTATCTGCATTGAATGCATCGAATAATTTTTTCATATAACGCTTTAAATTTCCCGATCTTTGAAGAAATGCACCGAATCTTCCCATTGGATTATTATACAATGTAAAAAGGCTGTTAAATTCAATGCCAAAATCCTGCGACAATTTCTGCTTATATTCTTTTTCCATTGCTTCCTGATCAGGTGGGAAGAAAGCACCTGCCGGATTATAGACCATATTCAATACCAGTTCTGGATTTCTTCCATATCCTATCGCATTCAGGTGTTTGATTACTTCAATAGCCTTATCAAATGATCCTTCTCCGCGCACCTTATCCATCTCTGCCGCACGATAATACGGAAGAGAACACACAATTTCTACTTTATTCTTTGCATACACTTCCATTAGCTGTTCATATTCTTCCTCCAATAATATGACCAAATTCGTTCTGATGATTACATGGTTACAGATTCTACTGCTTTCTTCTATCAGATATTCCAGATGTGGATTCATCTCTGGTGCACCTCCGGTAATATCTATCGTTGCAATATTCTGTTCCTTTGCAAATGTAAGACAGGCATCCATCACTTCTTTTGACATTTCTTCTGTTCTTGCAGGTCCGGCATTCACATGGCAGTGTTTGCAAAGTAGATTACATTTCCGTCCGATATTCATCTGCAATACATCCAGATGCTCTTCTGTATCCATATACTTCTTATCCGGCACCATCTCCTGGAATACCGGAATCTCTGTCAGCTCATGAAAATCTTTGATGATATCATTCATTACACAACCTCATTCAATATTTCAATGGTATCTCTTACTATTTCCGGGCAGAAATCAAACAAAAGTCCCTCTTCCAGTATCTTCTGCATGCCCTCTGGATCTGCAATATCATGTTTTAATAATCCTTTACAGCTACAGACACCATATTTTTCCTGAAATTTTGTCAGGAACTCTGCTCTTTTGGCATTCATGATATCTTTCTGTTCCATATGCTCTGTATCACAATGTCCAAATTTCAGTCCCAGTACGATCATTGCACCAACTACTGCACCGCAGGTTTCACCGATTCCCATTCCGCCGCCAAATCCTGCGGCCATCTTATATGCTTCTTCCTGTGTGATCCCCAGTTCTTCTGCAAATGCCCCTTCTACAACCTGAGAACAGTCAATCCCTTTCATAAAAAGTTCCGCAATTTTTTCTTTTTCCATCTCTTTTCTCCTTATTCTCACTTACATTATTGTTCCAAAAATATTTCTATTTTTTCTAAAAATCCATCACTCAGATAATCCTCCAGCTTTCGATATGTAGATTCATTTATGATCAGTTTATCCGGCTGCTGATACTGCACCCACGCCATTGCGCACCAGGTGATTCCTCTTAAGCATGTAATCTCCATAAATACTTTCGTTCGTTCTTTTAATCCCGTTATATCAAAACGCGCCCCCACACATTTCAGATATTCATTCAGAAAATTTTCTATCTCTTCTTCCTTCAATATCACATCCGTTTTCCAAAACGTCGTTGTCGGTGCAAGGAAATGTCCCAGATCCTGTGCCGGATCTCCAAATAACGGCTTTTCCCAATCAATGAGATAGTTCGGCTTTCCTTCTCCTCCAATCAAGAAATTCGTGGAATTCAGTTCTGTATTAATGCAGCATTGATACGGTGAATCTTCCATATGGAATTCTTTTGCCTTTTTCCATGCCTTATCAAGCAAATCTCGGATCTTCCTTTTCATCCTGTCTTTTCCAAGCGGTGAATCCATATATATCTTCACCATCTCTTCGCACTCTTCCAATATTGCGGTCAGTGGATTCTCTGGCCGAATCAAACCCGATTCTGATTCCGGTATTCTGACACTATGTATATCAGCCAGACACTCTGCCGCATATTTTAAATCCGTATGATAGTCTAATGCTTTTCCCGGCAGATATTCCATTACCAGTACTCCGTGATCTAAAAATTTCCTGCTCCCGTCTACATAAAGCACTTTTGGCGTTCTTCCCGATGCTTCCAGCAATTGCAGTGCATGACATTCATACCCAATCTGATTTTCCAGATGCATCTGACTCCCACAATTGACACGTAACAGAAGTTTTTTCCCTGTCTTTGGATGCGTGAAGCTGTAATTAATATTATACTCTCCCTGTGCAAGCATTGTATATTCTTCTTCCTGTTCATTCGGAAGATTTAATGCTTTCCTATACTTTTCATTTTTCACATATTCATTTAATCCTTTTATACGTTCCATAATCCCGATCCCCTATTGGCTATATTGTTTCCTGACATTTTATCTTACATCTTTATATAACTTCGATATCGTCTCTATCGGCACACCATCCCGGTACATTTTTCTTAGCCGGTTCATCTTCCACATCACTTTTAACTGCGGAATCAGCTTTTTAGGGAATCTCCGGTCTGACGTATAGATTCTGTGCCTAGCAATGCCAAGCTTTACTCCCATTTCCTTTAACATAAGCGAAAACTGGTAATCTTCCATAATCGGAAGAGCCGGAAACATCCCCGCTTTGAAGAACAGTTCTCTTGTGATAAAAATCCCCTGATCTCCAAACATCACTTTTCTGTCTTTTATCCTATGATTTGAAATAACTCTGCATGTCCACATAAAAAACTGTCTGGAATGAAATGCAATGCCAAAGCATCCTGCTTCATGATCTTTTATCACTGCTTTGATTTCTTCCAGCGGTCTTTTCGGAAGTTCACTGTCACTATGAAGAAAGAAAAGAATATCTCCGGTACTTTCTTTTGCGCCAAGATTCATCTGGTTCGCCCTGCCTTTTTCCGAATGCAGTACTTTAAATCCCGGTCTGATCATCGACAATGTTGCGTCTGCACTCCCACCATCGACTAGAATGATCTCACACTTTCCCTGTAAGTTTTCTAATTGCTCCTGCAGTTTCTCTATCGTTGTCTCTTCATTATAGATCGGCACAATGATAGAAATCTTCTGTTTTTTTAGCAGGTAACGTCCAGTATGTGTGTTCTGAAGTAACTTCTGCCTCCTCATCCGGCTCCGATACGCTGTAATATCATCTCTGTCATCCATATCCTGCAATCTTCTTACATATCCGATTGTCAGTCCCATTTCCTGTAATGGCTGCACGGTCTGCTTCAGTACATTTCCTGTTCCATATGTCTTCTTTTCAAACACTTCACATACCGGTCTTTTCATTCCGACCAGATAATACCCTTCGTCTACGGTGGGACCAAAGACTACATCATTTACATCCAAAAGCCTGAACGCATACTCCAAATCCGAACATTTCAGTTCCGGTATATCCGTTCCTATTAATACACAGGAATCATACCCTTTTTCCAGTACATATTCGATTGCCTGATACATCCTTTCTCCCAGACCTTCCCCTGTCTGGGAAATATATTCTTTTGCTTTCCTGAATAATTTTTCCAGATATGCTTTCCCTTTTTCCGGTGTGTAGCATACGAATATGTCAGCATTTACTTTTTCGCATTCCTGTGCAATATCTTTCAGAAAATTTTCATGAAGTTTTGCACATTCTTCCGGCGAAAAATATGGCATCATTCTTGTCTTTGTCTGTCCCGGAATGGGAACTCTGGTAAATACGATCACTGCCCATTTCATTTCCGTCGTTATCCCCTTATATAAATTTTGTTTTCATCCTATTCAACATCGATTTCCCTGTATCGGCTTTTTCATCTGTTTCTAATATTTCTGTCAAAATATGAGTGACATTCTTACATCCGTTCCGATTTAGATTGCCTGCACAGGACGCACAATAGCTGTAAATCTTCTGCCCGCCACTGTTTTTTAACGCTGCTCCCATATTTTTTGCAAGTTCTGGTTCTTTTACAGGGGCACAGCCACCTAAGCCACAACACTGTACCTCTTCGATTGGAGTCAGCTTTCCTTCTATGTATTGCTCTATCTCTCCTAACAGTTCTTTCTTTTCCCTGTCAGGACATGGAAGGAACACCTTTGCCGGAAGCAGATTCTTCTTTCCGATTCCGAATTCCTCAAGCTTTTCATAAATGCTTACAACCTTTACTTCTTCCATTCTTGATTTTAAATATGCATAGCAGTTCGGACAAAGCATGATTACTTCTTTGATTTTTCTTTTATGCAATTCTGATTGTATCTGACTTATAATCCTTTTTTCATCCTCTTTCATGCCAAGTTCTACAATCGGCTTTCCACAGCAGTCATATGCCACTCCTATACCATATTTTTTCAGTTCATTTACCAGCCTCTTGGTCGTCTTTGGATAAAAAGAAGGAAAATTACATCCCGGAAACAGAATACTTTCCCCTTGTGCATGTCTGTAATTCCGGTATATATAATCTTTTTTTTCTTTTAACAGCATCCCATATCCTTTTTCTTCCAAAGTTCCACCGGATTTTTCTACTTTTTCTCTCCGGAGATTTAGAATATACTCTCTTCCATCAATATTCTCAGGGCATACCTCTGTGCATTTTCCACACAGGAAACAATGATAAGAAAGCTCTTTTAACTTCTCTGTATCTCCGATATCTATTCCGTACTTTTTCAAAAATTCACACTGATTCTGGCAGACGTGACAATGGGTACACGCTTCTACTGTATTGTTATCCTTCATTTTTTTCCTCCTGCACATAATGCTTCTTAAGGAACGCACCAAGCCCTATTACAATCCCAGCCAGAACAATTGCTATCCCGATATAAAGAATACGGTTCTCTTTGTCTGCAAGTCCTGCCATTCCAACCGTATACATAGCTGTTCCCGGAAGCATGAAGATCAAAGAACAAATGGAATATGTTGAAAACTTAATATCTGTCACACCATAAGCAAAATTCTGCAGATTATACGGAAATAATGGAACCAGTCTTGTGATCATCAGAATAAATACTTCATTATTTCCAGACTCATCAAATAACCATTTTTTTAAATATTTGTTCTTCATCGCCATCGGCTTAATAATGTCCTGTAAGAAAAATCTTCCTACAACAAATGCTACCATAGCCCCAAGTGTAGTCGCTACGGAGCAACAGATGGTTCCAAGTACCGGTCCAAATACCAGACCTGCAACGATTGCAAATGTCACCCCCGGAAGTGCAAGTACCACACAGCTTATGATGGTAAGTATGGTATAGATGCCAATCGCCAACACTAAATTTTCCTGTACCATATTTTCCAGGAATTTCAGATTCTCTGTATTTCCCAGATAAGAAGACCAGCCAAATATGTGATTTAATATCAAAATCAGAACGATCATTCCGATAAATATCCACAATTTTTTATTTTTCATTCTTTTTTCTTCCTATATCCCACAATAATTAATACGATAAGTACAATAGCAGCAGTAACTGTAATATATTTTAGTATATCATAAACAGGGTTCTTCTGGATCTGCATATTCTGATAATTCACCCACCGAAGCATCCCCAGTTTTTTTCTTGTAAAATATTGGAACACATATCCTCCGATCAAAAACGCTATGGTTAATAAATCTAAAAATGTATAAATGATTTTTTTCATTTTTCTCCTTAATACTACCAAACGCTGTCACTGATATCCAGTGACAGCGCCCCTAATCTTTGTATTATATTTTCGCAGAAATTCTCTACACTCTCTGCTTTGTTTTATTTTGCTGCTTTTCCTGTAGAAAGTTCTCCAACTGTTGTGTGAACACACTCATCACTTGCCGGATCACCAACCTGTACCGGATAGTCATCATGCATTAGCCACTCATACCATCCACCATCATACACAGAAATGTTATCATATCCATTTTCATAAAGTACAAGAAATGGTACGGTTGCTCTCCAGCCTGTTCCATCATCATTTGTAAACCATAACAGATTCTTTCGAACACCTATCTTTACTCTGTTACAAAAGCTGCGGATACATCACCGTCTTTTGCTCCATTCTCAATGATAAACAAATTATCTGTATCAAATCCTGCATCTTTCATTACTGAAATTGCTGTTTTTGCACATTTATTACCACTGTAGCAGAGAATATATACAGACTCATCCTTGTCCATCTTGTCTTTTGCAAGATTGTACATCTCTGTCTGTGCTTCCGGTGTATCAAATTCCTTCAGGCTGCACTGAAGTGTTCCTTTCAGATGACCTGCTTTATAGGTATCATCATCACGAACATCTAAAAATTGTACATCTTTATCTCCTACCTTGTCAACGGCATCCTTTCCTGATACATATTTCCAATCGATATTTTCTTCTGTACGGTCTGTGGTCAATGCCCCATTTTCTTTACCAAGTGCTTCTGCTCCACCTTCTACTGTATAGATGGATGTTGGTTCAATTCCTGCATCTCTTAATACAGCTGTTGCTTTTTCAGCTCCACGTTTTCCACTGTTGCAGATAACATAGATATCTTTTCCGTCATTCAGATGATCTTTGGCATAAGTTGTCATCTCATCTACCAGGGAATCGTCCTCCAATGGGAAGATTGGGCACCACTCTGAATTTGCAACTCTTCCTTTGGAATAATTTTCCCATTCTCTTACATCTAACACGTGAACTCCGTCTGCAATTACTGTATCTGCTGCGGATACATACTGGTATTCATCATCTGCCAGCTCTTTCTTTTCCTCTGTATCCTTTTTATCATCCGTCTGTTCTGTCTTCGTATCTGCTGTCTTATCATCAGCCTTTGATCCACATCCAACAACCATTGTACCTGTCATTGCAGCTACCAGTAATAATGTCACAATTTTCTTTTTCATCTTATTTTTCCTCTTTTCTTCTTTTTTAATTAAAACTCCAGTTTCTTTACAATATTTTTCATCTGTACCCCGTGTACAAGACTTGCTCCGCCGCGGATCGCCGCTGCTACATGTACCGCCTCTGTCATCTGTTCTTCGCTGACACCTTTATCCAGGCAGTCGTTCGTGTAAGCATCAATACAATATGGGCACTGTACGGTATGTGCCACTGCAAGTGCGATCAATGATTTCTCTCTTGCAGTCAGCGCACCCTCTTCGAATACCGCATTGTAATAAGCAAAGAATTTTTCTGCCAACTCTGATGCTTTTTCCCCGATTGTCCCAAACTTTGCAAGATCCTCCGGATTGTAATATGTTTCCATATTCTTTTTCCTCCCTTTTTTTATTTTCCGGACTGTCTGTCCATATATATCTTTCTCAGCATAAAAATTAATGCCGAAAGAGAAAACAAAATCAATAGTGCTGTTACAAGAAGTTTCGCTCCACCAGTCAGCATACCGCCCACATAAGAATAGACGATGGTTGCCGGTAACTGTCCGATTCCCGTAGCAACAAAGAATGAAACAAATGACATCGAAGTAAGGCCTGCCGCATAACTAACAATGTCAAATGATACAAACGGAAGAAGACGACAGATTAAAATCGTATTCTTTCCGTAACGTTCAAAAAATGTATCAATTTGTTCAAGACCTGTTTTGCTTGTTAATTTTTCCGCCACGTCACGTCCTAATATTTTTGCAATATAAAAGCATATGGCTGCTCCCGCCATTGCACTGCTCCATGAAAGAATCGCACCTTTCCACCATCCAAACAGGCTGGCATTGGCAAATGTAATTAAAAATGCCGGAAGAGGTGCTGCGATTGACTGAAAAATCATCAACAAGAACGATATCAGTGCCGCATATACCCCATATGACGCAACAAAATCTCTTACAACTGTAAAGTCTCCGCTTGCAAACATCTTAAATATCCGGCTCATTGTCTTATGTATCTCCGGTACCCATAAATATGCAGCAATGCATACCAGTAAAACTATAATCAGGGTTCCCTTTTTTATCCAATCCTTTTTCTTTTTCATATATTCCCCCTTCATTCATGACTTGCATGCTATCATTAAATATTATTTTACCAATAAATAATCTATCTGTCTAATTGTGTTTATTGATATGTTTTCATCAT
>OHOQ01000849.1_pt1 | contig 12220 bp, 9 predicted proteins | sample 1569881 | NCBI WGS metagenome assembly OHOQ01 (sample SAMEA3879596, study PRJEB24766) | human gut metagenome | biome: human-associated habitat; feature: feces | place: USA | collected 1985/1987 | reverse complement strand
ACTCACCCATCCGGTTCGTATGACTCGTGCCGAGATGTATGGCTGGCTCGAAAAAGAACTTCTTGAAATAGAGCCTCTTCTCACCGAAGCCAAAGCAAAGAATTCGTCTGATGCAGGCTACTACCGTGCTGATAAAGCTGCTGTTTGGATGCTTCTTTCCCGCCTCTACCTCAATGCTGAAGTATATACCGGCACAGCTCAATGGGCCAAGGCTGCAGAATATGCCAAGAAGGTGATGGATTCCAGCTACAAACTAAACACCACAGGTGTAGGTAAATGGAGTGCCTACCAAATGCTCTTCATGGGTGACAATGGTGAAACGAGTGCCTCTCAAGAAGGTGTATTTCGCATCGGACAAGATGGTGTGACTACAACATCATGGGCAGGTACGCTTTTCCTCATGGCCTCCACTTACGACGGCAACATGCATGCAGACGTCTCTGGCACCTACCCAACAGCCACCAATGGTACCGGTCAGACTTGGGGCGGCAACCGTGCACGCACAGATCTCATAAGGAAGTTCTTCCCCAATGACGATGCCCCCAACATATCTTGCAAGGATATGCCTGCAGCAGCTAATGATGACCGTGCCATCTTTGACGGTCTCGATCGTACACTTGATAATGGAGACGGCTATCTGAGCAGTTTCACATTCGGTTTTGCCGTGGCAAAATGGAACAATCTTAAGACTAACGGGAGCGTTGGGCACAATGACACCTATCCGGACACCGATTTCTTCCTTTTCCGTGTTGCTGAGGCCTACCTCACCTATGCCGAAGCAACAGCCCGCCAAAATGGTGGCACTGCCACTGCCGATGGCATTGAAGCCATCAATGCACTCCGTCAACGCGCCCATGCCGTTACAAGAGCCGGTTACAGCCTAAATGACATTTGCGATGAATGGAGCCGTGAATTCTACTTTGAAGGCCTCCGTCGTCCTACCTTGATTCGGTTCAATCGGTTCGGTGGTGACAACAACTATAATTGGAGCTATAAAGGTGGTGCGAAAAACGGCCGCAACTTCTCTGCCGACAAAAATATCTTTGCCATTCCGGCAGACCAGGTAAGAGGCCCAATCACTCAGAATCCTTCCTACTAACCCGAGAATGTATAACACATCGTGCGGAAACGAAACCTTCCGGTCACAGTTCCCGCACATAATAATAAAACAATCACAATGGAAAATATATTAAAATCAACCTTGCTGTTGCTTTGTGGCATAACCCTTTTCACAGCTTGTGATGATGATATGTCCCATAATCCAACCATCCAGAAAGTCCAGTCATTCACGCTGAACACACCGGCCTATTCCAATTCAACTATTGATTTGGCAACATCAAACACATTGGACTTTACGTGGTCACAACCTGACTATGGCTTTCCGGCTTTGGCCAACTACCAGGTACAAATATCTCCCACTGACTCGTGGACAAAAGACATCCAAGCCGGAGAACTGGACGCAAACAACAAAACTGTAGGCGACTATAAAACACTTGATCAAGACTACACCGTAGTCAAAGCAAGCATACTCGCAGCTGACATTGCCAAAGGATTGGAACAAATCACCCACTATGCAGAAGATGCCGTACCCGATATACAGAAAGTGTATGTACGCATCCGTGCTATGTATGCAGGAGATACTATCTATTCCAACAAAGTCACTGTAAATGTGGCTCCCTATTATGTCGAGTTAAAAGACGCCGCACCACTTGAGTGGTATCTCGTGGGCAGCTGCATCGGTGACGGTACTTGGAATAACAGTAGTGAAAAAGATGTGTATAAGTCTCTCATTCCGCTCTACATGATTGATGGACAGGAATATGATAAGAAAACCGGTACCGGTAAGATTTCCTACACCGACTATTTCCCCGAAGGCGGAAAGTTCAAAGTGATTCTTACTCCGGGTAAATGGAATCCTCAGATTGACTATTCCAATTTTAATGGTATCAAAGCTGACAGTAACTACGAAACTGACGATGACGGCAATGTTGTTGTTAAAAATGCAGGTTATTACACCGTCACCGTAGATACCAAAGCGGGCACTGCCACTATAGAGAAATATACTAAGTCGGTCAACAAATATGCCAACATATTCCTTGCCGGCCAGTACAATAGTTGGAATACCACCGAAGATGCCATGTCGCCTGTATCAAGCTATACAGGAGCAGAGAATCATAACTGGATCAAGACCGTAACATTCTCTGAAGCCGGTACATTCAAGTTTACAGATGCCACCACATGGTGGGGTGGAGCCGCTTTCCCCTACGGCACAGCCAACACTTCTGCAGGCGATAACAAATATGCTGCCGGGACTTATAAAGCTTATTTCAACGACATCACCGGGCAATACTATTTTATTGAGACAGAATAGTTATAAACAAAATAACACGAGGAGGCGGAAAAGATTTTCCCCAACCGCCTCCTCACCTAAAAGAAGATAAACATGAAAAAGAACATATTAGCCATAGGGCTTGCACTGGCAATGACCGGCTGCGGTTCTGACACCTATGAAGACTGGCTTTCGCCGCAAAGCAGCCAACAAGAGGCGGCCAAGACTATCACTCTCACCGTTACTCCGGCACAGCCAATCAAGTTTGCAGAAATCACAACCGACTCCGTACAACTGTTTGTTCCTAAAATCACCGCAAGTGATGCAAACGTTAGCAATTACACCGTTGTCTTACACGCTGTTGAAGGTAATGCAACAAAGACCCTCCAAGCCACAGAAAACGGAATGGTAAGCAAGACGGAGTTGGAAAAAGCCTATTATACACTTGCAGGATATCGGCCCATAGAGCGAACCATCAACCTTGACATCACGGCATTGACCACTGTAAACGGGATAAACATCAAGAATGTGGGCAACACCACAGCCACGTTGACAGCCAATGCACCCGTACTTTCAGCCACAGGCTACTACATCGTGGGAAATTGCCAAAACCCAACATGGCAAAATGATGACACTTCACTGAAATATGAATTTAATGGCACCGACCCATACAGCAATTCCACGATTGTTTTCCGTGTCCCGGCTCCTACCGATGGTAGCGGTCTTGCTTTCAAAATTTTCGATCTTGCTGCAACGGGCAATAAAAATGCGCCCACTGTGCTCTCGTGCAAAGAAGAAAAGGCTATCGCAGCCAACGGTACAGAAAAGGGGCAACTCGTTGACAATACCAACGGTCAAGGAAAGAATATCACTGCCCAAGCAGAAAGTAGTGCCAAATTCTATGAGATAACGGTAGATCTCCTTGCACAGACCTACACTGTAAAGGCCTTGAATTTCTCGGCATTTATCTACGAACGCGGCACTAACACCAGTTGGGGTGACAAACCTGCTTGTCCGCTCTACAGTGCTGCCTCTGATGGAAAATATCAAGGTTTCATGTATCTCAACGGTGAGTTCAAATTCATGCCTAATGCCAACAATTGGGATGGCGACTGGGAGAACGATGGAGATGGTAAGATTGCCGATAACGGCGGTGCCAACAACCCTGCCCCCGAAACTGGTTTCTATGCTGTGAATGTAGACCTCACAACCATGACTTACAGTCTGAAGAAAATTGACTTCATCGACATCGTAGGCAACGTGAAAGGTGGTGCAAGTGACTGGAGCAGCGGGCCTCACATGACCTACAATGTGGCCGAGCAGTGCTGGGAAGCAGATGTAAACCTTACCGGCAGCCAAATCAAATTCCGTGGCAATGGCAATTGGAGTGATGGTGACGGTAACTGGGGCGGAGAAGTAAATAACATACTCAACGGTAGTAGCGAGAATGTGCATCCGGGAATTACAGGCGATGTACATGTTAAACTCTACGTGAGTTGCAACACCAAGTCGCGTGTGGTAATCACCAAAAAATAAAATAATCATACCGACTTCGCGAAGCAAAGCTTCATCAAAGCTATACTGTGGGCGGCTCTCAAGCGATTGAGGGCCGCTTTCTCTTTTTAATAGTCTCTTTCATCCCTTCTCCGAAGAAGGAAAAACCTGAAAATAGAGAAGGTGGAAAATTGCTTATTTCAACAACTTATCGTATATTTGTAGACAGAAGATCTCCTGCTGATATTCGCATCTGACAAAATAATATTCATATTATATCGCAAAACAATCAACATCTAACAATAACAAAACATGAAAAGACTTTTGCTGCTTGTGCAGGCCATGATAATGGCACTCTGCGTTGGAGCCACCGAAGGCGATGGTTTCCGCTTGGCAAACGCCCAAGATGTGGTGATGTATCAGGTGAACCCGCGCGTTTTTGCCCCACACAACAGTCTGCGGGCCGTGGCAGCTCGTGCCGACTCCATCAAGGCACTGGGCGTAAATGTAGTATCCTATCGGCGAAGTAAAGTCGAAAAACTCGCCCTACTCCATCAGAGACTATAAGGCAGTGGCTCCGGAGTTTGGAACCATCGACGACTTCAAACATCTCGTCAAGGTATGCCACGAACGGGGCATGGCCGTAATTCTCGACTGGGTGGCCAACCACACGGCATGGGACAGTCCGTGGATTACGGAGCATCCGGAATGGTATGTGCAGAAAAACGGAGAAATCGTATGCGTGAATTTCGATAACCAAGTGTGGGAAGATGTGGCCGACCTCAACTATGACAACCACTACATGCGCCTGGCCATGATAGATGCCATGAAATATTGGGTGACCGAGGTGGGGCTCGACGGCTTCCGCTGCGATGTGGCCGATGGCGTGCCCACCGATTTCTGGCACGATGCCATTGCCGAACTGCGCGCTGCAGCCCGTCCCCGCGACATCCTCATGCTGGCAGAGGGCAAGGTGAAAGCCAATTTCACGACCGGTGGCTTTGATATGGACTATGGGTGGAACTACAAAGATGCGCTCGTGAGCGTCTTCGTGAAAGGGGCGAGCGCACAGAAACTCATTGATACCGATCGGGAGGAGTATGCCTCACTACCGGAAGGCAAAGTGAAATTGCGCTTCACCACCAATCACGACCAGTCGACTCATGCCACACCGGTGAAGGAATTTATCAATGCCCGTGGGGCTATGGCTGCCTATGTGTCGGCCATATTCATCCACGGCGGTGCACTCATCTACGGTTCGCAGGAAGTGGGCTATCCCAATCCCATCAACTTTTTCCATTACGTGCCTGTAAACTGGATGGCTAATCCGCAAACCTATCGCGAATACCAAAAACTCATCGGACTTTACAACCAATATCCGGCCCTCCGCAAAGGCAACATGACTCCTTTTGCCACAGCCGATGTACTGGCATTTGAGAAAAGCGATGCCGATGGCAACCGATTTCTCGTGGTGGCGAATGTGCGCAACAAGGCCGGACGCTTCTCTCTGCCTGCTGCGTGGGCACATGTCGCCTGCACCAATGTCTATACAGACAAAATCACCAAAACAGGGGAAGCCCTGCGACTCAAGCCGTTTGAGTATGTGATACTAAAAAGCCTCACCTCCGCCCCCTCTCCAAGGGGATAGGCAAGTGAGAGATACCCGTCATCTGATGAGTTGGACATAGCCCGATCTTATAAAAGATGAACTAAAAGAAAAAAGGACGAGCCCACTTGGACATAGAATGCAAAAAGCCATATCCCTGTCTCCATAATGAGATGAGATATGGCTTTTTTGTGCTTAGAAGGAAAGTCTCATACGCGAGTTCGGGATAAGGTCAGTATGCAAACAGTTCTAACTGCTTTGATTTTTCGACATAAACAGGTAGTGCCTCAGGTTTATTGTCAAAAAAGCAATAGGCTGTTAGGGCAGAACATAGGTTCATAATGAAGTTGTGTATTGAGCGGTGTCGCGAATGTACGAGGTTAGCTTTATTCTTCAAGAGTTCATTGATGCACTCGATAATATAGCGTTTTCTTAACATAATCTTATCCCACATCGGCATCAGCTTGTTCTTCATTTTAGCCTTTAGGCCATGAACGAGTTGGATACCTTGACTGAATAGACTTTCGAAGAGTTCTTGCTTAATATATCCTCTGTCAGCAAGGACCTTTCCATAGAGCACCTTTGTAAATACATTCCACACCCTGCTATCCCTGTCATCCACGTTGGCTCCGGTAAGACAGAATGTGATTACTTCGCCCGAATCATTGCAAAGCAGGTGAAGTTTGAAGCCATGACACCGGCCCATCGTCCCTTTTCCGTTCTTGGCGAGCCCCGAAAAAACCTTGTTGAAATACCTTCTTACGTTGTGGCATACGGGGATCATTGTGCTGTCAACGAACGTTATCCCCGTACACTTGCCGAAAGCATAGAGCCTCATGAAGAGCATCATTTTGCAGAATACACGAGGCATGAGCTCTACAAAGCGATTATAGGATACCGCATGGGGGAACTCTTTGTGGAAGCAGCCGCGGATACAATTCTGATAATACTCCTTAAAATTGCGATAGGTACCGAAATGATAGCATATAAGAATCGTCATCACCTCTCTTTCGGAAAGTCTTCCTTTACGATTTCTGTAACGTTTCCCATTACCATTCTGGTTGGTTAAACGCTGGTTTTTCTTCAGCTCATCATCCATATTCTTGTCAAACTCATCGATAATACAGAATATTTCTGTAATTTTGTCCTTGGTAATCATCGCTATATTTGTTTTATAAGTTACTGATTCACAGCTATAAAATTACAAAATGATAGCGAGATTACCAACTTTTAAGCAATTTTCTTATCCCGAACTCGCGTATAAGTTCATTGACAAGAAAGAAACTATTGCAGATTACAGAGAAGGTATTTCATATCTTGAGTTGCATGGATATAATGTTTTATGCATAGTCAGCGATGGCTTAAAAGGGTTTCGCCAAGAGTTCTACCAGTACAGATTCCAGTATTGCCAGTTCCACCAGGTTATGACCATAAGAACAAAACTGACATTGCATCCCAAATTACAAGCATCACAAGAATTGCTTGGCATAGCTAAAATGCTTTGCCATACAGACAAAGATTCTTTTATAGGAGCTTTGACTGCATGGCATGAGAAATGGAAGGACTTCATAAACGAAGGGGCAAAAGGAGCAGATGGGAAAATGCATTATGTGCATAAGAACACAAGAAGCGCATATTTGAGTTTAAAGAGAAATACACCGTGGTTGTGGACATTCTATGATTTCCCTGAGCTGCAAATGCCGAATACAAACAATGAATTGGAAGCACTCAACTCTACTTTGAAAGCAAAATTAAACCTACATAAGGGTATTAGCAAAGAAAGGAGAAAAGTCATTATTCAAGACTTTTTAAAGAATCATTCCCTTCGTAGATAAAGGGATACAAGATGTTTTAGGTCTCTTTTTGTCATATAAGAGCAAAATAGACCCATTTTAGGTCTCTTTTTGTCACTTATGCCCAAAAACGATGGCCTGCACAGTGGGTGCAGACCATCGTTTATTTTGATGCTTTTACGTTATCGTATGGTCACGCTGTTGCAGGCGTGAAGCATAACGATTGGCGTATTTTAATCTTTGATATATTCGATGTGCATGGGATTGCCGGCAGTCTTGATGACGGGACCACGGGCGCGTTTCGTCTTTGTGTCATAGTAGAAGAAGCCTGTGGCGTTGTCGCTCGAACAACCGAAAATGATGACATCGTTGTATTTCGTGATGGCGAGACCGTGGGGACTTGACACGGGGATTCCTTTGATGGCCGTGATGGTTTTGTTATAGAGATCAACGGCCACTGCGACGGATGTCTTCGCGCTGTAAGGGTTGGCTGTTGCCGATGGGTCTAACGCGTTGCTGCTCACATGTCCGTAAGCGATGCCATTGCCGGCATACTTAAGGCTCGCCACATAGTCGGCCTTGATGTTGCGCCCTTCGATGTTGGTCTGATCAAGCCTTATACTATAGGTGGGATCGATGTCGGTTTCGCCCTTTTTGATGCGTGCAAAGCCGGCGTTGATGCCGGGAACCAAACCAAACGAGCCGATGCATGCGAAGTAGATGTCGCCTTTCTCATCCATGAAGAGCGTTCCACTGTCGATGGGGCGTGTGGGGAACGCCAAACCGAGTGATTCATTCTTGATGTGCTTCTCGAGGCGATTGGTCTGGGCATCCACCATGGCAAACTCGATGCTGTTTTTAGCCGGCATCCATTGCGCATTGAATTGTGAGAGTGCGATGAATACTTTCCCGTCGCGCACAATCATGCACGAGGGACCTACGCGTACTCCTGCACCCGACAGACTGTTTAAATCGATTTCGCCCGTTTGCTTCATCTGTTTAAAGTCGAAGACGAGCACTTTTCCTAAGTTCTGGCACGAAACATAAGCTGTGTGATCGTTTACTTCGATGACCTGCGAAGCTGCAGAACCGGCCGGCAACATCATTTCGCCAGCCTTCACGAGCTGATGGTTGGCGTCGATGACAAAGCGCTGTAACGCTGCCTTTGACTGTCCCATGTAATCGGGAAAGATGTAAACATTCTTGCCTTGCACAGTGAAAGGATTGCCAAATCCGCCCGGTATCGCGCGGTTGTTGTCGATGGAAACGTCTGCGGTGTCGGTTAGCGTCTGTACATAACAACTGCCGGAGTTTCCGCTGGGATTGAGAACGGTTGTCGCCATGACGAGTGTGCCGCCGATGCGCGATGGCTGCGGAGCCGGTGTTGGATCGTCGTTCTTTTCGCACGCTGTCAAGCAGCACATGAGTGCAAAAGCACTGAATAAAAGATGTTTGTTCATACGTTTTGTTTTTATATTACATAAAATTGTGAATGTTCGATGGGGTAGGAGTGGCTCAATGCAGTAAGTAGCGTACTTTGAAGGCTACATAACGCCCCGGGAGCGGGTGATTGAGTTCGCTCACCACTTCACGGTTGAGCACGTTCTTGATTTTGAGACTGAACGTGAGTGTTTGGTTCATCACGCTGTGTTCGAGCGCCGTGTCGAAGGTGATCGCTGTTGGAATTTTGCGATCTTGGTAAATGGTCATCTCGTAGTCATAGAAGTATTGGTGCACATAGGAAGCATCGATGAGGAAACGAGTATTGCTGCGCTTGCCAATGAGGTTTTCGCGGTGACATTCGATACCGGCGTTGCCCAAAAGATAAGGTATGTTGGGGATGCGCTTACGATAAGTGGGGTTGGGCACGGTTGAACCTTCGGTGAAGCGTTGCGTATCGCGCAAATTCTGATAAGTGGCGTTGACGTAGGTATAGAGCCACGGCAACACGTCCCACTTAACTTCGCCTTCGATGCCGTAAGTGGTGGTTTCGCCGACATTGACGTATTGCGCGAGTGTGGGAACCATCGACGGCGTGTAACGAATCATGTCGGTGAGATGCGTATAGAAGCCGTTGACCTCTGCTTCGAAGATGCCGTCGGTCTTCAGCGTGCGCCGATAGAGTGTGCCGAGGTTGCAGGATCGCACATGCTCGGGTTTGAGCGTTGGGGAAGGCAGGATGGAATAGCCGTTGCCGACAAGTTCCTCATCGCTGGGAATGCGCATTTCATCGCTATACGACGCTTTGAACATGAGTTCGGGGGTGAGACGATAACGCATGGATTCGTTCCATCCGAAGGAGTGTTTGGTGACGCGCACTTGCTCGGGTGTTGGTACATAGAAGGAGGGGAGTTGCTCGGTGGACGAATGATAGTGATAGCTGCGGAGGGTGAATGCGCTTTGAAAGCGATCGCGGAATAGGAGGAGGTCGTAGGAAAGTCCGGCAGTGAGACTGTTCATATAGCTGTCGAATTGAGTACGGAAACCATAGGCTGCGTCCATTAATTCATCGTGCGGCTTGAGCTTCGTGTAGGCTTCATAGAGATTAAGGTTGAGGGAGTGATGCCGATTGATGGTGTAGTTGAGATTAAGCTTGCCGGTGCCATCGAGATTCTTGTTGTGTCCGTCATAAGGATGCGTGCTGGTTTCGCCGCCGAGGGGCGATTGCGATGGGCGGCTGTTGCCAAACCAGTCGTAAACGGTTTTTGCGTAATCGCTGACGCCGTAGTTTCCGATATCGAAGGCTGCTTCGAAATCGAAAGCCAGTCCGTCGATGAAAAACGTCTCACGCTTGGCTTTGAGTGAGGTGGCGATAGCTTGCGAATGGGTGTAGGCCTCACGCACGTCTAAGTCGATGCCCTGCAACTGCTGATGCGTGGCGGTGTAGATAAGTTCGGCTTTCAACTCATCGAACCACCACTTAGTAGCTTTAATGCTCCCCGCGATAACACCCTTTCGAAAGGCATCATGGTTGCGCCTCACACGCAAATTACCCAAATTGTGGAGTGTCATGTAATAGTTGTTTGCCGAATAGGTGAAGAAACCGCCCATGCCGAATTGCAACCCTGACGGCGCATACGTGCGCTTGAACACGGTGTTGAGGCGGTGAGTGTTAAACGAGCCAATCTCGTATGATGCATCGAAATAGATAGGCGGATATTCCTTCGTCACGACATTGATTGCACCGCCTAATGCGCTGCCGCCGAACTTATAGGGAACAATGCCTTTGTAAATTTCGATGCGCGCAATCATATCGGTAGGTATATCGTTGAGCGTGATGAAATTGCTGAATTGATTCATCGCTGTCTCATCGACGAATAGGCCCAAGCGCTTTCCTTCCAAACCGCGCACAGAGAGCCTTGATGCGCTGCCGACGCCGCCCGTATTGCGAATGGTGACACCTGCGACGCGCGCCAACACATCGTTCATAGATGAGGCGGTACCCTGCAACTCTTTCGATGTCATCACTGATACGGGCATGCCGCTTTCGCGCAACTGGCGCGCTTCGTTACGTCCCATGACGGTAATTCCTTGTAGGAGGATGGTTTCGTCACCGATGTGCTTTTGTGGTTTCAGCGAGTCGCGTTTGGTTGTAGCTGCGTTGGTGGTTGTTGTCTGCGCCATCGTGGCTAACGATGCTAAGAGGAGGAGACTAAGTAGGGATAGTCTGTTGTGGAGTATGTACATACTGTTTGATTGATGGATTTGATGACGCGAAGGTAGCGACAATGGGGGAGGTAGGCAATACCTAAAAGTAGGTAAATGTGGCTGTAGCGAGCATTTGCAGCAAGGGCTTCTGCGGTCGTCCGGCACAAGCAAAGAGAGGTGAGAAGGGATGCTGCGGCAATGAAAGGAGCACTATCATTTGATGATGTGAGGTTTTATCGTTACCTTTGCAGCCGCAAATGATTTATGATAAGGCGTAACAGAATGAAACGAAAGGTTTTAATGGAAAATTGCACGTGGGCGAATAGGATGCTCTATGTTTGGTTGGGGCTGTTGCTTGCGCTGCCTATGCGTGCACAGATGCTTTTCACGGAAAATATGACGATGGCTATCGACAGCACGAAGACTATTCAAGGATCGTTGCAGCCGGTGGTTGACTTCAAGACAGAGAAGAAGAATGTGCTGACGCTGAAGAACACCGCCAATTTGAATTTGCTGATTAACCGCAATCGCGTAGTCAATCTCATCAACAAGTTGGAGTTTTCGACTTATGGAAGGAAAGTGACGGTGAGTGGGGGTTACGTGCACGCAGAATATCGCTATTTGTTGAGCCATGCCTTTGAAGTTTATCCTTATGTTGAGTCGCAATGGGCTGGTAGCCGTGGCATGACGTTCAAGATTTCGACAGGGCTACAATCCCGCTATCGTTTGATCAATACTGACCATTGTCTGATGTTTGCTGCAATAGGTGTCTTTTATGAGTTTGAGAAATGGCAATATCCTGATCCTCCAGTAGGAGTTAACGACAATGCCTATAGCCGTAGTGTGAAAAGTCATCTGTCGTTGAGCTTTAAACATTGGATAGGAGAGCATTGGGAACTCACAACGACAGCAATCCATCAAGGCAAGCCCGATAGTTATTTAAAGGCGGCGCGCTTTGGTGGTGCCGTTGATGTGGCTTATCATGCTACGCCCACGATAGGCATTTGGGGAACTTATCGTCTTATTTATGACACGCGACCTATTGTGCCTGTGCGCAAAAACTATACTACTCGAGTTCGGGATAAGATTAGTATACAAACAGTTCTAACTGCTTTGATTTTTCGACATAAACAGGTAGAGCCTCAGGTTTTTTGTCAAAAAAGCAATAGGCTGTTAAGGCAGAACATAGGTTCATGATGAAGTTATGTATCGAGCGATGTCGCGAGTGTACGAGGTTAGCTTTATTCTTCAAGAGTTCATTGATGCACTCAATGATATAGCGTTTTTTTAACATTATCTTATCCCATATGGGTATCAGCTTGTTCTTCATTTTAGCCTTTAGGCCATGAA
>OHOQ01000845.1_pt1 | contig 12259 bp, 7 predicted proteins | sample 1569881 | NCBI WGS metagenome assembly OHOQ01 (sample SAMEA3879596, study PRJEB24766) | human gut metagenome | biome: human-associated habitat; feature: feces | place: USA | collected 1985/1987 | reverse complement strand
AGTAGTGCCCTGCTACCAAGGCTAGCAGCAGCTTGACAAGGAACATGGTTCCGCAGCTGCTGCCCTCTGTAGCAGGGCACTATTTTTTGCGTTATATCAGGCTTCCGGCGGCCAGCTCAGAGTTGACTGGCCTGCCAAAGGCTCTCCCTCTGGGAGAGCTGGCGGGCGCAAGCCCGCCTGAGAGGGCAAGGACGCTGCCAAACAGCTCTTGCACTGCGATCGTATCGCTCTGACAAAGAGCCTGCTTACCGCTGTGCAGCAGCTTTAAGGCTCTCGTTCATCTTATGCCGTACCACCAGCAGGCAGGCCAGATGCACCAGTGTAGTGAGGATCCAGCTGACGGGGTAGCTGAGGTAAAGCATCGTGGTGGTGTGGAACAGCCGGAAGATGGTGGCGATCCAGACGAGGCGGAGCAGGCAGCTGCCAACGAGGCTGACCACCATCGGCAGGACGGAGTAGCCCCGGCCGCGCAGGCAGCTGGCCAGAACATCCATGCCGCCGCAGAGCAGATAGGTGGTGCAGATGATGTGCATACGGGCCAGACCGGCGGTCACCACGACCTCATCGGAGGAGTAGAAGTGGAGCAGCTGTTCGCCCAGCAGGGAAGCACCGCCGCCCAGCACGAGGCCGGTGACGATGGAGCAGAGCAGGCAGTTGCGCATGACGCGGTCCAGGTTGTCGTACCGGCGGGCGCCCATGTTCTGGCTCGTGAAGGTGACAGCAGCCTGGGCGAAAGCGTTCATGGCGGTATAGACGAAGCCCTCGAGGTTGGAAGCGGCAGAGTTGCCGGCCACGACGATGGAGCCGAAGGAGTTGACCGCCGACTGGATGACGACGTTGGAGAGGCTGAACACGGTGCTCTGCAGACCGGCAGGCAGGCCGATGCGCAAAATCTGGCCCAGAACCCCCGCATGGAAGCCCAGATGGCCGAGGTCGAGGTGGAGCGGGCCTTTCTCCTTCACGAGCAGGGCCGTGACCATGCAGGCGGAGACGGTCTGGCTGATGATGGTAGCCAGAGCGACGCCCGCCACGCTCATGGAGAAGAGGATGACGAACACGAGGTTCAGCACCACATTGATGACGCCCGCCACGGCCAGACAGAACAGAGGCCGCCTGGTGTCGCCCACGGCGCGCAGGAGGGCCGAGCTGAAGTTGTACAGCATGGTCATGGGCATACCGATGAAGTATATCTTGAGGTAGAGGGTGGACAGGCCGATGACGTCCTCCGGGCAGCTCATCAGCTCCAGCAGGACGCGGGCGGCGAAAAAGCCCACCACGGCCAGCAAGAAGCCGCTGACAAGGCCCAGCGCCACGGAGGTCTGGACGGTGTTGCGGACGCCCTCATCGTCCTTCGCGCCGAAGCAGCGGGCCGCAACGACGTTCGCGCCCAGCGACAGGCCCACGAACAGGTTGACCAGCAGGTTGATGAGCGCACCGTTGGAGCCGACAGCGGCCAGCGCCGTGCTGCCCGCAAAGCGTCCTACGACGACGACATCGGCTGCGTTGAACAGCAGCTGCAGGATGCTGGATGCAGCCAGCGGCAGGGAAAACAGGATGATCTTTTGCAGCATGGGGCCGCTGGTCAGATCGCCTGTCCGGGTATTCTGTGCCATGAAAATGCTCTGCCTCCTCAAATATCAGATGGTACTCACGAAAAAACGCGCCGCTCAACAGCGAGCGACGCAGATAGTATTATAATACGGTTTCGGGTAAAATACAAGTGAAATCAAAGCTTTTTCCGTACAAAAATGCACCCCCGCACACAGGGTGCAGGGGCGCGGAGGTTCGTTTGCGAAACAGAACGCTTACTTCTGGGGCTTCATGTAGATGTGGTGAGGCAGACCGGCGATGTAGAGCGGGGTCAGCTCAGCCTGGATGAGGGGCCGTGCGTAAGCGAGGAAATCTTCGGTCATCTGGGTATGATTCTCGTTCATCCAGCTCAGCGGCACCTTCTTCTCGAGATTTGCGACCTCGCTGATGGGGTGCAGCTCAGTGGTACACTGATAGGGGCTGTTGGAGATGCGCTTCAGGGCCACCATCTGGCCGGTGACGCCCTCAAACGCAGCCTTGACAGCAGCACCGCCGACCTGATAGGCCTCGGTGATGTCGGTGCGGCTGGTCAGGTGGCCGGCGCAGCGCTGCAGGGTGGAAAGCTCGATGCAGCGGGTCTTGGTGTCCAGATTGCGGGCTACGACGTTGGCCAGATAGCGGGCGGTGCCGGTCAGGGCCTTGTGACCGAAAGCGTCCACTGCGTGGACATCGTCGGCCAGCTCACAGACATAGCGGCCATCCTCGAGCTTGACGCCCTCAGACACCGCGATGACGATGCTGGGCTTCTTCTCCTGCATCACGCGCACCTTCTCGATGAAGTGCTCCACATTGAAGGGGACTTCGGGCAGGCAGATCATGTCCACGCCCTCGCAGTCGTCGCTCTTGGCCAGTGCGGCGGCGGCGGTCAGCCAGCCGGCGTTGCGGCCCATGATCTCGACGACGGTGACATACTTGGTGCCGTAGACGGTGGCGTCGCGGATGATCTCCTTCATCACCACGCCGATGTACTTGGCCGCAGAGCCGTAGCCGGGGGTGTGGTCGGTGACCATCAGATCGTTGTCGATGGTCTTAGGCACGCCCATGAAGCGGATGTCGCTCTGGATGCACTCGCCGTACTCAGCCAGCTTGCCGATGGTGTCCATCGAGTCGTTGCCGCCGATGTAGAAGAAGTAGCCGATGTCCAGCTTTTCGAGGATGGCGAAGAGCTTCTTGTACACGGCCTCGTCGGTGTGCCAGTCGGGCAGCTTGTAGCGGCAGCTGCCGAGGAAGCTGGAGGGGGTGCGCTTGAGCAGCTCGATGTCGAGGTCATCGGTCAGCAGGGTGGACAGGTCCACGACCCGCTCCTCCAGCAGACCGGCGACGCCGTTGCACATACCGTAGACGATGCCCGCGCCGCGGCTCTTGCAGCTCTCGAACACACCAGCCAGACTTGCGTTGATGACAGAGGTGGGGCCGCCGGATTGGCCAACGATTGCATTTTTACCCATGATGATTTCTCCTTTTTTGTTTTTCTGTTTCGGCTTTATAAAATCGTGCAGGAGCACGAAAACAGACGCGGGGAAGGGGAGAAGCGAGTTTCCTTACAGGCAGATGTGGCGGGGTGTACCGTTGACGTAGACAGGGGTGACCTCGTCGAGGATGAGCGGGCGGGCGTATTCCTCGAACGCCGCCGTCACCTGCATCCCGTCGGGGGTGATCCAGTCCAGCGGCACCTTCTTTTCGAGGTTTGCCACCTGCTGGACGTCCACCGCTTCGGTGATGCACTGGTAAGGATACTCGGAAACGCGCTTGAGCGCGATCATTTTGCCCGTCTCACCGGCAAAGGCTGCGGCTGCCGCTGCGCCGCCCACGGCGTAGGCCTCGCTGACATCGGTGCGGCTGGCCAGATGGCTGGCGCAGCGCTGCAGTGTCGAGAACTCGATGGCGCGGCTCTTGCAGTTCAGCTTGTCGTGGATGAGGTCGGACAGATAGCGGCTGGTGCCGCTGAGGATGGCTTTGTGGCCGAAGGCGTCCAGCTGGCCTGCCGTGGACACGAGGTCGCACAGATAGGTGCCGTCGGCGGTCTTGACACCCTCGCTGGCCGCGATGATGACGTTGGACTTCACCCGCTGCAGCTCATCCACTCTGGCGAGGAACTTTTCCTGGTCAAAGGGGACTTCCGGCAGAAGGATGAGGTCGGGGCCGTCGCTGTCGTCGCCGCCTGCGAGGCAGGCCGCACCGGCCAGCCATCCGGCGTGACGGCCCATGATCTCGGCCACAGTCACGCTGCGGATGTCGTAGACAGAGGAGTCACGGATGACTTCCTTGAGGATGGTGGCGATGTACTTGGCCGCAGAGCCGTAGCCGGGGGTGTGGTCGGTGAGGCAGAGGTCATTATCGATGGTCTTGGGTACACCGATAAAACGCACCGCACTGCCTACCTGTGCGCCGTAGCGGCTGAGCTTGGCGATGGTGTCCATCGAGTCGTTGCCGCCGATGTAGAACACCGCGCAGATGTCGTACTTGTCAAACAGGGTGAACAGCTTGACGTAGGGCGTGGAGTCCGCCTCCGGCTCGGGGAGCTTGTAGCGGCAGCTGCCCAGATAGCTGGACGGCGTGCGCTTGAGCAGCTCGATGCTGAGCCGGTCGTCCAGCAGGACGTTCAGCTCCACGAGTTCCTCTTTCAGCAGTCCCTCGATGCCGTATTTCATGCCGTAGACCTTGTCTGCGCCCAGACTGCAGGCGGCTTTATAGACGCCTGCGAGACTGGAATTGATGACGGCGGTAGGACCGCCGCTCTGGCCGATGATGACATTCTTGGCCATGAGAACCTCCTTGTACCATTTACCGATAAATTGGACTTCCTGTGCGCCGCAGCACCGCTCCGCGCTGTCCCCGTTTCGTGGTCCTTACACCCTGCACAGTGTACAGACGGGGGGAACAGCCAACAATCGATGACCGCAACTCGCACAAAAATTCTGGCAGGTCGTGCAAGCACTTCGAGAAATGTGTGCAAAAATCTGCTCTTCTTCTATTGTAACCGTTTTGCCTGTTGTATGCAAGCCCTAATTGGTTGCAGCGGCAAAAAAATTATGATAAAATAGGTACTGCACAGCTCTGCCGGGCCGGAAAGCGGGGATAACCCGCCGACGCCCGGGCAGACTAAGAGCAGAACCAAACGAAAGCGGGAACACCTTTATGGGCATTTCACACGATTATCATAGCACGGGCCGGAGCCGCAGAGGCGGTCCCGGCGGAGTCATCCGGTTTGCGGGGGCCGTGGCCGGCATCCTGCTGGTGAGCTTCGCCATTACGGCCATCCTCGAGCATGGACAGGCACAGCCCGAAGAGCTGCCCACCGTGACGGCCAACGGCACGGCGCAGAATATCCTCGCCCCCCTGCCGATGCAGGGCGGGGCGGACAGCAGCGCCGACAGCACCGCCCCGGCAGCAGACGGCACCGCCGCCGTGACCTTGGAGCAGTTCGGCCCGGCCCGCCAGACGGCGGGGGCCTACAGCGTCAGGGCCTACGACAGCAGCGTCATCCGCCAGCCTGCCAGCGGTCAGGTCGATTTGAGCTACTTCTCCGATGCCGCCTTCCTCGGCGACAGCCTGACGGTGGGCTTCTCCGACTATAAGATCAACCTCGGCGGAGCACTCATCTGCGGCTACACCGGCGTCGGTCCGGATGCCATCGTCAACCGCAGCGCCGTCAAGAGCAGTGTGCGGGGTGAGGAAGTCGCGCTGGACGTGCTGGCCGCTGCTCAGCCCAAGAAGCTGTATATTCTGCTGGGTACCAACACCCTGACCACCGTGGGTGCGGCAGACCGCTTCCTCGCTTACTACGGCCAGATGCTGGATGTGCTGCGCCAGACGCTGGGGGAGGACTGCGTCATCTATGTTGAGTCCATCCCGCCCGTCCGCCCCGAGGCCGCAGCGGAAAAGCCGGGCCTTGCCTCGGACATCATCCGCTCGGTGAATGAGCAGCTGGCCCTGCTGGCCGCAGATAAGGGCTGTGTCTACCTCGATTTGTGGGAGACGCTGGCCGACGGCGAGGGTAATCTGAAAGAGGTGCTGGCTGCGCCGGACGGCGTCCACTTCTCGGCGGGCAACGGCTACGGCGCGTGGGTCACTTACCTGCGCAACCACGCCAAGTATTCTGCCGATAATGCATGGACACCCGGCAGTGCCTACGCAGGCTGAAATTTCAAAAATACAGCGGCAAATGCCCTGAATCGCAGGATCCAGGGCATTTTTGCTGCAAAAAATCTCAAAAGAGAGTTTTATCGGACAGATGATTTGTAAAATAGGAGGCAGAAGAGAGCACGGCCAGAGGAAAGGACGGTAAAAATGAAGTACCTGTTTGTGACGCTCATGTGGAATGCCCGGGCCGAAATGCCCGGGCCGGGCGATATTTTTGCGGTCTGCTGTCAGTCTTACAGCCCGAATGGAATGACGCGGTACGGACGCTACACCCATCTGGACGACATGAGCACCCTGACGCAGTGGACAAAAGATGCTGTTTACCACAACATCACGGTACTGGAAACAGCAAAGCCGCGAAAAGAGATTTTGAATACGGTAGCGGAGACCTTTCCGGCCTATGACGTTCTGGTCCTGTGGAGCCGGAAAGAGTATGAGCTGTTCCGGCAGGCGATGCATGACTGCGGACATCGCCTCTGTACGGCGAAAGTCGTTCTGCTGGAAGAACTGCTGGGAGCAGTCGTCCGCCCCGGAAAGAGGGGCCGGGTGCCTTTTCAGCAGGTGCTGAGGGCGTTTCATGTCCAGACGACCCGGGAGACGTTTTACCAGCCGAAATACCGGGCGGGCTTTCTGCTTGAGCTGTGGGACAGGGTGAGCCAGCTTGCGGCGCAGAGCGAGGAGTGGACGCAGACAGAACTCTGCATTAACCCCAGGACAAACACCGTCCACCTGCCGGGATGCAGTCATCTCGGCCTGCCGGGCGGACAGCCCTGTACGCCGCAGGTGCTGCTGGAAGGGGCCGCTCTCTGCAGAGACTGCCAAAAGAAGAAGGCGCTGTATCTCTGGGAGATGAAGCGGCTGCACGCAGTGAAGTTCCAGCCTCACGCAGGTGCTCTGGGGACGCCGCAGAATTATCCGCCGGCACCGAAGCTGTTCTACCGGGAGGGCGACCCGCAAAAGCTTTACCATGACCGTGCCTGCCTCTGCTGCAAACCGTTCCGGGAGGGACCGGACTATCTGCAGTGGAAGCCGCTTTTCGGGAGAGCCGATGCGGCAGCCCTCGGCCTGACGGCCTGCGACCGGTGTTCACCGCTGGGCATCCGGTATGGGCAGACTCGGACGCAGATAGAGTCCTTCTGCAGCCAGAGAGGGATGCAGTGTGTGCTGCGGGATGGCGAGATCGACGTCACGACGTCCATCGGCGGGTGGCGGATCGTCTGGAAGGGAAAAGATAAAATCTGGCTCTATCACAAGAACACCCATAGGAGCCATCTGACTGAGAGTGAGGACATCCCCGGCTATCACAGTCAGGCCATTCACAAGAAGACCATCATGGAGTATTTGGAATACATTGTCCAGCACGACCTTTACCGGAAAAACAGTCCGCTCCCGGAGACGGGGAGTGTCCCTGCCGCAAAACCGCCGAAGCCGACCCATCGGGGACACGGCCATCACCGGGACGCAAAGGGGGCAAAGCATTTCCAAAAGCACAAGACGAACAAGGTGAAGGTGAGCTCACTGGAAGAACTGCAGGCGCTGGCCCGGCAGAAAATGACCGGAGAAGAGGAATAAAGACAAACAAAAATCCCGCCCTTTGCACATAGAGTGCAGAGGACGGGACATTTTGCATTTTATGAGGAAGGCTTACTTCATCTTGCTCTTGGCCTTCATGCGCTGCTCGTGGTTGAGGATCTGCTTGCGGATGCGCAGGTTCTCGGGAGTGACCTCCAGCAGTTCGTCCTGAGCAAGGAACTCGAGGCAGCCCTCGAGGCTCAGCTTGCTGATGGGGATGAGGCGCAGAGCGTCGTCAGAGCCGGAAGCACGGGTATTGGTCAGGTGCTTGGTCTTGCAGACGTTGACATCGACGTCCTCGCCGGAAGCGGTGTAGCCGATGACCATGCCCTCGTAGACCTTCTCACCGGCGCCCACCAGCAGAGTGCCGCGCTGCTGCGCGTTGAACAGGCCGTAGGTGACGGCCTCACCGGTCTCAAAGCTGACCAGAGAACCGGTGGAGCGGTTGGCGATCATGCCAGCCCAGACGTCATAGCCGTCGAAGATCTGGTTGATGATGCCCTCGCCGTGGGTATCGGTCAGGAACTGGTTGCGGTAGCCGAACAGGCCGCGGCTGGGCATACGGAACTCCAGACGCACACGGTCGGAACCCAGAGACTCCATCTGCTGCAGGATGGCCTTGCGCTGGCCCAGACCGGTCATGACAGCACCCTGATACTGAGTGGGGACGTCGATGACGACATGCTCCATAGGCTCGTAGGTCTTGCCGTCGATGACCTTGGTCAGAACGTGCGGGGGAGAGACCTGCAGCTCATAGCCTTCGCGGCGCATGGTCTCGATGAGGATGGACAGATGCATCTCACCACGGCCCATGACACGGAAGGAATCGGTGGTGGCGGAATCCTCCACCTTCAGAGCGACGTCCTTCAGCAGCTCTTTCTGCAGACGGTCACGGATCTGGCGGCTGGTGACATACTTGCCCTCACGGCCGGCCAGCGGGCTGTCGTTGACGGAGAAGGTCATCTCGACGGTGGGGTCGTTGATCTTCACGAAGGGCAGCGGCTCGATATTGGAGGGGCTGCACAGAGTGTTGCCGATGGTGACGTCGGGCAGACCAGAGAAAGCCACGATGTCGCCTGCGGTGATGTTGTCGCAGGGCTGACGGCCATTGGCCTGGAAGTCATACAGCTTGGTCAGACGGCCGCGCATCTTGAGGTCGGGGTTGTGCCAGTCGCACACGACCACTTCCTCGCCCACCTTGGCGACGCCGTTCTGGATGCGGCCGATGCCGATGCGGCCAACGAACTCGTTGTAGTCCACAGAGGACACCAGCATCTGGAAGGGAGCCTCGGGGTCGCCCTCGGGCGGCTTGATGGTGCTCAGCAGGGTGTCGAACAGGGGGACCAGGTCAGTGCCGGGTACATCGGGGTCAAGGCTTGCAGTGCCATCACGGCCACAGCAGAACAGCATGGGGCAGTCCAGCTGCTCGTCGGTAGCACCCAGATCCATCAGCAGGTACAGCACCTCGTCGATGACTTCCTTGATGCGGGCATCGGGACGGTCGATCTTGTTGATAGCCACCACCAGGCTCAGGTTCTGCTGCAGAGCCTTCTGCAGCACGAAACGGGTCTGGGGCATGCAGCCCTCAGCAGCGTCCACCAGCAGCAGAACGCCGTTGACCATCTTCAGCACGCGCTCGACCTCGCCGCCGAAGTCGGCGTGGCCCGGGGTATCGACGATATTGATCTTGACGCCCTTGTAGGTGCAGGAGCAGTTCTTGGCCAGAATGGTGATGCCGCGCTCACGCTCGATGTCACCGCTGTCCATGACACGCTCTGCCACAGCCTGATTGTCGCGGAAAGCGCCGCTCTGGCGCAGCAGGGCGTCCACCAGCGTGGTCTTGCCGTGGTCAACGTGAGCGATGATAGCGACATTGCGCAAATCGTTACGAACCATAAAATACAACCTCTCTATTTTGAATCTCAGTAGAAGTTACGTCATACGATTTAAGTTTATATCATCCGGGGGTGGTTTGTCAAGATTGTATAAAAATTTTTTGATGGATTCGGCGTTTTGCCCGAGAATCGGCTGTCGATTTGGGCGGCATTACAGCGCGAAACGTGATATACTTAATGTACCAAAGTTGGATAATCTCGTTGGAGGTGTGTCTATGAAACTGACGTTTTTGGGTGCCAACCACGAAGTGACCGGCAGCTGTACCCTCTTGGAAGCGGCGGGACAGCGCTACCTCATCGACTGTGGTATGGAACAGGGCAAGGATGTCTATGAGAACCAACCCATCCCCGTTGCGCCGGGCGAGATCGACGGCGTGCTGGCCACCCATGCCCATATCGACCACACGGGCCTTCTGCCTCTTCTGGTGCGCAACGGCTTCCGGGGCAGGATCTATGCCACCAGGCCCACGGCAGAACTGTGCAGTATCATGCTGCGCGACTCGGCGCACATCCAGGAATTCGAAGCCGAGTGGAAGAACCGCAAAGGCCAGCGCTCCGGTGCAGAGCCTGTGGAACCCATGTACACCATTCAGGACGCCGAGGCAGCCATCGCGCTGTTCCGGGGCTATGATTACAATAAAGAGATCGAGCTTGCGCCCGGCATCGTCATCCGCTTTGTGGATGTGGGCCATCTGCTGGGCTCGTCCAGCATTGAGATATGGGTGACGGAGAACGGCGCGACCACAAAGCTGGTTTTCTCCGGAGACATCGGCAACCACGACCAGCCTATCATCAAAGACCCCACGTATCTGAAAGACGCAGATTATGTCTTTATGGAGTCCACCTACGGTGACCGCAGCCACGGCCCGCGGCCCGACTATGTGGCAGAGCTGGCGAAGATCCTGCAGCGCACCTTCGACCGCGGCGGCAATGTGGTCATCCCGAGCTTTGCAGTGGGCCGCACTCAGGAACTGCTCTACTTCATCCGCGAGATAAAGGAAAAGAATCTGGTCACCGGCCATGGCTGTTTCCCGGTGTACATCGACAGCCCGCTGGCCATCGAGGCCACCCGTATCTTCAAGGACACCGACTCCTCCTGCTTTGATGAAGAGACCAACGCCCTGCTGGCAAAGGGCATCGACCCCATCCAGTTCCCGGGCCTGAAGGTCAGCGTCACCAGCGATGAGTCCCGTGCCATCAACACTGACCCCGTGCCGAAGGTCATCATCTCGGCCAGCGGCATGTGCGAAGCGGGCCGTATCCGCCACCACCTCAAGCATAACCTCTGGAGGAAGGAATGCACCGTCCTCTTTGTGGGCTATCAGGCCGTGAACACGCTGGGCCGCTCTCTGCTGGAGGGTGCGGACAACGTGAAGCTCTTCGGCGAATCCATCGAGGTGCAGGCGGAGATCTGCCAGCTCACCGGCCTTTCGGGCCACGCCGACAGGGAGGGCCTGCTGAAGTGGGTCAACTCCTTTGAGCCGAAGCCCAAGCGGGTGTTTATCATCCACGGCGAGGATGAGGTGGAGAACATCTTTGCCCAGACCCTCACGGAGCAGGGCTTCAACGCCTGCGCACCTTATAATGGTGAGCAGTGGGCCATCGGTGCTGAGGGCGCAGTCTGCCTGAAGGAAGGCACCCGTATCCGCATCGAGCACCACGTCAGCGAGGGCGCAGCCCGCGCGGCTACCGTCTTCCAGCGCCTGCTCAATGCCGGCAAGCGTTTGCTGCGAGTCATCGAGCACAACGAGGGCGGTGCCAACAAGGACCTCGCCAAGTTCGCCGACCAGATCAACGCTCTCTGTGACAAGTGGGACAGATGAGGCAAACATCCCGGCGGCATAGCTGCTCCGAAAACATCGTTCTGAAATAAAATAATGTAAAACCGACCCGAGTTCGTGTATCCTCACACGGCTCGGGTCGGTTCTTTTTTTGTGTCCAAAAGAGGAAAACACAGTTTTCTGTGCGCTTTTGCACAAGTTTCCGACTATTTCATGAGAATCGTTGACTTTGAATGTGCAAAATGCTACCATATGGCACAAGAAAAGGCAAAGATGACAAAATAAAGTTGTTTCATGGGCGCAGAGGCCGGCATCTGTGCTGGAAACGGCTCGAAGTTTTTGTCTGCGTGCGGATGGTATCGGCAGAAGCCTCCGCACAGGAAATGACTGCCGAAAAAGGAGGTCTCAATGATAGAATACAAGCTTTCTCTTGCGTCGTCCGGCGCGGTAAAAGCACCGGGTTATGAGGATATGCTGCGGTTTGGCTACAACAAGAACTGCGGCGTCTATCGGCTGAGGGTGACTGCCGCCGACGAGTGGAAGGGGATGAAGCTCCGGGTGTTCTGGCATACGCCGGAGGGTGACCCGCCTGCATCGCTGGTAGAGAACGGTGTGGTGGAGGTGCCTGCCTTCGTCACGGCTGTGTCCGGCGAGGGCCGCATCACCTTCGAAGGCTCCGACGGCACCCGGACCATCACCAGCGCCGATATGCGTTACCGCGTGGCGGCAAATTCCGGCACCGAAGACGGTACTATGCCGCCGCTGGGTACGCCTGCGTGGCAGCAGCTGGTGGGCCGGGTGGAAGAAGTCGGTGCAGACGCCCGGAAAAGTGCCGAACAGGCCCGGAAGTCGATGAAACAGGCCGAAAGCGAAAAAAGCGCAGCGGCCGGTAGTGCTGCAGCGGCGGCGAAAAAACTGAAAGAGCTTCAGGATGGCATCGCTGCGGGAGATTTCAAGGGCGAAAAGGGTGATACAGGCGCGAGAGGTCCGCAGGGAAATACCGGACCTCAGGGGCCTAAAGGCGACAAAGGCGACATCGGCTCGACAGGCCCCACTGGTGCAACAGGTCCACAAGGTCCAAAGGGCGAGACTGGCCCGCAGGGTCCGAAGGGCGACAAAGGCGACACCGGTCCACAGGGTCCTGTAGGCGCGACCGGCCCTCAGGGACCGAAAGGCGAGACAGGCCCGGCGGGCAAAGAAACGAAGGTGGACGCCACCCTCAAAGTCTCCGGCGCAGCTGCCGACGCCAAGGCTACCGGCGACGCGCTGGCGGGTAAA
>OHOQ01000839.1_pt1 | contig 12416 bp, 10 predicted proteins | sample 1569881 | NCBI WGS metagenome assembly OHOQ01 (sample SAMEA3879596, study PRJEB24766) | human gut metagenome | biome: human-associated habitat; feature: feces | place: USA | collected 1985/1987 | reverse complement strand
CCAACATCACCCACTCGATGAACCGGCTGGAAAGCCAGCTGAACTGTGTGCTCTTTACCCGCTCCAACCGGGGCGTCACCCTGACGCCGGAGGGCGAGATGCTCTACTCCCGCATCGCCTCGGCGGCGGTGCAGATACAGGACGCGGAGGAAGAGCTGAGCGCCAGCGCCACCCTCGAGCATGGCTCCATCAGCATCAGTGCGACGGAGACGGCGCTGAACATCTATCTGGCCGAGAAGCTGCGGACGTTCCACACCGAGTATCCCGGCATCCGGCTGCGCATCTCGAACCACTCTACGCCCCAGGCGGTGCAGGCTGTGAAGAACGGAGAAGTGGATTTTGCCATCATCTCTACCCCGGCGGAAGTAGAACAGGGCCTGAAGATGGTGGAACTGAAACCGTTTTATGAAGTGCTGGTGGGTGGAAAGACCTTCACTGCACTGGCCAGCCAGCGCCTGACGCTGAAGGAACTGAGCTGCTATCCGCTCATCTCTCTCAGCGATGAGAGCATGACCCGGAGCTTCTACCGGCAGTTCTTCCTCGACCACGACGCCGTGCTCCGGCCCGACACCGAGGCCGCCACCACCGACCAGATGCTCACGCTGGTGAAAAGTGAGCTGGGCCTTGCCTTCGTGCCGGAACCGATGACGAAAGAGCTTCTGGCCCGCGGCGAGCTTGTCGAGCTGCATCTGCAGGAGATCATTCCCTCCCGCTCTATCTGCCTCGTCTACGACCATCACCGCCCGCTGAACACGGCGGCCCGGAAGTTCCAGCAGATGTTGACAAAAGCGGAGCCGGGCCATCTGGCAGCGCCGAAGCAGGCGGAGGGCGTCTCTTTCGCATCCCAATAAAATGATTTGTCGTTGTCCCATACCGGAAAGCTTCCCTTTTGATATGGGAATTTGTTGCAGCGCTTTCAGGAAGCAGTGCTATTATAAAAGAATTTGCAGGATGGGTAAGACGTATCTTGGATATGGCTGCAATATTCGTTCTGTATTGGAGAAACTGCCGGCCTTTTATTTTACCGGTCAGATGGACCCGCCATTGGTCGCCGCGACTTCGCCATACCAGAAGGCACTGTCTTTCGGGATGCGCCGCCCGGAAGCGTAATCGACGTACACCAGACCAAAACGCTCTCTGTATCCGCTGTGCCACTCGTAGTTGTCCAGCAGGCTCCAATGGAAGTACCCTCGCACGTCGGCACCGGCCTGAATGCCCTCGGAGAGTTTTTCCAGATAGCGCGCCAGAAAATCAATTCGCTCCACGTCATGCACCTTGCCGTCCCGATAGATTTTGTCGGTGCAGGATAAGCCGTTCTCCGCGATGAACATGGGCAGTCCATACCGCTCCTGGATGTAACGGGGACCCCAGTTCAGGCTTTCCGGCTCTACCGGCCAGTTCATGGCTGTGTGAGCGTATCCCGCAGGGCGCTCCACATAACAGGGGCCATTCGTTCCCATCTGTACAGGCGCGGCATTGTAGATGTTCAGCCCGAGCATATCCGGTCTGCCCAGAGACAGGGCGTCGTTGATGTATTGCGGCACAGCACCGATGCAGGCGGAAAGCTGCGGCCCACAGAGGTCCGGTCCGGGCCAGCGGCCAAGGCACAGAGGGTCGAGCGACATCGTGTGGGTGAAGGCCCAGTCCTCGTCCGGGCAGGCAAAGGTCAGAGCCCGGGCGGCGTCCACATCTGCTTTTGCCTCAGATGCGGGGTAGCAGATGCGGCCTGTGGAGACGAAGCCCACTCTGTTTTCGGCGTCCGTATGGCGGAGCTCCTGCGCGGCAAGGCAGTGCGCATAGATGATATTCTGCCAGCAGGTGAACTGCCCTTCCAGCGGGAGTTTCAGCCCCGGCGCATGCTCACCTGTCCCATAGCCCATTTTCACGATACAGGCAGGCTCATTGAAGGTGAACCACTGGTGGACCCTGCCTTTGAAATGTTCTGCCATTTTTGCCGTGTAGACTGCAAACGCCCGGGCAGTGTCCTCATTCTGCCAGCCGCCCTTTTCTTCCAGCGCCTGCGGCAAATCCCAGTGATACAGCGTAATATACGGCTCGATGCCCGCTTCCAGCAAAGTATTCACAAGACCATCGTAATAGGCAAAGCCTTTTTCGTTCCAGTCCGTGCCGCCGGTGGGGGCGATGCGCGTCCACGCCACAGAGAAGCGATAGGCTTTCAGGTGCATCGACTTCAGCAGTTCGATGTCTTCCCGCCAGCGGTGATAGCTGTCGCAGGCGGTATCACCGGTCTCGCCCCGATAGGTGCGGCCCGGTGTGTGGGAGAAAACATCCCAGATACTCCGGCCTTTTCCATCCTCGACGGCACCGCCCTCGATTTGATAGGCTGCAGTCGCAGCGCCCCATACAAATTCTTTTGGAAATACTGCCATGTTCGTTCTCCTTTTATCTCGTCAGATACATGTGTACAGGAACTTGAGATCCTTACTGATTATAGTATACTCTTCTGTGGCTGCCGGTGCAAATAGCATTTTATTGGTGACCATTGTGGAAATACACATCAGGATACGCTATACTAAAACAGAGAACATGGAATTCATCTGGCGCAAAAAAGCCAAAGGGAAGGGAAAACAGAATGATAGACAAAATGCTCGTGCGCGGGGCAAAGGTACACAACCTGAAAAACATCGACGTGGACATCCCGCTGAACAAGATCGTGGGCATTGCGGGCGTGTCGGGGTCGGGTAAATCCTCGCTGGCGCTGGGGGTGCTGTATGCCGAAGGCTCCCGCCGGTATCTGGAGGCGCTGTCCACCTACACCCGCCGCCGGATGACCCAGGCTTCGAAAGCCTCGGTGGAAGAGGTGCTGTATGTCCCGGCGGCGCTGGCGCTGCACCAGCGGCCGGGCGTGCCGGGCATCCGCAGCACTTTCGGCACCGGCACGGAATTGCTGAACAGCCTGCGGCTCATGTACTCCCGCCTCGCAAGCCACCGCTGCCCGAACGGGCATTACATCCCGCCGACGCTGGCTGTTGCGGCGGGCAAGGAGCTGGTCTGCCCGGAGTGCGGTGCGTATTTCTATGCGCCGTCGGCGGAGGAGCTGGCTTTCAACTCTCAAGGTGCTTGCCAGAAGTGCGGCGGCACAGGCAGCGTCCGGACGGTGGACATGGCGTCGCTGGTGCCGGACGACTCGCTGACCATCGACGGCGGCGCAGTGGCCCCGTGGAACAGCCTGATGTGGTCGCTGATGACAGACGTCTGCCGGGAAATGGGCGTGAGGACGGATGTGCCGTTCCGCGACCTGACCGAACAGGAAAAGGACATCGTCTACCACGGTCCAGCAGAGAAAAAGCATATCTTCTACCACGCCAGGAACTCGAATCAGGCCGGCGAGCTGGACTTTACCTATTACAATGCCGTCTACACTGTAGAAAATGCTCTTGCAAAGGTCAAGGATGACAAGGGCATGAAGCGGGTGGAAAAGTTCCTGCGGGAAGATGTCTGCCCCGAGTGTCACGGCTCACGGCTCTCAGCGGCGGCGCGTGCGCCGAAGCTGCGGGGCATTTCGCTGGACGAAGCCTGCCAGATGACGCTGGAAGCCCTCGTGGAGTGGGTGAAGGGCGTGCCGGGCAGCCTGCCGGAAGAGATGCGCCCGATGGCGGAGAGCATCTGCGAGGCATTCGAAAGTACCGCCAAGCGGCTGATGGACTTAGGTCTGGGTTATCTGACGCTTGACCGCTCGGCCTCGACCCTTTCCACCGGTGAGCGCCAGCGGATGCAGCTGGCCCGGGCCGTCCGCAACCGCACCACCGGCGTGCTCTATGTGCTGGATGAGCCGTCCATCGGCCTGCATCCGTCGAACATCGTGGGCCTGACCGGCGTGATGCACGACCTCGTGGCCGACGGCAACTCGGTCATTCTGGTGGACCACGACACCCAGATCCTGAAAGAGGCCGACTGGGTGATCGAGATGGGGCCGGAAGCGGGAGCTAAGGGTGGACATGTCATTGCCGAAGGGACGATAGCTGATTTGGAGGCAAAGCCGGAGTCCCAGATCGGGCCGTTCCTCTCCGGAAAAGCTGAGACAAAGCTGCGCCGGTGTGCCGGGACAGGGGAGATGTTCGCAGAGGGGGCTATCCATCTCTCCACCGGCAGCATCCACACGGTCAAGCCTTTGGAGCTGGACATTCCCAAGGGGCGGCTCACCGTGGTAACGGGAGTGTCCGGCTCCGGCAAAACGACGATGGTGCTGGAAAGCCTCGTACCGGCGCTGGAAGCAAAGATAAACGGCAGCGCCCTCCCGGCACATATCCGGGAGATTCGCGCCGAGGGCATCGCGCACGTCAAGCTCATCGACGCGACGCCCATCGGCATCAATGTGCGCTCTACCGTGGCGACCTACGCAGGCGTCCACGACGAGCTGCGGAAGCTCTATGCCAAATCTCCGGACGCCAGGCAAAAGGGCTTCAAGGCCAGCGATTTTTCCTACAATACTGGCAGTCTGCGCTGCCCCGGCTGCGACGGCACCGGTGAGGTGAGCCTGGACGTGCAGTTCCTGCCGGATGTGAACATCGTCTGCCCCGACTGCCGGGGTTCCCGCTACGCGCGGGCGGCTTACGGCGTGAAGCTGACCAACAAGGCGGAGCAGGCCGTCTCCCTGCCGGAACTGATGGATATGGACGTCAACTCCGCCCTTGAGTTCTGCGGCGGGATGAAGACAGTGAGCCAGCGCCTGCAGACATTGCAGCAGCTGGGTTTGGGCTACCTGACACTGGGCGAGGAAACGCCCAGCCTCTCCGGCGGCGAGGCCCAGCGCCTCAAGCTGGCCAGCGAGATCGGCCGCACCCAGACCGACTCGGTGTTCGTTTTCGATGAGCCCAGCATCGGCCTCCATCCGCTGGACGTGCAGGTGCTGCTGCGGGTGTTCCAAGCCCTGCTGGACAACGGCGCAACGGTCGTTGTCATTGAGCACGACCTCGACGTCATCCGCAACGCGGACTATGTCATCGACATGGGGCCGGGCGGCGGCGAGAGCGGCGGCCGCGTCGTGGCAACAGGCACGCCGGAGGAGATCCAGGAAAACCCGGAGAGTATTACCGGAAGATATTTATAACAAAAAGGGGGCAGGTGCTGCATGGCACCTGCCCCCTTCGTCAATATTCTTATTTGCTTTCCGGGACACCGCGCAGTTCGGCACGGAAGCGCTCGGGAAGATCTTCTTCCCGGATATTTTTGACGACTCCCAGAAGCTTTGCGGTTTCGCCTACGGGATAGACCATGATGTACTTCTGATGCTCAGATAGCAGCCAAACAAAAAGTTAATTCTCGGAAGAAATATCCTGACCGAAATACTTCTCGCCCAGCTCCTTGAGGGTGCCGTCAGCGCGCAGCTCGTCGATGGCGCTGTTGAGGGCGTCGAGGAAGGAAGAGTCTTCGCTCTTGACGATAGGGATTGCAACGTGAGAAGCATCTTCGGTCTGGGCGACCAGCTTGAAGTCGGCGTCCGGATGGACGTTCAGGTAGTCGTAGAAGGAGACGTTGGCGTTCAGGGTGGCGTCGATGCGGCCAGCGGTCAGCAGCTGGATGGTCTCTTCCAGCGTGTCGATGCCCTGCACGGTCGCGCCGTAGCTCTCGGCCAGCTCCATGTAGGTGGAAGCGAGGCTGTTGGCCGTGGTCTTGCCGGCGAGGTCCTCGAAGCTCTTGATGTCGTCGTTATCCTTGCGGACGGCGAGGGCGGTGTGGATGTAGCCGTAGGGAGTGGTGAAGTCGTAGGTCTTGGCGCGCTCTTCGGTGACTTCGACGCCGTTGCAGACGAGGTCGTAGCGGCCAGCATCCAGACCGGCAAACAGGCTGTCCCAGTCGCTCTCGACGTACTCGGGCTCGACGCCCAGCTTCTCGGCAATGGCACGGGAGACTTCGACGTCGTAGCCCACGAGGGTGTCGCTCTCATCGTGGAAGCTCCAGGGCTGCCATGCGCCTTCCAGCGCGATGACCAGCTTGCCGTTGGACTGGATGGTCTCCAGCTTGTTGACGGCAGCAGCGGAAGCAGAAGCAGCGGTACTGGAAGCAGTGGAGGCAGAAGTGTTGGAAGAGCAGCCAGCCAGCGAGAGAACACCGGCAGCGGCCATGACGCTCATGAGAGAAATAAAGGTTCTGCGTTTCATAGGTGATGATCCTTTCTTATTCAGTATGGGAAATTTTCTGAAGGAACTCACGGGTCCTTGCCTCTTTGGGATGGGCAAAGAACTCCTGCGAGGGGGCTTCCTCGACCACGACACCGTTTTCCATGAAGACGGTGCGGGACGAGACGTTGCGGGCAAAGCCCATCTCATGGGTGACGACCAGCATGGTCATGCCCTCCTGTGCCAGCTGCCGCATGACGGCCAGCACTTCGCCGGTCAATTCCGGGTCGAGGGCGCTGGTGGGTTCGTCGAAATAGATGATCTCCGGGCCGGAGGCAAGAGCGCGGGCGATGGCCACGCGCTGCTGCTGACCGCCCGACAGCTGACGGGGGTAGTAGTCGGCCCGGTCGGCGAGGCCGACTTTTTCCAGCATCTTCATGCCGACGGCATCAGCCTCCGCTTTGGGCATCTTCCGGGCGACGATGAGGCCCTCGGTGACGTTCTGCAGGGCCGTCTTGTTGCGGAAGAGGTTGTAGTTCTGGAAGACGAAAGCCGTCTTGCGGCGCAGCCGCGCGATGCTGGCGCGATCGGCGTGGGCGAGGTCGAAGGTCTCACCGTCGAAGGTGAGCTGGCCTGCGTCCGCCGTCTCAAGGAAGTTGAGACAACGCAGCAGGGTGGTCTTGCCTGAGCCGGAAGGGCCGAGGATGGCCACGACGTCGCCCTTTTCCACCGTCAAATCGACGCCGCGCAGTACGTCCAGACTGCTGGTCGGCTTGGGGGCGCGGCCAAAGATGCCGGGATGGACGCCGGGCTTTGCGTAAGTATGGAAGGATTTGTGGACGCCGCGTATCTCTAACATTGCCATAACAGCCACACTCCTTTCTTACTGGAAGCCGTGGGCGTTGAGCTGGCGCTCCAGCAGCCCTTGCAGCTTGGTGATGACGGTACAGAACAGCAGATACACCACGGCCACCTCACAGTAGATGGGCAGGAAGATGTAGGTGCGGGCGGCGACGCGCTGGCCAGCCATGAACAGCTCCGCTACCGTGATGTTGGAGGCCAGAGAGGTGTCCTTTATCATGCCGATGAGGGAGTTGGAGAGGGCAGGCACGGCGGTGCGCAGGGCCTGCGGCAGCACGATACGGCGCATGATCTGCCACCAGCTCATGCCGACGCAGTAGCCGGCTTCCAGCTGGCCCTGCGGCACGCTCTCGAGTGCGCCGCGCATGGTCTCAGCGCAGTATGCACCCTCGTTGAAGGCGAAGGCGATGACTGCCGCCGGGAAAGCGTCCAGCATGATGCCCACGCTGGGCAGGCCGTAAAAGATGATGAAAAGCTGCACCAGCAGCGGCGTGCCGCGGATGACCCAGATGTAGAACCGGGCCAGCTGGCTCAGCACCGGCACCCGGGCGTACTGCACCAGCGCCACGGCCACCGCCAGCACCATCGCCAAGGTGAACGAGACGAGGGTGAGGGGAATGGTCATGGTGAGGCCCGCCGAGAGGATGCGGGGAAGAGCCTCCCAGAGCACGCTGACGGTGCGGTTGGATAAGAGTGTTTCCAGCATGGATACTCCTTTTTCAAAATTTGAATAAACAGACAGGACAAGTGGGTAGACATATTATATACCTTAAAGCAGGGTCAAAGTCAAGAGGAAAAAATGAAAATCCTACAAAACCTACCAGAATACTATAACATGATTTGGAAATGAACGCAAATGGTTTCGAAAAATTGCATGGTATAGACGAAATGGATGAAAAACAGGTGCTAACTTTGTGCAGAACGGCAGAGTAGTTGACGAGGCAGAAGCTTTCGGGTACAATAGAACTGTATAGACCTGTAAAGGTACAAACAGGCCGCACGCCCCGCCAGACGGGAGCGCGGCGGATACGGAGGACAAACGTGATGAAACGTATTGGTATTCTGGGCGCTGGCACCTGGGGCATGGCCCTTGCACGGATGCTGACTGTGAGCGGGAATGATGTGCTGGTGTGGTCGGCCATCGAGAAGGAAATCGACAGCCTTTCCACCACCCGCAAGCACCCCAATCTGCCGCAGATGAAGATCCCCGACGAGCTGCGGTTCACCAAGAGCATCGAGGAAGTCTGCAAAGACAAGGACATCCTGCTGTTCGCAGTGCCGTCGGTGTTCGTTCGCTCCACGGCGGCAAAGGCCCGGCCCTATGTGGCCGACGGCCAGATCATCGTGGACGTGGCAAAGGGCATCGAGCCCGACACCCTGTACACCATGACCGAGATCCTGGCCGATGAGCTGGGCAAGGAAGGCGGCCCGAAGGGCGTGCGTCTTGTGGCCCTGTCCGGCCCCACCCACGCCGAGGAAGTGGCCATCGACCTGCCCACCACCATCGTGTCGGCCAGCAAGGATATGGAGGCCGCTGCCTATGTGCAGGAGGTCTTCACCAACAATGTCATGCGCGTCTACACCAACGAGGACATCAAGGGTGTAGAGCTGAGCGGCGCCATGAAGAACGTCATCGCGCTGGGCGTCGGCATCTCCACCGGCCTCGGCTACGGCGATAATGCCCGCGCTGCCCTCATCACCCGCGGCATCGCCGAGATCGCCCGTCTGGGCGTGGCGATGGGCTGCAATGTCCACACTTTCGCAGGTCTGGCCGGTATCGGCGACCTCATCGTGACCGCCACCAGTATGCACAGCCGCAACAACCGCGCCGGTATCCTCATCGGCAAGGGCGAGACCCCGGAAAATGCCGTCAAGGAAGTCGGCATGGTGGTCGAAGGCATGAACGCCCTGCCCGCTGCGCTGGAACTGGCCGAGCGGTATCAGGTGGAAATGCCCATCGTCCAGACCGTCAACGCCATCGTCAACAAGGGCATGAGTGCGGCAGAGGCTGTCAAGTCCCTGATGGAGCGCGGCCTGAAGAACGAGCTGCCGCAGGGCTACGAAAAATAAACGAAAAGGGGCGGTATCATGCCTTCTACCTACGCACACCGCCGCTTTGGTGCGGATGTTCTGGCCCTGCTGCCGGACGGTCTGCGCGCGACGCTGGAACAGCACCGGGAGCTTTACGACATAGGTCTCCACGGGCCGGACCTGATGTTTTATTACAAGGCCCTGCAGTCGAACCCGGTGAACCGTCTGGGCAATGCCATGCACGAGCAGAAGGGCGAGGTGTTTTTCACCCGCGCCCGCACCGTGGTGGAAAATGCAACGGATAAAAGCGCCGCACTGGCTTATGCGCTGGGCTTTGTCTGCCACTTCGCGCTGGACAGCACCTGTCACCCTTATGTGGAGGCCTATGTCCGGGAGAGCGGTGTGGGCCACTGCGAGATCGAGACGGAGTTTGACAATGCTCTGATGCGGGAAGACGGCCTCGACCCCATAAAGTTCTTCACGGCCAGCCACATCAAACCCAGCCGGGAGCGGGCCGAGGTCATCGCGCCCTTCTACGAAGGCGTCACGGTGGACGAGACGCTGGCGGCGATGAAGGGGATGATAACGGTGCATCATCTTTTGCAGGCGGCGAACCCCGTCAAGCGCTGGGTGGTGCTGACCGGGATGCGCGTCGCGGGCAAGTATGAGTTCATGCACGGCCTTGTGGCAAACCCGCAGCCGAACCCCAAATGCGTCCAGAGCAGCCAGAAGCTCGAAGAGCTGTATAAAACGGCTGTGCCGCTGGCGGTAAGGCTCATCGAAGAGTATGCAGAGAACAAGCCGCTTGGAGCGGAGTATCAGCATACGTTTGGGGAGAACTGAGAGGAGCACCGGATGGAAAAGAGCGGCAAATTCCGCCTGACGAGCTTGGAGCGGAACTGGATCCTGTACGACGTGGGCAACTCGGCCTTTGTGCTGATGGTGGCCACCCTTATCCCCATTTTCTTCAATGCGCTGGCGGAAGCCGGGGGCCTGAGCTCGGTGGAGTATCTGGCTTACTGGGGCTATGCCAGCTCGGCTGTGACCATCATCACGGCTGTTTTGAGCCCGATTTTGGGGACAGTGGCTGATACGAAGGGCTTCAAGAAGCCTATCTTCATACTCTGCGTTTTCGTGGGCATCGTGGGCTGCTGCGCCATGGGCGCGGCGTCAGCATGGCTGCCGTTTCTGGTCATCTTCGTCATCGCGAAGGTGGGCTTTTCGGGCAGCCTGGTGTTCTACGATTCGATGCTCAGCGACGTGACCACTCCCGAGCGGATGGATGAGGTGTCCAGCCGGGGCTATGCGTGGGGCTACATCGGCAGCTGCGTACCCTTCGTGGTCTGCCTCGGTCTTGTGCTGGGGGCGGGGAGCATCGGCATCAGCCAGATGACGGCGCTGAACCTGGCACTCCTGCTGACGGCGGCGTGGTGGCTGCTCACGACCCTGCCGCTGCTGAAAAGTTATAAACAGCTCCACTATGTGGAGGTGGAAAAGCACGCTGTCCGGCAGAGTTTTGCCCGCATCGGCCATACCCTGCGGCATCTGCCGGAGGATAAGCAGGTGTTCTGGTTTTTGCTGGCGTTCTTCTGCTACATCGACGGCGTGTACACCATTATCGACATGGCGACGGCCTACGGCACGGCGCTGGGTCTGGACACCACCGGCCTTTTGCTGGCACTTCTTGTGACCCAGATCGTGGCGTTCCCGTCGGCCCTCATCTTTGGGCGGTTGTCGAACAAGTACCCCTCGGCAAAGCTCATCCCGGTGTGTATCGCGGCCTACGCGGGCATCGCGGTGTTTGCGTTTTTCCTGACCCAGCAGTGGCAGTTCTGGGTGCTGGCCGTCATCGTGGGCATGTTCCAGGGCGGCGTGCAGGCGCTCAGCCGCTCCCACTTTGCAAAGATCATCCCGCCGGAAAAGTCGGGCGAATACTTTGGCCTCTTCGACATCTGCGGCAAGGGCGCGTCCTTCCTTGGCACCATGATTGTCAGTGTGGGAAGCCAGCTCACCGGCAGCGCCAATGTGGGTGTCGGCTCCCTCATCGTGCTGTTCATCGTGGGATTCGTGCTGTTCAGAGTGTCGTGCAAAAAAGAAGTCGTTCCGGAATGAGATAACGTAACATCTGCTGCGCAGCAGCAAATTGGAGAAGCACAAAAATGCATTTAGCGAAGCGGCTGGCATTTTTGTGCTTCGACTTCTTCTTTGGGCTCTGAAAGGGGTCGCTGGCGCTTTTCTGATTCTCTTTAGGCGACAAAAGAGAATGAACCCCGCCGTTAGTTGCGTCTTACAAAAATACATAGTAAAATAAGCTCAAATCAAAAAATATAAAGGAGCAAGACCATGAAACAATATCCCGGCTACACCCTCGTCAAGCGCGAGGACTGCCCCGAACAGCACGGAACGCTGACCGTGCTGACCCATGACGTCAGCGGGGCGGCTGTCCTGCTGGTGGAAAACGACGACGACAACAAGGCCTTCGGCATCGGCTTCGGCACCTTTCCCTCCGACGACACCGGCGTGTTCCACATCCTCGAGCACTCGGTGCTGGCAGGCAGCGAGAAATACCCGGTGAAGTCGCCGTTTTTGCAGCTGCTCAAGAGCAGCATGGCCTCCTTCCTGAATGCCATGACCTTCCCGGACAAGACGGTGTATCCCTTCGCTACCCCCAACGAGACGGATTTCAAGAACCTGATGGACGTCTATCTCAACGCGGTGTTCTGCCCGCTGGCCATGGTGGACAAGGGCGTATTCGAGCAGGAGGGCTGGCACCGGGACGAAGACGGCACGGTGAGCGGCGTCGTCTACAACGAGATGCAGGGCGCACTGGCGACGCCGGACGCCCAGCTGCAGAACGCCCTGAGCCGGGCGATGTTCCCGGACACGGCCTACGGCTTCGTCTCCGGAGGCGACCCGGCCTCCATCCCGGCGCTGACCTATGAGAAGTATGTCCGGGTCTACCGCCGTCATTACAGTGCGGACAACTGCTGCATTACCCTCTACGGTAAGATGGACATGGCCGAGAAGCTGGCCTTCCTCGATGAGCAGTATCTGAGCCATATGCCCAAGAGTGTCAGCCGCCCCCGGCTGACGGTACAGGACGAGCAGGCCGGTGTGCGGCTGCACATCCCCTACTACACCGAAAAGCCCGAGCCGGACGAGGCACAGTGCGCGCTGGCGTGGTACACCGGCGCGTTCGCGGACCGGGAGCGCCAGCTGGGTGTGGAGATCCTGCTGGACGCCCTGCTGGGCAACAACCAGTCGCCTCTGAAAGCCGCCCTGCTGGAAGAAAAGCTGGGGGCGGACATTGATGTGGGCTTCGACGACAGCACCTTGCAGCCGACGCTGGAGCTGGTACTGCGGGGGGCCACCGAGGCGTCGGCAGGGAAATTCGCTGCCGCTGTCCGGAATGCTGTGGACGGCATCCTCGAAAAGGGCATCCCC
>OHOQ01000823.1_pt1 | contig 12637 bp, 9 predicted proteins | sample 1569881 | NCBI WGS metagenome assembly OHOQ01 (sample SAMEA3879596, study PRJEB24766) | human gut metagenome | biome: human-associated habitat; feature: feces | place: USA | collected 1985/1987 | reverse complement strand
CTTACTGATGAATATCGGTCCTCAACCCGACGGAGAACTTCCGGAGGTAGCCGTACAACGGTTGAAAGAAGTGGGAGAGTGGATGAAGCAATACGGTGAAACGATATATGGAACCCGTGGCGGTGTAGTTGCTCCACACGATTGGGGAGTGACGACGCAGAAGGGGAACAGACTATATGTACACATTTTGAATTTGCAGGATAAGGCGTTGTTCTTGCCTTTGGCAGACAAGAAAGTCAAGAAGGCAGTGCTATTTAAAAATGGTACTCCCGTCCGTTTTTCTAAAAATAAAGCAGGTGTGTTGCTGGAATTTGCAGAGATACCCAAAGATGTTGATTACGTTGTAGAACTAACAATTGACTAATTTTTAGCTAATTCTTCATAAAAGCATAGGGAAACTATCGTTACATACGTAGTTTCCCTTTATTTTTGGCAAACAATTTGTTTATAAAGATATAGAGTAATAATTAAAATTGAAAAGTATATGATGTCTTATTGGGTATTATTTATAGGAATCGCTGTTGTAAGTTGGTTGGTACAGATGAATTTGCAAAACAAATTCAAGAAGTACTCTAAGATTCCTACAGGAAACGGAATGACAGGACGCGACGTTGCTTTAAAAATGTTGCATGACAATGGAATTTATGACGTACAGGTTACACATACGCCGGGACGGTTGACCGACCACTACAATCCTACTAACAAAACGGTGAATTTGAGTGAAGGGGTGTATGAAAGTAACAGTATAATGGCAGCTGCCGTAGCAGCCCATGAATGTGGACACGCTGTACAACATGCACGCATGTATGCTCCGTTGAAAATGCGTAGTGCGCTGGTTCCGGTGGTAAACTTTGCCTCTTCCATTATGACGTGGGTATTGTTGGGTGGTATCTTGTTGATAAACTCTTTCCCGCAGTTATTGCTGGCAGGTATTATCCTGTTTGCTATGACTACATTGTTCAGCTTTATCACGCTGCCGGTGGAAATCAATGCAAGTAAACGTGCATTGGTATGGTTGAGTTCATCCGGCATTACTAATTCGTACAATCATGCACAGGCTGAAGATGCTCTTCGTTCTGCTGCTTATACGTATGTAGTTGCTGCATTAGGCTCACTGGCTACATTGGTATACTACATCATGATCTTCATGGGTAGAAGAGACTAAGAAATGAAAAAGGGAGAAAAGTACGTTTATTAACTTCTCTCCATAGAATATAAAAAGATTCTCCGCAGTCTTTCCGAAGACTATGGAGGATTTTTTGTATTGTTTAGGACCTTACTTGAGTGTTTCTTTACGATATTGATAGGGGATGGACACAATACGGGTGATTTTTTCAAATATATGTAAGTATTGCTCGGAAATTTGCAGTAAATTTGCGCAATTAAAATACTAAACAGTAATTATATCATGGCAGCAAAACCAAGTATTCCTAAAGGAACTCGTGACTTTTCGCCGGTAGAAATGGCGAAGCGTAATTATATATTCAATACGATTCGTGACGTATATCATCTGTATGGTTTCCAGCAGATAGAGACTCCTTCGATGGAGATGCTTTCTACATTGATGGGAAAGTACGGCGATGAGGGAGATAAACTACTCTTTAAGATTCAGAACTCTGGAGATTACTTCTCCGGGATTACTGACGAAGAATTGTTAAGCCGTAATGCTGCCAAACTGGCAAGCAAATTCTGTGAGAAAGGTTTGCGTTACGACTTGACAGTGCCTTTTGCCCGTTATGTAGTGATGCATCGTGATGAGATCACTTTCCCGTTCAAACGCTATCAGATTCAACCGGTATGGCGTGCCGACCGCCCGCAGAAAGGACGTTATCGCGAATTTTATCAATGTGATGCCGATGTTGTAGGAAGCGATTCGTTATTGAACGAAGTGGAATTGATGCAGATTGTCGATACCGTTTTTAGTCGTTTCAATATTCGTGTATGTATTAAGATTAACAACCGCAAGATTCTTTCCGGTATTGCTGAAATTATAGGCGAATCGGATAAGATTGTAGATATTACCGTGGCAATTGACAAACTGGATAAAATTGGTCTGGATAATGTAAATGCCGAACTGAAAGAGAAGGGAATCAGTGATGAGGCTATTGCCAAGTTGCAGCCGATCATTCTTCTTAGTGGTACGAATGCGGAGAAATTGGCAATACTGAAGAATGTGTTATCAGCCAGTGAAGTAGGGCTGAAGGGAGTGGAAGAGAGTGAATTTATTCTGAATACATTGGAAACAATGGGCTTGAAGAATGAAATAGAGCTTGATCTTACTTTAGCTCGTGGACTGAACTATTATACAGGAGCTATCTTTGAAGTGAAAGCACTGGATGTACAGATTGGCAGTATCACTGGTGGTGGCCGTTATGATAACCTGACCGGAGTATTCGGTATGGCAGGAGTGTCCGGAGTGGGTATCTCTTTTGGTGCAGACCGTATCTTCGATGTCCTGAACCAGCTCGAACTTTACCCGAAAGAAGCTGTAAACGGAACAGAACTTCTGTTTATCAACTTCGGTGAAAAGGAAGCTGCATACTCAATGGGAATTCTGGCTAAGGTACGTGCTGCCAATATTCGTGCCGAGATCTTCCCGGATGCAGCCAAGATGAAGAAACAAATGAGTTATGCCAATGCGAAGAATATTCCGTTCGTTGCTATTGTAGGAGAGAACGAGATGAATGAAGGCAAAGCAATGCTGAAAAATATGGAGACTGGCGAACAGAATCTTGTTTCGGTGGAAGAACTGATTGCAAAAATAAAATAGATTGGATGGAGAATCTCTAAGTGTGCGATTTTCTTATTTTATATAAAGACTGCCTCTATGGAATGTGAAGATTCTGTGGAGGCAGTTCTTAAATATTGACTTTCGTGTTTACTTCGGATAAGAAACTTATCTGTATTTATCTTTTTCGACAAATACAGTCTGCCAGATGATCGTTGATAAATCCTGCAGCCTGCAAGTGAGCATAGCAAATCGTAGTTCCGAAGAATTTAAATCCCCGTTTTTCATATCCTTGCTCATAGCATCAGATTCGGGAGATGATACCGGAATCTCACTTAATGACTGAAAACTGTTGACTATTGGTTTTCTGTCGGGAAAGAATGACAGTGTATAGTTATAAAAACTACCGAACTCTTTTTGTACGGCGAGAAATAACCTTGCATTTGTGATTGTCGATTTAATTTTCAAACGGTTTTTCACAATGCCATCAAAGTGCATCAACCGTTCAACATCTTCATCGGTCATTTGTGCCACCGACTCAGCATCGAAATTGCAAAAGGCTTTGCGATACCCCTCACGTTTCTTAAGGATGGTTATCCAACTCAAGCCAGCCTGAGCACTCTCCAATACAAGAAACTCAAACAGCGTCTTGTCATCGGTCACCAATTTTCCCCACTCTTGATCATGGTACTTCACATACAGTTCGTCACTCCCGCACCAACCGCAACGTCCGTTTATTATATCTTGCATAATTACAACACTTAATAGTACGATACAAAGATAGTAGATTCACCATGTCGCACCAAATATCGATAAACAAAACACAAGCAATTATTTTTTTCAGTATATACCCCTCACTTCCGGTTTTTTTCGTACTTTTACAGCTTGTTGGAAAGTTATGCACTTCCGGCATCTGAGAACAGATAAAAAGAAAAAACAATATATAAAATGAATCACAAATGGAATTATCGACCCATTACACAAGAACAGGCAGAGACAAGCCGGGCACTGGCTCAGGAACTGGGTATTAGCCCGGTCCTGGGACAACTTTTGGTGCAAAGGGGAATTATAAAGGCACAGGATGCCAAGAAATTCTTCCGTCCACAATTGCCCGATTTGCATGATCCATTCTTGATGAAGGATATGGACATAGCAGTGGAACGCCTGAACATGGCAATGGGAAAGAAAGAGCGCATTCTGATTTATGGAGATTACGATGTGGACGGCACCACCGCTGTGGCACTGGTCTACAAGTTCATTCAACAGTTCTACTCGAACCTTGACTATTACATCCCCGACCGTTACAACGAAGGATACGGAATTTCCAAAAAAGGAGTTGACTATGCCGCAGAGACAGGAGTGGGACTTATCATTGTGCTGGACTGCGGAATTAAAGCAGTGGAGGAGATTACGTATGCCAAAGAGAAGGGAATTGACTTCATCATCTGCGACCATCATGTACCGGACGATGTATTGCCGCCGGCCGTTGCCATTCTGAATGCCAAACGACTGGATAATACATACCCATACACCCATCTTTCGGGATGTGGCGTGGGGTTCAAATTCATGCAGGCTTTTGCCATCAGTAACGGCATCGAGTTTCATCATCTGATTCCGTTGCTCGACCTGACCGCTGTAAGCATTGCATCGGATATTGTACCGATCATGGGCGAAAACCGTATCTTAGCCTATCATGGACTGAAACAGCTGAACAGCAATCCGAGCGTAGGGCTGAAAGCGATTATCGATGTATGCGGATTATCGGAGAAAGAAATTACGGTGAGCGACATTGTATTCAAAATAGGTCCGCGTATCAACGCTTCCGGACGTATACAGAACGGAAAAGAAGCGGTAGACCTGTTGATTGAGAAGGATTTCTCGGCAGCACTTGAGAAAGCCGGACAAATCAACCAATACAATGAAACCCGGAAGGATCTGGATAAAAGCATGACGGAAGAGGCCAATAAGATTGTAGCCGAGCTGGAAGGATTAGTGGATCGCCGTTCGATAGTGCTTTACAATGAAGACTGGCATAAAGGAGTGATCGGAATCGTAGCCTCACGGTTGACAGAAATTTACTACCGTCCGGCAGTGGTATTGACGCGGACAGATGACATGGCGACAGGTTCGGCACGTTCGGTATCCGGCTTCGATGTTTACAAAGCTATCGAGCATTGCCGCGACTTGCTCGAAAACTTCGGAGGGCATACCTATGCTGCCGGACTCTCGATGAAAGTGGAAAATGTACAGGCATTCACCGAACGGTTCGAAAGTTTCGTGTCGGAACACATACTGCCGGAGCAGACCAGCGCAGTGATCGATATCGATGCCGAAATAGACTTTAAAGACATCACTCCGAAATTCTTTAATGAATTGAAGCGATTCAACCCGTTCGGTCCCGATAATCAGAAACCGGTGTTCTGCACACACCACGTGTACGATTATGGAACAAGCAAAGTGGTCGGACGCGATCAGGAACATATCAAGCTGGAACTGGTAGATAACAAATCGAACAACGTGATGAACGGAATCGCTTTCGGACAAAGTTCGCACGTAAGATACATCAAAACCAAACGCTCATTTGATATCTGCTACACCATTGAGGAGAACACCCACAAACGAGGGGAAGTACAGTTGCAGATTGAAGATATCATGCCGATAGAGTGACTTACCAAGAGATTTTAAAACAATACTGGGGTTATGATTCCTTCCGCGATTTGCAGGAGGACATCATAACCAGCATTGGCAATGGCAAAGACACACTGGGACTGATGCCCACCGGAGGCGGAAAGTCAATCACCTTTCAGGTTCCTGCCCTTGCCAAAGAGGGATTGTGCATTGTCATCACTCCACTGATCGCCTTAATGAAAGATCAGGTGCAGAACCTGAAAAAACGCGGAATCAAAGCGGTAGCCATCTATTCCGGAATGACACGGCAAGAGATTGTAGTGGCATTAGAGAACTGTATCTTCGGAGACTATAAGTTTCTCTATATCTCTCCCGAACGGCTGGATACGGAAATTTTCCGGGCCAAACTCCGGTCAATGAAAATCAGCATGATCACCGTGGACGAAAGCCATTGCATCTCGCAATGGGGATATGACTTTCGTCCGGCCTACCTGAAAATAGCAGATATCAGAGAACTGGTGCCGGATGCTCCGGTGCTAGCACTGACCGCTACCGCCACCCCCGAAGTGGTGAAAGACATACAGGAACGTCTCCACTTCCGCCGGGAAAATGTATTCCGTATGAGTTTCGAACGGAAAAACCTGGCATACATTGTCCGCTCCACCGATAATAAAAACGGAGAATTGCTTCACATCCTGAACCGGATACAGGGCAGTGCAATCGTATACGTACGCAGTCGGCGGAAAACCAAAGAAACGACCGAGCTGCTGGTAAATGAAGGAATCACTGCCGACTTTTATCATGCAGGGTTAGACAATGCAACCAAAGATCTCCGCCAGAAACGATGGCAAAACGGTGAGAGCCGGGTAATGGTAGCCACCAATGCGTTTGGTATGGGTATTGACAAACCGGATGTACGCATCGTGATCCATCTGGACCTCCCCGACTCCCCCGAAGCTTATTTCCAAGAAGCCGGACGGGCAGGGCGTGACGGTCAGAAAGCATACGCAGTCATACTCTACGCAAAATCGGATAAAACGACACTCAACAAACGTATTACGGATACCTTTCCGGATAAGGATTATATAAAAGATGTGTACGAACATCTGCAATACCACTATCAAATGGCGATGGGCGACGGACTGGGATGCATGTATGACTTCAGCCTGGAAGAATTCTGCCGTAAATTCAAATATTTCCCCGTACCTGCCGACAGTGCTCTGAAGATACTCACACAGGCCGGATACCTGGAATATACCGACGAACAGGACAATGCCTCACGAATCATCTTCACGATCCGCCGGGATGAATTGTATAAACTCCGTGAGATGGAGGAAGCCGCAGAGAAACTGATACAAATGATTCTGCGATCTTACACGGGTGTCTTTACAGACTATGCCTACATCAGCGAGCAGACTCTGGCGGTACGTACGGGACTGACCCGGCAGCAGATTTACGACTTGCTGGTGATGCTGAGCAAGCGCCGTATCGTCGACTACATTCCGCATAAAAAGACACCTTACATTATATATACGCGCGAACGGGTAGATTTGCATTATCTGCAGATTCCCCGGGCGGTATACGAAGAAAGGAAAGAGCGCTACGAGAAACGCATTCATGCCATGGTGGAGTATGTTACTTCAGAGAATGTCTGCCGCAGCCGGATGTTGCTCCGCTACTTCGGAGAGAAGAACGAACACAACTGCGGACAATGTGATGTCTGCCTCAGCCACCGCACACAACCGGACGTGCCACAAAGCAGCTTCGACGAATTAAAGGAACAAATAACGACCCTGCTGAAAGAACACCCGATGACTCCGGCAGAGATAGCTTCGCACATAAATACAGATAAAGAACAGTTGGGCGAAGTGGTACGGTTTATGCTGGACGAGGGCTTGCTAAGTTCAGAGAACGGGTTGCTCACCGAAAAAACTTCCTGAAAAGCAGTAAGGGTATGTGATGAAATTACTACATTTGCAACCAAACTAAAAAAACATCGATCATGCCAAACTTCTTTAAATCTTTTTTCTCAGGTAAAACAGAAAACCCTGAGGAGGAAAAACAGAAAAACGCCAAAAAGAACTTTGAGATATTTAAATATGACGGCCTGCGTGCTCAACGTATGGGACGCCCGGACTATGCCATTAAATGCTTCAACGAAGCACTGGCCATCGAAGAGGATTTCGAAACACTGAACTATCTGAGCCAGATTTACATGCAGACCGGAGAGTTCGTGAAAGCACATGAACTGCTGGAACGTATGATTGCATTGGAACCGGAACTGACGAGCACGTACCTGACGCTGGCCAACCTGTGCTTCATGCAAGAAAATTATCAGGAAATGGCCGATGCTGCCCAGAAGGCCATCGCATTGGAAGAGGGTAACGCAATGGCACACTACCTGTTAGGTAAAGCCAATCATGGATTGGATAACGGAATAATGACCATTGCCCATCTGACAAAGGCCATTGTGCTGAAAGATGATTTCACGGAAGCCCGGCTGCTTCGTGCCGAAGCACTGTACAAAATGCAGCAATTCGCAGAGGCTATGGAAGATATTGAAGCCATACTTGCGCAGAATCCGGACGAAGAAGCTGCCCTCCTGTTACGTGGCAAAATAAAAGAAGCCACCGGAAAGCAGGAAGAAGCCGAAAACGATTACCTCAGTGTGACGGAAATGAACCCTTTCAACGAACAGGCCTATCTATATCTGGGACAATTGTTCATTACACAGAAGAAACTGTCTGCGGCTATCGAACTGTTCGATGAAGCAATAGACCTGAATCCGAACTTTGCTGCGGCCTACCACGAAAGAGGACGTGCCAAACTGCTGAACGGTGACAAAGAAGGCTCAGTAGAAGATATGAAGAAATCGCTGGAACTGAACCCGAAAGAAGGGGAGAACCTGAACGGACAGTTCAATAATCAGCAGGCAGAGACTACTCCAAACGTATTGGGATTGTAAACTAACCGTTCTGATACAGTCATTTCCCGGACCGGAATCTTACTCCCTGTCCGGGAAACGATTATGTATCATTCCATATTATCCGTGTGTGGACGAAGAAAGCACAACTGCATACCCAAAGCCAGCAATACAATACCTCCCAGAATAGCAAATCCCAATCCCAGATTGCCACCGTCCGTCCATTTTCCAAACAAGCTTGTTACAGCTGCTCCGGCAAAAACTCCGGTCATATTCATTATACCATAGGCTGTTGCCCGATATTTGGCCGAAACAAACTGGCACAAAATAGGCATATTATTGGCATCGAACATACCGAAACCGACACCAAACAGAAATCCCGCACCTACTATACTGATGAAACCATTGCCTAAGCCCAATAAAAGAAGCGCAGGTATGGTCAACCCTAACCCGATTGCGCCTGTATAGATACGTCCGCGTATGTCTTTGCATACCCAACGGTCTGACAATAACCCTCCCAGAATAACTCCGATAAAAGAAGAGACAGCAATCGTTATAGTGGATATAGGACCTGCCTCAGCCATAGGGATATCAAGATTCTCAGCGTACAGGGTAGGCAACCAATTCTTCGTAGCCCATCCGGGAAGACTGGGAGCTGCAAAATAGAACAGAATAATCCAAAAAGCAATATTACCGAATAAAAGAGTCACTCCTTTAAACAACGGAATCTTTTTTGATTTATCTGTATGCATGGCCCGAATGACCCTGGCATGCTCTTCATTCTCACGAAGGAATATAATCAAGACCAATGCATAGACAATGCCTACAATACCGAACCAATGGAATGTAGTATGCCACGAATAGGCCGCAGCTACCGTAGCGCCAAACCCGCCAATGGCCTGACCGGCATACAATCCCGTCATATGGATACCGACTGCCAGCGAACGTGATTTCTCCTGATGCCAATCGGCTATCAAAGAGAGGCCCGCAGGAATGTATAATGCCTCACTGACTCCCATCAATGCGCGCAACCAGTAGATTTGATTAAATGTATCGGCATACCCCATGCCATAAGTGACTGCCGACCAGACAAAAAGACTCCCGACAATCAACCATTTACGACTGACGCGATCGGCAATAATTCCTGCCATCGGACTCATAAGACCGTAAATCCAAAGGAAAACTGCCATTAGCCGCCCAAAATTGGTAGCCGACTGCAATTCTATAATATCTATCTGCATCGCATCTTTCATGGTTGACAGCATCTGACGATCCATATAATTTAATAATGCCACAAACCATAAAAGTCCGACAACGATCCAAGGATATATTTTTCTATCTTTCATACCAACTATCTCTCTTTATATGATTTACCTTTATCAATGAGCTCTTTCAACTGTATTTGTTGGAAAACCATCTGTGCCTGGCTACTTTCATAAAAGACACCAATCGTAGAATCATTGACCGAGGTTATACAGGAATAGCCAAAACTTCCCAACTCATCCAACATGATTTTCCGGCCTGAATCCCAGGTACTTCCATCATCCAGGCTGCACTTTAACGTCATATGGTCTCTACTGTCATAAGACTCCGGATTGCAGAATAAAAGAAGAGTCTTTTGTCTGCCGTTTTCCTGATAAGTATGTCGATGAATGCTTGCCATACAAGTAGGCTCTATCAATGCTTTTCGGGAAGTGGGATGTTCCGTCCATGTGCTTCCCAGATCGGCGGTGACACAAATACGGCGCCCATTGACCTTTTTATTACCGTGATTACGGTTATCACGCATATTCAACATGACGCTGCCATCCTGTAATTCGACTGCCATACACTCCGTAGTGTTGTGATAAGCCGGCTTAGCGGCTATCCATGTTTTTCCCCCATCCTTGCTATACGTAATATTAGAGAATGGTATTCCATCTTTATCACGGCCTTGTGTGGGAAATATTAATGTACCGTCTTTCAAAGTAATGCCATGCCCCGGTGCCGGAGCATACAGCCACCATTCCGGTTTCTTGGTTTGTGCTGTTATATTTACAGGGTCACTCCAAGTCAGTCCGTCATCCACGCTTTTCGTAATCAAGAACTGACAGGTCTCTTTAACCCCGAGCCCGGGCTGAGAACCTTTCGCATGCCATTGGTGTATCCAACGGGTACTGTCCTGCGTCATTCCTTCCACCCATTTACCCGATCGGGGATCTAAGACTCCATACATCCAGAGTCCCGCCACATAAATAGTACCGTTCTTTTCATCGGTCAGGATACAAGCATCACTGATTCCATTATATTTCTCTGGCAATCCACCCCACTTTTTGCGGTCGAGCACTATCTGCATCGGCTGCCAGCTCATTCCACCATCCAGGCTTCGCATCATCGCAATATCGATATCACCTTGCAAGTCACGCGAACTATCGTAACGGGCATCAAATATGGCCATCAAAGTTCCTTTCAGGGAAGTAGTAATGCCGGGAATACGCGAAGTATGAACTCCGTCTTCCCCTCTTTGCCGTACAGCAACCCCGGTACGGAGTGCGACAATCGGACGAACGGAAGTTACAGAAGCCTTACCACAAGTCGTTGTCACATGATCACAACTGACCGTCACACGATGGGTTAAGTCAACTTTATCTTTCAATTTAACAGTTACCCACAGTATGGTAGTATCTGATTTCAATTCCAACGGAGTGTCTAAAACCGTTTTTAAAGCGGGAGCAACTGAGTCGACACACTTTTCCCAGTCAGAAAGCCCCCTCTTTCCGGCAACTCTATATAAACTCAAATGAGTTAAATCGGTCAACAAAGTAGTACCTTTCAGGGATAATCCGATCTCCTTTACAAAACATGGTCCCGGACAGCTCTTTATCAACTTTAATTGCAAAACCGGATTAATCTCCTTTTTTGTCAAGACCGGTACTATGGGCTGTCGAACAATAACTTTCACCCGCTCGGCACGTAACGGAGTACTGAGTAAAAAACAACTAAATAAAAACAATATCGAAATATAACGCATATTGGTAAAATTGGGGATAAAAGTTAATATAGCATTTTATCAGTTTCTTCAAGTTTGAAGCGTACGCCGACAATGGAGTGTTGTTCGGGGCCCGGCCGCATCTTAACATAAGTGATGGCGACAATAGTCCCATCCGGTAGGATTTCGAGACCAGGATATCCACAATCCGAACCGGCATAACTATGTAAAAGCTTTATTTTATATTGTCCGGAAGTTCCCTCAAGCAAATCTTTATAATTACCGACCCAGGCTACAAAATGCCCTTTCGTCGGACTGTTGGGAGCCATATCCCGAAAGACGGCAATCATACGACCGTCAGGAGTAAACTTTATTACATGCCTGTCTCCGGTCAGGCCCCAGGGAGTTTCTTGCAAAGGAGACCAGGTGGTTCCCTCATCATCAGAAAACATCATCAGAGAATTGCCTACCCGGTTATTTTCACGCGCTACACAGACAAGCCGTTTGCCATCGGGAGCACGGAAGACACAGGGTTCACAGGGTGAACGCCCCTCCATCTCGCCTACTTTCACCGACTCGCTCCAGGTCAATCCTCCGTCATGTGAGACAGATTGCCACAAAGTCAACGGAGGACGGTCCCGATCATTCAGTCCACGGTGATACAACCCGAGATAATCGCCATTCTTCAATTTTACAATGCTTGAAAACGCCATCACACAAGGTTTATTCAAACTACGGACCGGACTCCAGCTCTTCCCTCCGTCTTCACTATAAGTCATAGGCATGTCCGGCCAGGCACTAAACACAAAGACACGTTCTTTCCCCTGCTTATCCGTCAGTTTGTAAATACTGGGACAATTGCTCATCGTCTGCCAGTCAGCAGGGGTTTTACCATTTTTCCAAGTCAGCCCGGCATCCTTACTTTCGGCTATGAAAGACGCTTTACCTCCATGCCCGTAAGACCAGGTACAAAGAATAGTCTTATGATCATCCATCATTACAGTAGTAGGATGTCCGTTATATAAATCCGGTCTGCCCGGAGCTATTGTCACCTGCCGTTCACGCTGCCCCGATATGTCGATCCAAGGCAGATTGGGATGGACATTTTGTCCGATTGAAGGAACAGCACAAAACAATAGAAACAGTTTCAAGATTGTGTTCTTCATAAACTTATGCTTTAAATTATTATACTTCCATATCAAAAGAACTGTGTAAAAGTATATAACAGCTACTCCACACAGTTCCTTCTTTTTATATTCTATCTCTCTACATTACTTTCGTACCCATCTGTCTGCACCAGTTTGTCATTTAAGACCATATCATTATAATTGATTGGGAAATACAATGGATAACCGGGCTTGTCATTCAAATTGGGCACCTCCTTATAAAT
>OHOQ01000814.1_pt1 | contig 12705 bp, 8 predicted proteins | sample 1569881 | NCBI WGS metagenome assembly OHOQ01 (sample SAMEA3879596, study PRJEB24766) | human gut metagenome | biome: human-associated habitat; feature: feces | place: USA | collected 1985/1987 | reverse complement strand
TCACCTTGTATCATCTTTATCGATGAGATCGATAAGATCTCCAAGAAGTCCGAGAACGTGTCTATCACGAGAGATGTATCCGGCGAGGGTGTACAGCAGGCGTTACTTAAAATTATCGAAGGTACGGTTGCAAGTGTACCACCACAGGGCGGCAGAAAGCATCCGCATCAGGAGCTGATTCAGATTGATACGACCAATATTCTATTCATCTGCGGCGGTGCTTTTGACGGTCTGGATAAAATCGTAGAAGCCAGAATGGATCGTACATCAATCGGATTTAATAAAGAGATTGCTGATAAGACAGAGCAGGATATCGGAGAAGTATTTAAAGAGGTAACACCACAGGATCTGACCAAGTATGGACTGATTCCTGAGTTTGTTGGCCGAGTACCTATCGTGGTATCTCTGGAGGGACTGGATAAGAGTGCGCTGGTGCGTATTTTGAGAGAGCCTAAGAATGCTCTGATCAAGCAGTATCAGAAGTTATTCGAGCTTGATGATGTGAAGTTGAGCTTTGAACCGGATGCAATTGATGCAATTGCAGAGAAAGCATTGGAAAGAAAGACCGGAGCAAGAGGTCTTCGCTCCATTATGGAAAATATCATGATGGATGTTATGTATGAAATCCCTTCTGATGATACCATCGAAAGCTGCGTTATTACAAAAGAGGCAGTAGAAGGAGATAGTCAGCCTTTCATTGTACATCGCGAGTCTACAAGAACGGAACGCGAAAAGAAGGCGAAATAAGAATAGACAGAATAAATGAAACGCCGCCTGCCAAAAGGCGGCGTTTTGACACTGATTACTGAAAGGTAAGATATGTGATATGAGTGAAATTAGCAGCATACAAATAGAACTGCCATTGGTAGCTTTACGTGGTTTGACAGTTATGCCGGACATGATTATTCATTTTGATCTGTCCAGGGATTTTTCCAAAGCTGCAGTAGAGCATGCTATGACAGAGACACAACAGATTTTTCTGGTAGCACAGAAGAATCCTGAACAGGATACTCCAACAGGAGAAGATCTGTATCAGTATGGTACAGTGGCATTGATCAAACAGATTACCAGACTTCCCAATGATATAGACAGGGTGCTGGTAGAAGGACAGTATAAAGCAAAAATGACCGAAACCAGGGATAACGATGGATATTTCAGCGCTATTCTTGAACAGATAGAAGATACAGAAGGAACATTAGATGAAGTAGAAGAAGAGGCATTAGTACGATCTCTCAAGGATGTATTTGAGACTTATGTGAAATTCTATCCAAAGATCGGTAAGAGTCTTGGAAAGTACTTTAGTGAGAAGAATAAATTGTCTTTTCTTGTGAATCAGGTGGCAATCAATACACCGTTTACATATGAACAGAAGCAGCAGCTTCTGGAGACAACAGATCTCAGGGAACAGTGCACTTTACTGATTACAATGCTGATCAATGAAGCACAGATTGCTTCTATACGAACCCAGCTGGCAGCAAAATTAAAAGAAAAAATAGATAAGAACCAAAGAGACTATATCCTGCGTGAACAGATGGATTATATCCGCAATGAACTGGGAGATAAGGATGAGGACTCTGAACTTGCCCAGTTTTCACAGGCTTTGGAGAAGTTAAAAGCCGATAAAGAGATCAAGGACAAAATCAAAAAGGAAATCTCACGTTATAAGACCATTATGGGAGCAAGCTCAGAGAGCGCTGTGCAGCGTGGCTATATCGAGACTTTGCTCGAACTGCCATGGAATAAGGTATCTAAGGATACCATTGATATGGATAAGGCAGAGGAAGTTCTCAACCGCGATCATTATGGACTGGAGAAGGTGAAAGAAAGAATCCTGGAATATCTGGCAGTGAGAGCGCTGACCAGTAAAGGAGAAGCACCTATTCTTTGTCTGGTGGGACCTCCCGGAACCGGTAAGACTTCCATTGCAAAATCTATAGCAGATGCATTGAATAAGAAATATGTACGGATATGTCTTGGTGGTGTGAGAGATGAGGCAGAGATCAGAGGTCATAGAAGAACCTATATCGGGGCAATGCCCGGCAGAATCGCCAATGGTCTCAGACAGGCGGGCGTAGGCAATCCGCTTATGCTGTTGGATGAGATTGACAAAGTAAGCAGTGATTACAAAGGAGACACTTCCTCTGCACTTTTGGAAGTACTGGACCCGGAACAGAACAATCATTTCAATGATCATTATGTAGAAGTTCCACAGGATCTCTCTGAGGTACTTTTTATTGCAACAGCCAATGACATGGACGGTATTCCGCGTCCACTCCTTGACCGTATGGAAGTGATTGAAATTTCCGGTTATACTGAGAATGAGAAGGAACACATTGCAAAAGATCACCTGATTCCAAAACAGCTGGAAGTAAACGGAATTCCAGAGGGCAAACTCAAGATTCAGACTCCGGCACTTCGGAAGATCATTACACTCTATACAAGAGAAGCCGGTGTGCGTGGACTGGAGAGAATGATTGGAAGCATCTGCCGTAAAGCTGCCAGAGATATCCTCCAGAAGAAAGTAAAGAGTGTTCATGTCAGTGGCAGAAATCTGGAAAAATATCTTGGAAAGCCCAAGTATCGCGCTGATATGGCAAATGAGGCAGATGATATAGGTATTGTAAGAGGACTTGCATGGACCAGCGTGGGGGGAGATACCCTGCAGATAGAAGTGAATGTAATGGCTGGAAAAGGCGAAGTAGAATTGACCGGACAGCTGGGAGATGTAATGAAAGAATCTGCCATGACGGGAATCAGCTATATCCGTTCCATTGCAGATCAGTATAAGATCACACCGGATTATTTTAAGGAACATGATTTTCATATCCATATCCCGGAGGGCGCAGTGCCAAAGGATGGACCATCGGCAGGAATTACCATGGCAACAGCGGTATTGTCTGCGATTACAGAGACACCGGTAAAATGCAAGGTGGCAATGACCGGTGAAATCACTTTAAGAGGCAGAGTGCTTCCTATCGGAGGACTCAAAGAGAAGCTTCTGGCGGCTAAGACTGCGGGCATCACTACAGTACTGGTTCCAAAAGAAAATGAACGTGATGTGGATGAAATCAGCAAAGAGATTAAATCCGGCATGGAGATTATATATGTGGAGCGAATGGAAGAAGTAATAGAGCATGCTTTTGCTAAAGCGCAGAAGAAGACAGGAGCTTCGAAACGTAAGAAAGGAGTAACAGATGGTAATTAAGAATGTCAGCCTTGAGACAGTAATTGGTGTTACGAGCAAAATCCCAGATAATCAGTTACCGGAGATTGCTTTTGCAGGCAAGAGCAATGTAGGTAAATCTTCTCTGATCAACGCCCTGATGAACCGTAAATCTCTGGCAAGAACCAGTGCACAGCCGGGTAAGACACAGACTATTAATTTCTATAATATTAATGATGAATTGTATTTTGTGGATCTTCCGGGATATGGATATGCCAAGGTAAGTCAGCAGGAAAAAGAAAAATGGGGTAAGATGATAGAGAAATACCTGCATCGCTCCAAGGTATTGCAGGCTGTATTTCTTTTAGTTGACATCAGGCATGAGCCTTCAGCCAATGACAGACAGATGTATGAGTGGATTCTGGCAAATGGCTATCATCCTATCGTAATCGCAACCAAACTGGATAAGATCAACCGCAGCCAGATTGCAAAGCAGGTAAAACTTGTTAAACAGGGGCTTGGGGTGGATAAAGATACGATTGTGATTCCTTTTTCAGCTGAGACGAAACAGGGAAGAGAAGAAATCTATGATCTGATAGATCAGCTGACCGGTAAAGAGGAAGTTACGCAGTAGCAAGGAGGCATTCCTATGAAAAGGCAATATCAGAAGAACCTGAAATTAATAGTCAATTTGTTAGTCTTTATAACACTTATTTTATTGTGTATTTTACTGCTTCCGAAATTATTGGTGTTCTTTATGCCATTTGTAATCGGATGGATCATATCCTGTATGGCGAATCCACTGGTACATTTCCTGGAGCATCGGATTAAAATACGACGAAAAGCCGGAACGGTCATGGTCATCGTACTGGTTATTGCTGCAGTAGTAGGAGCCTGCTATCTGGTCATATCTATTCTGGCGAAGCAGATAGTCGGTTTCGTGGGGGAGATTCCCGAGATGTGGGAGAGTCTGCAGCAGGATTTCTCACATTTTGGTTCGCTGGTGAATGCCCTGACTGTGAACCTCTCACCGGATCTGGTAGAGAAGCTCAATGAATTCGGCAATTCCATAGGGAAAACGATCAGTGATTTCGTAGGAAATACCCAGGCTTTCTCCGTACAGGGAGTCAGCGGTATGGTAGGAAGTATTGCCAATGTGGCAATCGGAGTCGTGATGTGTCTTTTATCTGCGTATTTCTTTATTGCAGACAGAGAATATACGCTGGAGCTTGTGGATAAGATAATTCCCAAAAGTATAAGACATAAATACGATATTTTTTATAACAGTATGAAACAGGCATTTGGTGGGTACTTCAAGGCACAGTTCTTTATTGAAATCAGAATTTATGTGCTGATACTGATAGGACTTTTCATATTGAGGATTGACTATTCCTTTCTTATTGCATTGGCAATTGCCTTTCTGGATTTCCTGCCGTTCTTTGGAAGTGGCGCAGTATTCTGGCCGTGGGCAATTATCAAGCTGCTTGGTGGAGATTATGTAAGAGCAATTGGATTCCTGATTATCTGGGGCGTAGGACAGATCGTGCGTCAGCTGATCCAGCCTAAGATTATGGGAGATTCTATTGGAATGGAGCCGATTCCAACTTTGTTTCTGCTGTTTATCGGATATAAGCTTGCCGGGGTAGGCGGTATGATCATAGCGATTCCAGTGGGAATTTTACTTCAGAATATGAATGAAGCAGGCATTTTTGATACACCTAAGATGTGCGTGAAGCTTCTGATTGCGAATCTGAATGACTACAGAAAGCTTACGAAGGAAGATATGGCTGTACTTCAGAAAGAAGAGCAGGATAAGACGGAGGAAAAGAGTGCGAAACTTTAAAATCTTGATACAATACGAAGGAACGAAATATCAGGGCTGGCAGAGACAGGAATCCACAGGGAATACCATACAGGGTAAGTTTGAAGCGATTCTGTCCAAAATGACAGACAGTAAGGTGCAGATTGACGGCTCAGGCAGAACAGATGCCGGAGTACATGCGTATGGTCAGGTGGCTAATTTTAAAATTGACACGAAGATGAGCGCAGATGAGATTATGGACTATATCAACCGCTATCTGCCTGAGGATATCGGAGTCATTCAGATTCAGGAGATGCCTGAGAGATTTCACAGCCGCTTGAATGCTGTGGGTAAGACATATCGCTATCGGATATGGAACAGCACATTTCCCTGTATCTTTGAACGCCGTTATGTATATGAACTGCCACAGAAGCTGGATCTGGAAGCTATGAGAGAGGCTGCCTCCTATTGTATAGGCAAGCACGATTTCAGAGCATTTACCTCTAATAAAAAAAGCAAGAAGTCTACTGTCAGAACGATAGAAGCCATTCAGATTGAAAGAATAGGCGAAGAAGTTGTTCTGACATATCGAGGTGATGGCTTCCTGTATCATATGGTGCGGATATTGACGGGAACGCTTATAGAAGTAGGACTTGGACAGCGCAACCCTTCAGAAATGGAGATGCTGCTATCCAGAGGATCGAGAGATACGGCAGGAGCGTTGGCGCCTGCTAAAGGACTTGCCTTAATGGAAGTTCGTTACTAACTCTGATGAGGTGTCCCTAACAGATAGAGAATTGTATCAATAACGATAGCTTTCATTTGATTCGGATTCAATCCGGGGTGCTTATGAAAAGTTAATTCATGGCTGAGAGAGTCTACCATGTTATAGATAATGTGGGTCTTCTCAGCCAGATTTTCACAGTCATATCCGGCATTTCTTAGAAATTCTTCCAGCTGTAGAGTAGTCTTTAACTCCATATCTGCCATGAGAACGGCAACCTCGTCATTGGTCATGGTCAGCGCTTCGATCTCTTTATGGGCGTGATTGAATATTTTATGTGATTCAATTAAGGAATCCACAATTCTCTCAAGACTTGTCTTAGGATCAAAAGGCAGTGTAAATTCCTCAAATACAGGAACCATCATTTTCTGGCTGTATGCCTTTAATCCATCCATAAAAATATCATGCTTATCTGTAAAATAACTGTATATAATACCGGTGGAAACGCCGGCTGCTTTGGCAATATCCGCAGTTGTAGTCTTCTGATATCCTTTCTCACACATCAAAAGAAATCCCACTTCGATAATTCTGTTTTTCTTCTCAATAGAGCGTTTCTGCTGTGGCTCTCTGGTTTTCGTGTCTGACATGGTGTATCCTTTCCGTTCTGTATTGTCATGTAACTAATCAGACCACATGCGCAAAATCGCATCTTCGATGCTTTACTTTTGCTTATGTGGTTACTTCGCCATATAAATTGAGCCCAATATGCTTGTAAACAAGCATATTCTGTCTCGATTTGCATGGCTCTGATTAGTTACATGATAATATCTTTTATGGCTTTTGTCAAATAATGTGAATAAAATTTCACATTCATATTGACAGATGAAAAATACAAGATTATCATGAAGATATGAACAATGATTCATATGTATTTACATATGGAATGAACTGAATAGAGAAAAATCAAAAAGAAATGAGGAATCGGGATGAAGAAGAAACAGGTTGCTAAAATAGTAGGAATCGTTGTAATTATTGGCTGTGTGGCAGGAACAACGGCTTTTGCAGGAACATCCAAGATGAAAGTGGCAGTGGCAGCAGTAGGACAGGGGGATGTGGTCAGGACAATAGCAGTAGAAGGACACATTGAGACAGAAGAGGAGAAAGCATATTATGCGAAAGTGACTGCACCGGTATCGGCTTTTGACCTGAAAGCAGGAGATGTGGTACAGAAGGGTGATACACTGGTTACATACGACACACAGGAATATGACAGAAGCTTGGAGCAGGCACAGCTACAGGCTAAGGCAGCCAAGGCTGGCTATGCAGGAAGTGCAGCACAAAGCAAGGAAATGACTCAGGCTTATGAAGAAGCACAGGCACAGGAATCCATGTATCAGCAGGCATACGAAGCAGCACTGGCAAATGTCAATGATCTGCAATATAACATAGAGACAGTAGCAGATGCGGTAGATGATAAGAGAGATAAGATCAATCGGGATATTGCGCAGGTAGAGATTGAGATTGCACAGAAGAATGCACAGGCAGCAGATTATGATGATGAGGACCGTCTTGATTATTTGGAAGAAGCAGCACAATTGCAGGTGAAGCTGGCAAGTCTGAAGAAGAAATTACTGGAGCTGCCGGATAGTGGAGCCAAGCCTATAGAGGACAGATATTTCAGCGAAGCACAATATTATCTGAATGAGCTGGCTACGCAGAGAGCGCAGCTACAGCAGGAGATGCAGACAACGAAGCATGCTGCCATGAATGGTTCCCAGCTGGCACAGCTTGCCGCCAATGCGGAACTTGCCAATACTGCTGTCACCTGGAATGAGGAAGATGCAGAGAAGGCAGCAGAGGGCGTAACGGCAGACGTTACAGGCGTAGTGAGTGAGATCAATGTAGAAGAGGGCGCTTACGTGGCAGAAGGAACACGGCTTTTTACCATAAAAGACATGGAGCATGTAATGGCTGTCGTTGAAGTAACCAGCTATGAAATGGGACAGGTGGAAGTAGGTCAGAAGGCATCTATTGAAGCCGCAGGTAATACCTATGAAGGAACCGTATCCAAGATACGGAAGGAAACTGTGCTGGATTCCCAGAACAAAGCCAAATTACAGGTAGAGATACATATTGAGAACCCGGATGATAAGATTTATCTGGGTACAGATGTGGATGCTGTTATTGAGACCGGAGAAAGCGACAGCGCAATCGTGATTCCCAATGATGCTCTTTATACAGATGATGAGGGAGATTACTGCTACCTGTTGTCTAATGATGTGATTGAGAAGAGATATCTGACCTGTGGTATTGCAAGTGCTGATACGACAGAAGTTCTCGAAGGACTAAGCCAGGGAGAATGGGTAATTACCGATGCCATGACAGATGCCAATGTGGGTAAGGGCGCACAGGCGAAATAGTTTGCAGGTAACTGAAAGGTATGGTGATTATTAGATGGGAGCTTTTATTGAATTTGATAAGGTAACGAAGCAGTATGGCACTGCAGACAGAGTGTTTTATGCATTGAAGGATGCCAGCTTCACGATTGAACAGGGAGAAATGGTAGTCATCCTGGGACCAAGTGGTGCGGGTAAGAGTACTTTGCTGAATCTGTTGGGCGGTATGGATGTGGCGTCCTCTGGAAGCATTATTTCCTGTGGAGAGGACATCAGTCAGTACAATGATAATCAGCTGACCGGATATCGGGCGAGAAATGTTGCAGTAGTTTTCCAGTTCTACAATCTGATTCCTACATTAACTGCATATGAGAATGTAGCGCTTATGAGGGATATTGTGAACGATACGATGGACCCGAAGGAAGCATTGGAGTCTGTAGGACTTGGCGACCATATGCATCAGTTCCCGGCGCAGATGTCAGGTGGTGAGCAGCAGAGAACGTCCATAGCCAGGGCAATTGCCAAGAATCCTAAGCTTCTGCTGTGTGATGAGCCGACAGGGGCACTGGATACCAATACAGGACGGGATGTATTAGAATTGCTGGTGAGAATGAGCCGTGAAAAGAAGAGAACAGTTGTCATGGTCACGCATAACAGCTTTTTTGCAGATATTGCAGACAAGGTCATCCGTGTAAAGAACGGCGCTATTGAGTCTGTTACAATCAATGAACATCCAAAGGATGCAAGTGAGGTGAGCTGGTAATGCTGAAAAGAAAGCTTTTAAGAGATCTGTGGCAGAATCGTACACAGTTCATTTCCATTTTTTTGATGGCTTTTCTTGGTCTGTTCGTTTTCGCAGGAATAGATGCGGAGAGTACAGGAATCGGGATATCTACAGCACAGTATTATGAAGAGACCAATCTGGCTGATAACTGGGTCATGGGTACTTCATTCAGTACGGAAGAGGTGAAATGGCTGGAAGCACTGCCACAGATTGCTTCGGTTGACCGTAAGCTGGTGCTGGAGGGCAAAGCCAAAGTAGGGGACGGAGAAGAACCTTCTATGGAGTTTAACTTTGTAGAGAGCATGAACAGCTCGTTCCCTTATATAAAAGAAGGAGAAGCCTTCGATGTTGACAAGGAAGGGGTATGGCTGGAAGAACTGTTTGCTAAGAAGTGGAATCTTCAGGTCGGAGATTATGTACGGCTTGAATATGAGGGCATTCTGTTCACGGAGCAGATCCGCGGTATTATCATTCATCCGGAATATGTATTCTATTCACTGGACAGCGACAGCATGATGCCCAATTATGGTACATATGGATATGCTTATCTTTCCTCAAAGGAATATCCGATACAGGATGAATTATATTACAACTATATGGTAATAAAGCAGACCAATGCAGGAGAATCCTCAGAGGAATCCATGGAGTTCAAGGAGCTGGTAAAAGACACGCTGAACCGACAGAATATTGTGGTACTGGACAGAAAACAGAACGGTGGCATTGAAGCCATTGCGTCAGAACAGTCACAGCACGAAGAAATGGGAATCATGTTCTCAGCAGTATTTCTGTTGATTGCTGTCATGGGAATTGTTACAACTATGACACGAATGACTTCAAACCAAAGAATCCAGATTGGTACACTCAAAGCATTGGGATTTGGCAAGAGGAAGATTACCTGGCACTATATGTCTTATGGCATTGTGATCAGTTCCCTTGGAAGTATCGTGGGGGCGGTATTGGGGTATTTGTATCTGCCACTGCTTTTCCTGCCGAGCATGAGTGCATACTACATCCTGCCCAATTGGGTGACACAGATGTCAGTAAAGACTTATTATGCAATTGTACTGGCTATTCTGGTCTCTACACTGGTCAGCTTCCTGGCATGCCGTAAGGAATTGAAGGATATGCCTGCCATTACATTAAAACCGGCTGCACCTAAGAATATCAGACACTCCATGCTGGAGAAGAGCCGTATGTGGCTGTCTTTGAACTTCTCTACACAGTGGAATGTCAGGGATGTACTCCGCAATAAAGCCAGAAGCCTGATGGGTATCGCTGGTGTAGCGGGCTGTACGATGCTGCTTCTGTGTGCCTTTGGCTGCAGCGACTGTGTAAAAGAGATTGCGGTGTGGCAATACGGAGAACTGGTGACAGGACAGTACAAAGTAATATTCGGGCAGCAGGTCACAAATCTGGAGAAAAGACAGTATAAGCAGCAGTATAAGGGACAACTGGTGCAGGAGGGAAGCTGTGAATTCAGAACGGATTCGCTGGTAAAAAAAGGCGGCATCACAATCTTGGACGAAGGCAACTATCTGCACTTTCAGAATGCAGATGGAGAAGAGATAATCCTGCCACAGCAGGGAATCTCCATGTCTGTGAAAATGGCACAGGTGTTAGGGATTAAACAGGGAGATTTTATTGAATGGCATATTGTAGGTGAGAAGGAATGGCAGAGAAGCAGAATCACAGCACTGTATCGTACACCTACGGGGCAGGGCATTACACTGTCAAGAGAAGAATATGAGTCATTGCAGTATGATTTTAACCCTACTTCTTTCTATACCAATATGACCATTCCACAGTATGTAAAAGACAGCGATGACATTTCCGGTGTGATCAGCATCGAACAGCTAAAGATCGATCTGGATAAAAACATGGAAATGATGAATCTGATGGTAGGAATCCTGATCGTTGCGGCAGTACTGCTTGGAATCATTGTTCTCTACAACATGGGTGTGCTTTCTTTCCTGGAAAAGACAAGAGAAGTTGCCACGCTGAAGGTGCTCGGCTTTTCCTCAGGAAGAATACGAAGAATCCTGCGGCAGCAGAACAATTGGATTACCATAATTGGAATCGTTGCAGGATTAATTCTTGGTTATCAATTCCTTGATATTATGATGCAGACCATGTCCGAGGACAATGATATGCCGACTGTTGTATATCTGGCGTCTTATCTGTATTCCATCATAGGCACTTGGATTACCTCTACAGGCGTCAATTATATGCTTTCCGGTAAAGTCAAGACCATCTGTATGGTAGACGCACTCAAAGGTGTCGAGTAAGTTTATTTGTACACAAGAAAAGACTTTATTCTTGCACAATCCTGTGATAAACTGTAACTATTCAGAGCCATGCAGCCTGTGACATGGCAGAGACTTACGAAACGATCAGGAGGAGCTTATGAGTGAATTAGATAAGAATGTGGAAGCAGAAAGTCAGGAAAAAGAAGTCGTTTCCAAGAACTTTATTGAACAGATTATAGATAAGGACCTTGCAGAGGGTGTATATGACACAGTTCACACCAGATTCCCACCGGAACCAAACGGATATCTGCACATCGGACATGCAAAGAGCATTATTTTGAATTATGGACTTGCCAAGGAATATGGCGGTAAGTTCAATATGCGTTTTGATGATACCAATCCTACAAAAGAGAAGGTAGAGTTCGTTGAATCCATCAAAGCAGATATCGCATGGCTTGGCGCAGACTGGGAAGACAGACTGTTCTTTGCATCCGATTATTTTGACCAGATGTATGAAGGCGCAGTGAAGCTGATCAAGAAGGGTAAGGCATATGTATCTGACCTGACAGCAGATGAGATCCGTGAATACCGTGGTACACTGACTGAGCCAGGTAAGGAAGATCCCTCCAGCAACAGAAGCGTAGAAGAGAACCTTGCACTTTTTGAAGATATGAAGAATGGTAAATTCGCAGATGGCGAGAAGGTACTGCGTGCAAGAATCGACATGGCATCTCCTAACATGAACATGCGTGATCCGGTCATCTACCGTGTTGCTCATATGACCCACCACAGAACCGGCGACACCTGGTGCATTTATCCAATGTATGATTTTGCACATCCGATCGAAGATGCGATTGAGGGTATCACACATTCTATCTGTACATTAGAGTTTGAAGATCACAGACCACTGTATGACTGGGTTGTAAGAGAATGTGAGTTTGAACCGGCACCAAGACAGATTGAGTTTGCAAAATTATACCTCACAAATGTAGTAACCGGAAAACGTTACATCAAACGTCTGGTAGAAGAAGGCATCGTAGACGGATGGGATGATCCGCGTCTTGTTACGATCGCGGCCCTCAGAAGAAGAGGATATACACCGGAAGCGTTGAGAATGTTCGTTGAGCTCGTTGGAGTTTCCAAGGCGAACAGCTCCGTGGATTACGCGATGCTTGAGTACTGCATCCGTGAGGACCTGAAGTTAAAACGCCCGAGAATGATGGCTGTTCTTGATCCGGTCAAACTCGTGATCGACAACTATCCGGAAGGACAGACCGAGATGTTAAACATCCCGAATAACCTTGAGAATCCGGAGATGGGCGAGCGTGAGGTTCCGTTCTCCAGAGAACTCTATATCGAACGTGAGGACTTCATGGAGAATCCGCCGAAGAAGTATTTCCGCCTGTTCCCGGGCAATGAAGTCCGTCTCATGGGCGCATATTTCGTGACATGCACAGGCTTCGAGAAGGACGAGAACGGAAATGTGACAGAGATCCACTGCACATACGATCCGGAGACAAAGAGCGGTTCCGGATTTACCGGAAGAAAGGTAAAAGGAACGATCCACTGGGTATCTGTTCCGACAGCCGGA
>OHOQ01000808.1_pt1 | contig 12808 bp, 8 predicted proteins | sample 1569881 | NCBI WGS metagenome assembly OHOQ01 (sample SAMEA3879596, study PRJEB24766) | human gut metagenome | biome: human-associated habitat; feature: feces | place: USA | collected 1985/1987 | reverse complement strand
AATATAATCTCAAAGTTCCTTCCGGCAAATGTCATCTTAAGTACTGCTTTTCCATCCTGATTATACTGTTCCGGCATAAGTGCAGGTGCGATCTTCAAGTCACCGCAATCTCCTTTCACCCCAAACACTTCTGTGATCATGGTAAGCATATACCAGCTTGCAGCGCCTGTCAGATATGCATAGAGGCCTCTTCCCTGATTATCAAAATATTCCGGAAGTCCAGGATACATCTTACTGTTATCAAATTCCATTGCTGCATCTAAAAGTGCCTGAAGTACTTTATTTCCTTCTTTTGCAAATCCTCTCTGGTACAATGCATTTGAGTACATAACAGCCATGTGTGAGAACACTGCTCCATTCTCTTTCTCTCCATAAGCAAATCCAAACATTCTTCCAAGATCAAATTTTTCCTCATGGAAGTTTGTGTTCAAACGGTATCCGCCGGCTTTCTGATCATAAAGATACTTGTCTGCACTTCTGCAGATAGATTCCACCTGATCTTCTGTTGCCGTTCCACTCATAATGGCAAATACTTGTCCGGTCAGCATCATTCTCACGCTTTCATCCATAACGCCTTCTACTTTTCTGCCATGGTTATCATAATAGCCATTGAACCAGCCATCTTCTCCATCCTTCACCCATTCGTTGGCACGGATGTTTTTCATCATCCAGTCTGCTTTTCCCTCAAGATTAGCAGCAAGTTGATCCAGTCTTACAACAATTGTGTCTCCACTGATATTATGTTCACATTTCTTTGCGTATCCTGCAAGGAGTGCCTGCTTACGTGCTGCATCTTCATACAGTTCCACGCTTCCTGCAAGAAGATCTTCCATCTCATGTGCAATTTCAATCTTGCTGCTTCCACTGATTTCTTCCAACTGACGGAGTGTTTTTGCAATATTTCTCAAATTTCCGGCATAAGCACAGGTAAATGCAACACTTTCACCCTTCTCCCATGCCATGTCCAGTGCATCATTCCAGTCGGCACCATGAAGACGCATTTCATTATGCTCTCCTACATCATAGAACGCACACAGATTCTGTAAAAGAATATGCTCCAAAACTGTTCCGAAATAAATGTGGTCTCTTTCTGTTTTCTGCTTCTGTCCATATTCGCTGTTCCAAAACTTATCATGTGCAGTACCTCTCATAGACTGCAAATCTTTAAAATACGGAACCTTTTCAAACAGAACCTCCATATCTCCTGTCTGATCCAGATACAGACGAGTCGTTACAAATGGCCAGAATGCATGATCCATCCAGACACGTGTAATATTGTTTCTGTCTGCAATAAACTCACCCTGCTTATTTCCGATGATTGTCGCATTTGTTCCATCAATTCTTACTCCGCCATAATTATCCACGATCATCTGACGGACGTTTGAGGGATTCATAATCAGAAGTGCAAGGCAATCCTGCCAGAGATCTCTCCAGCCTCTTCCTCCTTTTCCATAATCGTGATATGGAAGGAAGGAACATCCATAAATTCTTCTTAAAATTGGCTGGAAGCAAATCCACTTCAGATAATTGTCTGTAGCTTCATCACCGGTTTCAAACTCTACATTTACTTTTTCTGTCCAATACTTTTTCACTTTGGCAAGCTCGTTTTCCGCTTGCTCCTTCGTACCAAATAAAGTACAGATTTGAAATGGAAGCCTTTTCTCCCGTTGCTCCGGCAAGAACAACATACTCTATTGATTCATTTGCTTTTAATTTTCTGCGTTCAAACCTGAATGCCCCAACAGCCTCTTTCCCCTCCAGATGGCAGCCTGCGGTACATCCCGTTTTTTCTACACGTACTGCTTCCGGAATCAGGAAAGAACCTCCCTCTCCAATAAAGCTTTCAACAGTCGGATAAAACTCCTTCGGGGCATTTCCTTCTGCTGTAAAACCATATACAAAATAAGTCGTATCATTTTTCTGATGTCCACGCTCATCAAAGGATAATACCGGTGTAACTTCTACGCCACATTCTTTCGTGTCGATTCTGTGAAGAAGTGATGTAACATGTCTGTGGTCGCGGATATTGTCTGCGCTTCTTCCATAAACCGGAATGGCAACGATCGGTGTTACTTCCTGTTCTTCTTCCGAAAGATTTGTAATCTTGATCAGCTGGATCTCTGTTGTGCCATCAATAGAAACAAAGGATGTGATCTCTGACTGAAGATGATATTTTTTTGAAGTTCTTGTCAACTTCTGCCACATCATGCCTGCTTCCAGAGTGCTTTCATCCTGTCTGTCTGTATATTTATCAAACTCCTGCTCCGCTGAAACTCCACATGCTGACCAGTAGCCTTTTCCTTCTACCCGACACCAGAAATTTCTGGTGCCACGGTTATTGTGAAGGTTTTCAATGCTGACAGGTTCGAGAAGGAAATGATTCTGGTCCGTTTTACTATCTCCCCCCAAAGTTGGTGTAATACTGGATTTCAGACCTTCTTCCCCTGCCAGTGGTAAGTAAAGTCCACTATAATTTTCCGGATTTGTAATCGTAAATGTTCCGTTTTTATCTGTAAAATTGATTTTTCTCATGTCCAGTCCCTCGTCATTTCATTTAAGAAAGGAATAATTCTACCTCTGTTGTCTTTGTTAACTTCTCCTGTGGAATATAATTATCTTTCATTTGTTCTCCATTTACGAAAAGTTTTTCACATCCTGACTCTGCATGCCCCGGATTTTTCACAACGATATGTAAATGTGAACCTCTGAAATCTTTTTCGATTTCAAATTCCTCCCACTCTTTCGGTACTGACGGAGCAATCTTCAGTCCATAGAAGTCTGGCCGCATTCCGAGAATTCCTTCTACACATCCCACCATAACCGTAGATGCTGTTCCTGTCAGCCAGTGTACATGAGAACGGCCGAAGTTCGGGCTGTGTTTTCCTTCTGTAAACTGTCCATAGCAGTATGGTTCAAGTCTTCTGATCTCTGCACGATTATTCTGTGCAGCCGGTGCATTTTCAATAAAATAGTTAAATGCTCTCTCTCCGTGTCCACGAAGCGCCTCTGCAAGAATGATCCATCCCTGAGACTGTGAGAAAATTCCTGCATTTTCCTTTGTTCCGGCATTGTAGATCACAGCCAGTGCACCGTCAAATGCATGTGCATGATACGGAGGATCCATCAGGATTGCACCATATTCTGTATTCAGTTTGTCATATACATTCTGAAGTGCAAGATCTGCCTGCGCTTCATTTGCAAGCCCACTGATCACAGACCAGCTCTGTGGGTTCAGCCACATATTTGCCTCCGGATCTGTGCGCTGTCCGATCACTTCACCATCCTCTGTGAAGCCACGGATAAAGCGGTCTTCGTTCCAACAGAGATCCTGGATCAGTTTTTCCAGCTTCTTCTGACTTTCCTCCAGATAATTCAGATATTCTGTGTCTTTCTTATACTCAGCAAATTCCTTCAAAATTGTCATTGCATAGTAGAACTGTAATGCAACGAAGGTTGACTCTCCATCTTTTCCGAGTCTTAAGCAGTCATTCCAGTCAGCATAAAGGCCTGCCGGCATACCATGCTTTCCAAGATGATTCATGGAGAAATCTACTGCACGTTTCAAATGCTCGTACACGGTACCTTCTTCTTTATTTGCAAACGGAATCACTTCATCGATAAATTCCAGATTTCCCGTCTCGGAAATGTATTTGTATACTGTCGGGAACAGCCACAGCGCATCATCTGCACGATAAGCCGGGTGTCCTGTCTCCTGCACATAAGAAGCATCATCCGGTGTATCCTCATGTCCCGGATTGTGTGTGAATTTTACAAGTGGAAGCCCTCCACCATTATTTACTTGTGCAGAAAGCATGAAGCGGATCTTCTCTACTGCCATCTCCGGTGCCAGATGGATCACACCCTGGATATCCTGTACTGTGTCACGATAACCGTATCCATTTCTCAGTCCACAATATGTAAAGGATGCAGCACGTGACCAGATAAATGTCATAAAGCAGTTATATGCATTCCATGTATTGATCATTATATTAAATTCTTCGCTTGGTGTCTTCACCTGGAAATGGGACAGATGTCCATGCCAGTACTGGATTAATTCTTCCAGTTCATTTCTGCAGATTGTTTCACAATCCTCATAACGAGACACGATTGTTTCTGCATCAACATCTTCTTTCATACCAACAAGAAATGCTATTTCTTTTGTCTCTCCCGGATATAAAGTCAGGATTGTAGCTAATGCTCCACATCCATTTTCATTATAATTTCCTTCACAATTTAAAATACCATCTTCCACTCCGACCGGATTGTTGTATCCATGATATCTTCCAAGGAAACCTTCCCTGCTTCCACACCAGGAATCAACCTTTGCACCTGCAAGTCCGAAGAAACGGTCAACAACGATCTTGTCATCCACATCTTTTCCATCTTCCAGCTGATCCAGATTGGCATGGATCAGCTGCCGCACACGGTTTCCACGGAACACTGTTCTTGTAATGAACTGAGAGTACTGAAGATTTACCTGATCCTGCTCGTAATTGCTGTTGTTTGTAAATTCTGCATAGCCTGTTACATTGATCTTGCGCATGCGATCCGAGGTATTTGTCACTGCAAGATTCCACACTTCATAAGACTGATTCAGCGGAACATAGTATCTTACTTCTGAATGGATCTCGCTATAATCAGCCATCATCTTTGTGTATGCTGTACCATGATGACATTCACTCTTATAAGAATTCAGATCTTTTCCTACCGGCTGCCAGGAAGCTGACCAATAATCTTCACTCTCCTGATCTCTTAAGTAGATATATCTTCCCGGCTGGTCAAACTGATTGAAGACATATCTTAAAATTCTTCCGTTCGCTCCTGATTTTGCAAAGCTATATCCACCTGCATTATTAGAAATAATTGCTCCATATTCTGGAGATCCAAGATAGTTCACCCAAGGTGCCGGTGTATCCGGTCTTGTGATCACATATTCTTTTTTCGATTCGTCAAAAAAACCATATTTCATACTTCACATTCTCCTATCACACTTATTATAAACAAATTGCAGCCATTCCTACTATCTGCAATTCTATCTTTACTGTGATAAAAGAATATCAAATCAGAACACATTAATATACAAAATAAGAACTTAAAATATCAAATTCGTGACATGACAAAAAGGAATTTACCATATCTGGTTTTCCTATTTTTTGATGTCCGGAGATAGAAATTTCCTATGACCTGATTGTCCAAAATTGGACTATCCACCCTTAGGCACTTCTCTGCTCCACTTAATCATTTTCTTCTCCTAATGGAACTTCCCTGATAATATATTCGGTATCGCCATAAAAGCCATACTCATTACGCAATCTATGACGTTCCACATATCCATGATGCTCTAATTCCTTAATTGCAGAACGAACAGAATCAATCCCATCTCTGCTCAATGTTGCCAGTCCTTGCATATTGTAATTCCAGTCATCTGGCAAACTTAACATCAGCGATAATAGACCTTTCGCTTTCAATGTCAGATTCTTATTCTTGAAATGGTGATTACTCATTACCGTAAAATTCTTAGTTCTCTCTACACGAAAAATCTGTGCCATGCTCCCCACTTCCTTTCCAGACAGAAAAAGACGCAAGCCATATTCTTATGACTCACGCCTTTCTGCATAACTTACTTTTCTATTCTTCTGTTTCCAATTCCAATCTCTGTAAAATATCTCTTACAATACCTGCATCTTCAATCAGATTAATTCCAAAACATTTTTTACCTGCATCCTTCAAAGACGCACCCACATGATATGCTTTCGTTTTATCAAGAATTAAAAAACGATCATGAAATGCTCTTGTGTACTTCACATCCAGTTTAGGATACTGTGCATTAAAGTTATCTACATCTGTTTGAGATAATTTTGTCCGTTGCTGTGTATAAACTGTCACCGCCACATTTTCTTTCTTCTTTGACAAAATATTTAATGTTCCTACATCCACATATCCATCTACCAGAACAATTTCCATTTCTGCTTTCTGAATCAGTCCTATCAATAAGCTGAATGCATCATATATCTGACCATCAAAAAATATCTTTTGATTAGACTCCTCATGATCTGATATGTACTCAAAAATCTGCTCCAGTTTTTCATCTGTCTTTTTCTGATATTCCAGTTGTTTTAGCTCAACGTTACTAATCCTTTCAAACAAAAGTGCATTGTTGGCTATAAACCGTCGCATTTCTACAAATGCACGCATAATACCTATACTTACATTAATTGCCACCTCGCTATGCAATACACTTGCAAGCATGGATATTCCCTGCTCTGTAAATACATACGGTAATGTACGTCTGCCACCATAACCATTTTCTGTTCCACTGCCATTTGAGGTGCCAAATTGGCATTTCAAGTTTTCATATTCATCTTTTGTAAGCTGAAATCGAAAATCTTCTGGAAATCTGGCAATATTTCTTTTAACGGCTCTGTTTAACGCTCCCGTTTCTACCTGATAAAGCATTGCCAGATCACTATCCACCATGACTTGTTTGTTTCTTACTACATAAATCAGATTTTCAACGTCCGGTGGCATGATTTCAACTATTTGTGTTTCCACTGGTTCCATTTCTCTTACTTTCTGATCCGCCGTTCCATCTCCTCTATAACTTGAAATGCCAAACTGGCATTTCAAGTTACTTTACCGAACAATCATTTCTTATGAGTTCCCAAAATCCATGTTCCCATTTTACCCTATTTTTCTCATTCTGCCTACTGCTATTTTTCATACAATAATGAGGTCGCAATCCACGACCTCATCACCTTCATTTAAACATAAATCAATTCCTTGAGAATAATCTCTTCTGCAATTGCTTTGTGTTGATTAGCAGCTCTTACCCAGGCAATCTGATCTTTCTCTTTATCCGGCAATGGTTCTTTTTCTTCTAACTGTTTCAGTATTACCTCTTCCCGTTCTCTGGCTGCCTTGTCCACTTCCAGAAGATGCTCTCCAATGGTATCCTGTAAAAGCATCACCTGATAGGTTGAATTTCGATAGTTTTTCAGATAATCTCTGCGAAGAAAACCATACTTGCCAAGTTGCTCCATCTGCTCACCGGATTTATAGGTGAGATTCGGGATCAGATATCCATTTACATTTGTATACGTTAATTCCATTTTATTAGCACTCTCCATTTCTCATCATTTTTTGACCACAAATTTACGACATTTACGACAAATCTGACACTGCTTTACAATACCAGACAAAATGACTGATGCCCCGGAAAGCCTGTAAAACAGGCACTTCTAGGATACACAAGACAGGACAAAAATCGACTTCCATTATCAATAGGTGAGTGCTAATTATTTTGTGAAGAATTTGTGAACGTTCTATTCTAAAACTTCAATCCCATCCTGTCTCCAAAAATGACATTGCTTTTTTCATAAGATTCCTATTTTTTCACGCACCATCTGTACTGATAAGGATTCATCCATACCGAATTCATTTCCAGTTTTTCTCCTGTAAATAAATCCTCATATTCACCTTCCAGACAGTTCAGCCATGCATTCTGCCCATATTCTGAAAAATTAGCCAGACAGATTAATTCTTCATTTCCTACTGTTCTTCTGATTGCAAAAACCGCATAATTTCCTGTGTCCCAGGTAGAAATACCGGCAGTCTCACCAAAACAATCCTCCTGACGCCTCATTTCTTCCATCTGCTTCAGGCCATGCCAAATTTCATACTGCACAGTGCCTGCTTCTTTTCTCTTGTCTGCATTGTCCCACCGGAACAAACTGCGGTGCAGATACCTGCTATCCGCAGCAATATCCGGGTTTTTCTTATAATCATAATCATTTACCTGACCAATCTCGTCCCCGGATGAAAGCATTATAAATCCTTCCATACTCATACATGCTGCATGCATCATGAGCACTCTTTGGATTCCTTGTTTCACCTGCTCTAAATCCCCTTCAAATCCGCCTTTTTCGATTCCACACAGGCTTGCGGTTGTTCCACAGCTTCTGGCATCTTTCGTCACCGGATCGTAATTATATAATTCTCCTCGCGCAAAGCTATATGGATAAGTACCTTCAAAGAAATGATACAAATATTCTTTGTGCCGAATTGGGTTTATTTCCAGCTTTTTCTCCTGTTCTTCATCCAGCCCCCAGCCAATATCATCATGACAGCGAAGGTAATTGACAAAATAGCAATTCTTCGGAAGGCTGTGGATCACATCCATCTGGTGTTTCAACATCCTTGTGTCCCTCGTAGCCAGTGCTGCCCACAGATTTACCATGCTGGAAACTCCGTATAACATATGACATTCCGGTTCGTTTTCTGTTCCAAAGTAAACCGGAAGTTCCTTTGGTTCCATGACAACCTCGCCTTTCAGGATTACACCGGGACAAACCATCTCAAGAATCATTCGTAACATGCGTACAATAAGATGCACTTGTGGAAGATTTCTACAATTTGTTCCTAATTCTTTCCAGATATAAGGAACTGCATCAATACGAAAGACTTCTACTCCGAGATTTGCCAGATACAGGATATTCCCAATCATTTCATTAAATACTTTCGGATTATGATAATTCAGATCCCACTGATAAGGATAGAATGTTGTCAGTACATGTCTGTGCATCTCTTCACACCATGTAAAATTTCCCGGAGCAGTTTCCGGAAACACCTGCGGCATTGTCTTTTCAAATTGATCCGGAATTTCTCGCGTCTCATAGCACTGATAGCGATCCATATATTCCTGTTCGCCTCTCTTGGCTCGTATCGCCCACTCATGTGTATCTGCCGTATGATTCATAACAACATCCAGACACAGACTGATTCCACGTTTTCTCAGCTCTTTTGTCAGCTTTTCCAACTCTTCATTTGTTCCAATTTCAGGATCTACCTGTTTAAAATCCTCTACCGCATAGCCACCGTCGTTATATGGATGCGGCATCTTCAGAAGCGGCATCAGATGAAGATAGGTGATCTTCTGCTCAGACAAATAATCCAAATGCTCTATTACACCGTTTAATCCTCCTGCAAACAGCTTCGGATACATCGTTATCCCAAGCATATTTCTGTTTCGATACCAGTTCGGTTCTTTTTCTCTTCTGCTGTCTAAGCTCCTAAGTTCCGCTGGTCTATTCTGATAAGCCTCTTCCAGCATCTGCATTAATTCTTCATAACATTGTTCATTGTGATATAACTGCAGATACTTTTCATGCAGTTCATTCTCATGTCTTTTTCTTCTTTCTTCTATCATCGATACTATACTCCTATACTACAAAGGGGATTCCCATTTCAGGAATCCCCTATCATTATCCATGCATTTTCAATCTCAATGTAAGTTCAATCATGTATTTTCTAAATCAGCTCATATTTCACTACATCGATTTTAGCTGCACCATCAGCAAAGAACGAAATTCCTTTTGCCTCTTGTTCTGTAAATATAACTGCAGACATTACCTGCTCGCCATCATTAATAAATATTTCTGCGCTGAATCTGTCTAAAATCACACGAAGCTTTAATTCATTAGCATCTCCATTTACCAGACATCTTCTCTGATGAACCAACGCTCTTTCGGTTCCTGAAAATTTTCTATCAATTTTCAGTACAGACTCATCAGGACGGAAGCTCAGTTCTGTATAAAACTTCTCATTCTTCGCAAAGCGTAATCCAAATTTCTTATACATATTTTCTTTATCTTCCGGACGTATCACAAGCTCCATATCTATCGTTCGTCCTTCGATTTTATCTAATGAGATCGTATCATTATTTATTACTACATTGTTGTACTCAACTCTGTTTTTACGCATTGCATCAAGTTCTTTAATCGGCGTTTGATAAAGTCTTCCGTTTTTCACAGATAATTCTCTCGGCAGACTCATTTGTGCAAACCACTTCGAATCATTATCACGATGAGCCAGTGTGTCCCAGTTCTGCATCCAGCCAATCATAATTCTGCGGCCGTCCGATGCTTTCACCGTCTGCATTGCATAAAAATCAATTCCATAATCCACAGACTGAGTGAACTGCTCTTTTAAGGTATATGTATCCTTGTCCATTTCTCCTATGATACATAAAGTGCCGTTTCCGTTATGATATTCCAAGCCTTCCGGCAGCATATCCTGCGGACTTGTCAGGAGAACGTGTTTTCCATCCAGTTCAAAGAAATCCGGACACTCCCACATTTTTCCAAAACGTTTCTTATTTTCTGCAAGGATGCTGACAAATTCCCAGTCAAATCCATTCTCACTTCTGTAAAGAAGAATCTGTCCGCTTCCATCTGCCGGTCTGCTTCCGATCACACAATAGAAGTTTCCATCTTTTCCTTTCCAGATTTTTGGATCACGGAAATCTACTTTACTTGCACCTTCCGGAAGATCCTTTTCTGTTAAAACCGGATTCTTCTCATATTTCACATAATCTCTTCCGTCTCCGACAGCTACCGCCTGTGTCTGTATATCTCTTTTACTTCCATCTTCTAATGTTTCATGATCTACGGCTGTATACATAAGCAATTGTCTACCGTCATCCAACTCTATTGCACTTCCCGAAAAACATCCACCCTTATCGTATTCTTCATCTGGTGCAAGAGCTGCTGGAAGATATTTCCAATGTAATAAGTCTTTACTTACCACATGCCCCCAATGCATACTGTCCCAGTGTGTATCATATGGATAATACTGATAAAAAAGATGGTACTCTCCCTGATAGTATGAAAATCCATTCGGATCATTCATCCAGCCAATATACGGACTTATATGAAAAGCCGGTCTGTCTTCTGCTTTTATCTGCTTTCCTTGTTCTTCTTCATATTTTCTAGCCTTTTCTAACATCTCACTCATGCAAATTCTCCTGTTATTCGTATCGTTATTTTTCTTCGCTCACTGACTTCTGATATTGATCAAAGTATTTCTGTTTAATTGAAAGATAATCAGAAAGTCCATACTTTTCCATTTTTTTCAGATAGGAATCCCACTCTTTTTCAATTCCGCCATTTAGGATCCAGTCTGCTTTCTTCTGCTCTGCATATTTTTTAATATCTGTATCGTACTGAGATACTTTATTGGTATCATCAATGCTCATAAAAACATTTGGATAAACATATTTGCTGTTCATATCCTGTAGATAAGTTTCATGCATATTATCTAAACGCCATTTTGCATCTTCCGGCTGGGTTACATATACATCATAATATTCATTCAGTACTGCAAGCGGACCATTTACAGATTGTGCCTCACGTACTTCTACCGGAGACTGCTTTCCAAGATCCATATGTTTCAGCATTTCTCCGCCATCTTTATTCTTAGAGAGTTCAAAAATGTTAAAAGAATCCTTTTCTCCATAAGTTCCCCAGTTATTCTGTGGAGACTGAAGGGGTGCATACATCTGATCAATCCATGCAGCTGCAAGTGCTGTATCACGACAACTAAATGTAAGGACACATCTTCCGCGATCATATCCACTTGTTTCGCTGTTGCTCTGTCTTGTGATATTTCTCATTCCATTCGGTCCTGTCAAAGCCGGCAGCATAACATAATCTTCCATGTTATCAATATTTGCAATATCCCATGTAAAGCAGAGACCATATCGATGGTTCTTTCCTTTTGCCACATAGGTGGACCACTCTTGTGTAAATGCTTCCGGGTCGATCAGATCCTCTGTTACAAGCTTATGTAACCATTCGATACCTTCTTTATAACCTTCCTGAACCGTTGTGTAAATAACTTTTCCTTCATCCGTTACAGCGAAATGATCCCCTGTGTCTCCATAACCTTCTCCAAATCCATTGATCAAAATTGCAGGATCCTGATCTCCATTGTTGATGATAAAGGACATCGGTATCACATCTCCCTCTATGTCAAATTCTGACTTTAGTTCTTCCGCATGATCCCGGAACGCAATTAATACCTTTTCCAGTTCCTCTGTTGTTTCAGGTACTTTCAATCCAAGAAAATCCAGCCATTTTTTATTGATATACGAAATATTCCCAATCGCCTGAATTGCTTCTTTCCCTTCCCCCAGCTGTTCGATCCAGGGGAAAGAATAAATATGTCCGTCCGGGGCTGTACACATTGTTCTATATTCCGGATATTTTTCAAAAATAGCCTTCAGATTCGGCATATATTTATCAATCAAATGCTCTACCGGAATAATAATCCCCTGTTTTGCATAACGAAGGAGATCATAATCATTCATTCCCGCATTAAAGAGCCCATCCGGCAGATTTCCAAACTGTGCCAGTGCCAGATTTTTCTTATCCGCAAACTGATCTGCCACAAAGCAGGTCCAGTCAATATGTACATTCGTCTGTTTTTCCAACCGTTTGAAGATTGTTCGCTCGTTCGGCTCCTGTGTAGATGTTGCAGGAGCACTGGTGATAAATGATAATTCTGCTTTTTCTTTCAGAGGAAACTCCACGTCTTCGACTGGTGTATCCGGATTGATCTCTGCCTCCATCCTTTCTTTGCTTCCACATCCCGTCATTGAAAATACAAGCACAAGAGAAAGGCTTGCCGCAATAATCGATTTGATTCTTTTTTTCATAGCTGCACCTCCTAACCATCTAACCTTTTACCGAACCGACCATGATTCCCTTATCGAAATATTTCTGGAAAAACGGATACATGATCAAAAGCGGCAAACTGGATACAACAATCGTCGCATATTTCAGTAATTCTGCTACTTTTGCCATTTCTGCTGTACTCTGGATATCCGCAATCATACCCGGCTGTGGCGTATTTTGTACCAAAATCGAACGTAGTACAAGCTGCAATGGCTGTAAATTGGCATCATTCAGATAGATCATTGCATCAAAATAGCTGTTCCACATTCCCACAAAAGACCATAGTGCCAAAACTG
>OHOQ01000806.1_pt1 | contig 12831 bp, 10 predicted proteins | sample 1569881 | NCBI WGS metagenome assembly OHOQ01 (sample SAMEA3879596, study PRJEB24766) | human gut metagenome | biome: human-associated habitat; feature: feces | place: USA | collected 1985/1987 | reverse complement strand
GTCCACGGCGAGGCCGGCGGGCTTGTTGACGATGAGGATCTGAGGGCAGTCGTAGACCACCTGTGCCGGGCCGCGGGCGTTCTTCCACGCTGGGCCTTCCACCCGTCTGTCGGCGTCCAGCACATCGTCGAGGATGAACAGCTTGATCTCATCGCCTGCCATCACGCGGGTGGAGAGCGGCTGCTTTTTGCCGTTCAGTTTGATTTTATTTTCGCGCAGGGCCTTGTTCAGACGGCCCGGGTTCAGCGCGGGGAATTGCTGCATCAGATAGTTGTCCAGCCGGGTGGGGGCGAGACATTTGACTTTCAATATTTTCACGGAAGTTTCCTCTCTAAATTAAGAATAGGTTAAGATTTGCTTTTATTGTAGCGAATCCGCCTTCTTACGTCAAGTTGGTTGTTTACTTTTTCAAAAAACAAGAGTATACTGTGCCGGTGCAAAAAGAATTCATCGGAATTTAACGATGGCTTCATCATCGGATCTCCATTTATGGTATAATGAGAGCCTTACATGATGGAAGAGGGAAGAAGGTATTGATATGACGAACGACAAGAAACTGATGCTCCTTGCAGGCGTTCTGGCTCTGGGGATGCTGGCCGGATGCAGCTCTGCCAGCGCTGCCAGTGCCGCCAGCGGCATGGCCGGTTCGATGCCCGCCGCCAGTGAAGTGGAAGAGGTGAGCAGCGAAGTGCGCGTCCTGCCCGGCGAAGAGGGCGTCATGATGCCCATCGACCAGGGCAGTCTTGAAGAGATGAAGACCGGCTCCTACAAGTTCGCCGCGAACATCTCGAGCGTGGACGCCAAGAAGCGCCAGATGACCCTGACGGTCTACGGCTACGACGCTTACCGCGCCGAGGATGTGGACGCACTGGACGTGGGCAGCGTTTTCAGCACCCATCTGGATGGCGCTGTGGAAGCACAGAACGTGACTGTGGAAAAAATCGAAAAGAATGAGGACAACGGCACCGTCTCCATCAACGGCGGCATCGAAGAGGGCGGCGTAGACCTCTGGCGCAGCGGCGACATCTACCGCACCGTCACCTACGACGACTACCCGGTCTACTACATGATGGGAGAACTCGTGCTGCCCGTGGACGACAGTGTGACCCTCAGCGACAGCTCCGCCAGCGTGGACGCTGTGCCGGTGGAGACGAACGGCGCCATCGAGGTGGGCAAGGCCGTCTCGGAGGACAAGGACAACTGGACGCCTTACAACACCACCGTCTTCACGAAGGACGGCGTCGTCAGCAATATCCTCCGCATCTGGGTGCCGTGACGCGCGATTTTTGGGAAAACCCGTTGACAAATGGCCTGACTATGCTATAATCTGAAATGAACGCAAGGAAGCAGTATGCCCTTTGCGCGTGAATGGTAATTATGGCAAATGGCAAGGATGGGGCCAGAAGGATGTGTGCCGCCGCCCAGAGAGAACGCCCTTGGCTGAAAGGCGTTCCGGCAGAGCATTTTTTACGCCACCCCGGAGCTTCCGGCGAAACAAACCGGACGCTGCGCAGCGTTACAGCGCACAAAGCGGCAGGAGCGCCCCGGCGGCATTTCTGCAATTTGGGTGGTACCACGGAGCTTTTCAGACAGCCTTCGTCCCTTTTCGGGATGAGGGCTGTTTTTTGTTTTTTGCCCGACTGCCATAAAAACTGCGTCCGGAGGAGGACGCCGATACACGAGGAGAGATTAAAACTATGCAATGGACCGGTTTGAATGAACTGCGTGACAAGTACCTTACCTTCTTTGAGGGCAAGGGCCACCTGCGTCTGGACAGCTTCCCGCTCGTCCCGAAGAACGACCCCAGCCTGCTGCTCATCAACAGCGGCATGGCACCTATGAAGAAGTGGTTCCTCGCTCAGGAGGAGCCGCCCCGTCATCGCGTGACCACCTGCCAGAAGTGCATCCGCACCCCTGACATCGAGCGCGTGGGCATCACCGCCCGCCACGGCACCTTCTTCGAGATGCTGGGCAACTTCTCCTTCCAGGATTACTTCAAGGAAGAGGTCATTCCCTGGGCATGGGAGTTCCTGACTTCCGACGAGTGGATGGCTATCCCGAAGGATAAGCTGCACATCTCCGTCTACGAAGAGGACGATGAGGCTTACGACATCTGGACCAAGAAGGTGGGCGTTGCCCCCGACCACATGGTCCGTCTGGGCAAGGAAGACAACTTCTGGGAGCACGGCTCCGGCCCGTGCGGCCCCTGCTCTGAGATCTACTTCGACCGCGGCCCCGAGTATGGCTGCGGCAAGCCGACCTGCGGCGTGGGCTGTGACTGCGACCGCTATATGGAGATCTGGAACCTGGTGTTCAGCCAGTTCGACGCCGACGGCAAGGGCCATTACGAACGTCTGGCACGCCCCAACATTGATACCGGCATGGGTCTGGAGCGTCTGGCCTGCGTGATGCAGGGCGTGGGCAACCTGTTCGAGGTCGATACCGTCCAGAGCGTGCTGCACCATGTGGAGCACATCGCCGGCAAGACCTACGGTGCCAACCCCAAGGAGGACATCTCCATCCGCGTCATCACCGACCACATCCGCAGCTGCACCTTCATGGTGTCGGACGGCATCCTGCCCTCCAACGAAGGCCGCGGCTACGTGCTGCGCCGTCTGCTCCGCCGCGCTGCCCGCCATGGCCGTATGCTGGGCATCAGCCGCCCCTTCCTCGTGGAGCTGGTGGAGACGGTCATCCAGTCCAGCGAGTCCGCTTACCCCGAGCTGCGTGAGCACGACGCCTATATCAAGAAGGTCATCGGCACCGAGGAGGCAAACTTTGCCCGCACCATCGACGCCGGCATGAACATCCTGAACAACATGATCGACGGTCTGGAAAAGGCTCACGAGCACCTGCTGAAGGGTCTGGACGTCTTCAAGCTGAACGATACCTTCGGCTTCCCCCTCGACCTGACCAAGGAGATCGCTGCGGAGCAGGGCATCGAGATCGACGAGGAAGGCTTCCACGCCGAGATGACCAAGCAGAAGGAGCGCGCCCGTGCAGAGCGCCTCAAGAAGAACATCTCCGGTTGGAGCGAAGACCTGTTCGGCACTCTGACCGCTGAGCCCACCGAGTTCGTCGGCTACGACACCCTCAAGAGCGACAGCGTCGTTGTGGCTCTGAGCGACGAGGAGACTCTGACCGACGCCATCGCCACCGACGAACAGGCCAAGGAAGGCGTGCTGGTCGTTCTCGATAAGACCCCGTTCTACGCTGAGATGGGCGGTCAGGCCGCAGACCACGGCGTCATCACCGGCGCTGAGTGCGTGCTGCGTGTGCAGGACGTCAAGAAGACCCCCAAGGGCTACTATGTCCACACCTGCACCCTCGAGAGCGGCATCGTCCATGTCGGCGACCATCTGACCGCCCGTGTGGATAAGGAATACCGCATGGCCATCGCCCGTAACCACACCGCTACCCACCTGCTGCAGGCAGCTCTGCGCGAGGTCCTGGGCGACCACGTCCATCAGGCAGGCTCCTATCAGGACGCTTCCATCACCCACTTCGACTTCACCCACTTCAGCGCTGTCACTCCCGAGGAGCTGATCCGTGTGCAGAAGATCGTCAACGACAAGATCTTCGAGTCGATGAACGTCACTGTCAAGGAGATGCCCATCGAAGAGGCCAAGAAGCTGGGCGCTATGGCTCTGTTCGGCGAGAAGTACGGCAAGGTCGTCCGTGTTGTTGATATTGAGGGCTGGTCCACCGAGTTCTGCGGCGGCACCCACGTCAAGAACACCGCTCAGATCGGCGGCTTCAAGATCGTCAGCGAGTCCTCTGTTGCTGCTGGTATCCGCCGTATCGAGGCTGTCACCGGCCGCAATCTGCTGATTCGTGCCAATATGCAGGAAGCGATGCTGCACACTGTGGCGAACACCCTGAAGGCAAACAACGTCGCCGCTCTGCCCGCTCGTGCGGAGGCTGTCATGGCTGAGAACAAGGCCATGAGCAAGGAGCTGGAGGACATCAAGGCAAAGGTCGCCGCCTCCAAGGTCACCAGCCTGTTCGACAACGCTGAGACCGTCGGCGACGTCAAGATCGCTTCCGCTTACTTCACCGGTACCTCCGGCGACACCCTGCGCGGCATGTGCGACACCATCCGTGACAATGCCAAGGCTGCTGCTGTGGCTGTTCTGGTGGGCAAGTCTGACGACAAGATCACCATGGCTGTTACCGTGACCAAGGACGCTCAGGCAAAGGGTCTGAAGGCCGGCAATCTCGTCAAGGAGATCTCTGCCATCGCAGGCGGCAAGGGCGGCGGCAAGCCCGACTTCGCTATGGCTGGTCTGAAGGATGAGACCAAGATCGACGAGGCTCTGGCCGCTGTCAAGAGCATCGTGGAGAAGCAGCTGGGCTAATTCTGGAATAAACCTCTCCGTCACGCCTGACGGACAGGCAGAATGATAAAAAATCTGGAAGGAGCGATTCCCATGGAAGATTGTCTGTTTTGCAAAATTGCAGCGGGGGACATCCCCTCGAAGAAGCTCTATGAGGACGAGCAGGTGGTGGCATTCTACGACATCGCCCCGCAGGCCAAGGTGCATTTCCTCGTCATCCCGAAAAAGCACATCCCCTCGGCCGCTGCGCTGACTGAGGCTGACGGCGCTCTGCTGGGCCATGTGTTTGCGGTCATCGCAAAGCTCGCCAGGGAGCAGGGCCTCGACAACGGCTACCGCGTCATCTCCAATGTGGGCGAGGACGCCGGCCAGACCGTCAAGCATCTGCACTTCCATGTTCTGGGCGGCGAGAAGCTGCCTGTCTGATTCCGAAAAAGTAAGGGAGATCGTTGAATATGGCTAAGACTTATACGCTGAATGTCGCGGGCCTGACCCGTGAGCTGACCATCTGCAAGGTGAACGACCACATGGACATTGCGGCCTTCATCATGCTGGGCGACGCCGAGCTGACGGTGGCTGCTGCCGCTGAGCTGCTCAAGAAATGCCCGGATTTTGACATCCTGCTGACCGCTGAGGCCAAGGGCATCCCGCTGGCTCACGAGATGAGCCGCCAGAGCGGCAAGCCCTACGTCTGCGCACGCAAGGGCGTCAAGCTGTATATGCCCGACCCTGTTGTCGTCGAGGACCAGTCCATCACTACTGCTGGCAAGCAGAAACTGGTCATCGACCGCAAGGAGCTGGACAAGATGAGCGGCAAGCGGGTGCTGGTCGTGGATGATGTCATCTCCACCGGCGGCTCTCTCAAGGCTCTGGACAAGCTGGCCGAGCAGACCCAGTGTACCATCGTGGGTCAGGCCGCCGTTCTGGCCGAGGGTGATGCTGCCCAGCGCAAGGACATCATCTTCCTCGAGCCGCTGCCTCTGTTCCTCCACTAAACCGATATGCGACGCCCGCTCTGCGCGTTCTGCCTGAGTGCGCTGGGTGTGTTAGCGTTGTGCTCATTTTTGCCGCAGATGGGGCTTTTGCTGCCGTCTGCGGCAATTTTTGTTGTCTTCTGTCTGCTGGTCTGGTGGAAAGGCGGGGCCGCGAGAGGGTATGCGGTCTGTCTGTTGTTGGGCGCAGTGCTGGGCGTCGGCATCATGGAGATGACCGGCGCACGGCTGGCAAAGATACAGGACGCTTACGCCGGGAGAGACGTGACCCTCACCGCCGAAGTGGAGAGCACAGGCCGCGCTTACACGGCGGGCCGGGTGAGCGCCGTGCTAATGGTGGAAAAAGTGGACGGGGAAGCTGTCCACTTCCGGGTGGAGTGCGCCAGTCTGCCCAAATGTGAGGCCGGAGGCCGCATCCGGGGCCGCTTTTCGCTGGATGTGCCGGACGCTACCCAGCGTCTGGACGACTACGCCGACGGCATTGTCCTCAGCGCGGAATATCTGTCCGGGATGCTTCGTCTTGGGTCCAGCGAGAGCTTCCGCGCCCGGACGGCTCGGCTCCAGGCGGCGCTGAGCCGCGCCCTGCGAAAAGGCATGGCCGAAAACACCGGCGGCGTTCTGGCCGCGATGGTGGTGGGCGACCGGAGCCATCTGACTTCGACTCTTCGCAGTGCCTATCGGGGCGCGGGGCTTTCCCATGTGCTGGTGGTGAGCGGCCTCCACGTCACCATCTTCTGCGGCCTGCTGGATGCTCTGCCCCACAAGGAGCGGGAGCGGAGCCGGGCTTACCGGCGGGCGAGGTCGCTGCTCCGGGCCGGAACAGCCCTTCTGCTGGTGGGCATCACCGGCGCGACGCCCTCTGTCCTCCGGGCGGCGGTGGCGGTCTGGGTCAGCTCCCTCGGCGTCTGGGTGGGAGGCCCGGCGGATACGCTCACCTCGCTGGGCGCTGCAGGCGTCCTTATGTGTCTGGGCAACGGGTACGCGGTCTATGACGTGGGCTTCGAGCTGTCATTTGCGGCAGTGATGGGAACACTGGCCGGTGCTGAGTGCGCAGGGCGTGGGTGGGAACGCTATTACGATAGAAAGAAGAAACGGAAAAGCCGCCGGGAGAAACCATCCCGCGCAGTGCTCCTCTTCCGGCGCTTTGCGGGCGGCGTGTGGGACTCGCTCTGCGTCTCCCTCTGTGCCTCGGCGGCGACCTTCCCGGTGCTGGTGCTGCGGGGGATGAGCACGACAGTCTGGGCTGTGGCGTCGGGCGTGGCCGTCCTCTGGCTGGTGGGGCCGATGCTGAGCTTCGGCCTCGGTGCAGCTCTGCTGGGTCTGGCCGCGGAGGGCTTGCCTTTGTTTGAGATCATCCGCCGCCCGGTGGCCTTCTGTGCCGAAGGGCTGGCATGGCTGATGAACGAGTGGGCTTTCCGGGTGTCCGTTCTGCCGGGAGCGTCCCTCTGGTTTGATGGGACCTATGCCGCACTGGTGTGTCTTGCGCTGATCCTGCTCTGCGTAATGGCAATGCGGCGGCACATCCGACTCCGGGTAGCTCTGCCGACGGTCATTCTGCTGGCGGCGCTGGCGATCGGGCTGGAAACGGCCCTGAGCTGGAACGTGGTGAACATCGAACTCGTGGGGACCCGGGCTGCGCCTGCCGTCGTCATCACCCAGAGGGGGAAGGCAGTCGTCCTCTTCCGGGGCAGCAGCATCACCCAGCGGGCGGTGGAAAATCAGCTGGAAAAGCGGGGCGTGAGGACGGTGGAACTTCTGGTTGACCTGCGGATGCAGCCGGAAATGCGCTGTACCCTGCAAGTGGAAAAGTGCATCAATGCTGCTGCTCTGGCCGAGAACACCACCCGCCGTGCTTCCTGCGGCGAAGTGGATCTGGAACTTTTCCGCACCCGGCAGGGCTGCATTCTGCGGATGCGTGTCGGCGGGCAGAGGTTCATCACCCTCAGCGGCACGGTCCGGCCTGCAAAGCCCATCCGGGCCGAGTGGCTGCTGGCCTCGATGGCAAGGCCGGACAATATCCGGTACACCGACTGCCTGACCCTGAGCAGCAAATACCGCTGGATGGAAGAGGACGCAGAGCCTGTCTCGCGGCTGCGCCTCCGTCTCGAGGGGTGAGCGCTTTTCAAAGCGGGCAGAGTATGATAGAATAAAATAATCCAAATACAAAGGAGCCGATCATTTGGCAACGGAAACGAAACTCCGGCAGCTGGCCCAGGGAGGCTGTCCGGTCTACTATTTTTATTCCAGCGAGCGCTATCTTGTCCGGCAGGCTGTGGCCCGGGCGGCAAAGCTTCTGGCCGAGGGTGAGGACGAAGAGACGACCGTTCTGGACGGTGCAGCGTCCGAAATCGAGCAGCTCATCATGGCGGCAGGCACCATCTCCTTCTTCGGGACGCGGCGCGTGGTGCTTCTGCCCGAGGTGGACCCCGCCGCCTACAGCGACAAAGACCTCGACGAGCTGTGCGCCACGCTGGCCAGCCTCGAGAATGCCGTGGTGGTGCTGGGCAGCGTGTTCGAGATGGAGCGCAATAAGCTCAAGCTGGGCAAGCGGGCGCAGAAGCTCATCGCCCAGTGTACTAAGGTCGGCTTTGCCGAAGAGCTGGCCAAGCCCAAGCCCTACGAGCTGAAGGTCATGGTGATGGACCGCGCCAAGGCGCAGGACACCACCCTCTCCGAGGGTACGGCGACGGCCCTGCTGGAACGCTGCGGCGAAGACCCGTTCCTTCTCGAGAACGAGGTGGACAAGCTCTGCGCCCTCTCCGGCTACCAGACCGTGACCACGGCCATGGTGGCCGAGATGGGGACTGTGAGCCTCGAGGCCGACGTCTTCGAGATGATACGGATGATAACGGCGAAAAACGCCACCGGTGCCTGCAAAAAACTGCAAACGCTTCTCCGCCTGCAGCAGGAGCCCATCCCCATCACGGCGGCCATGATCGGCAGCTATGTGGATCTCTATCGGGTCAAACTGGGCGCAGCCAAGCGGAAGAGCTACAGCACCGTGTTCAAGGATTTCGGTTACAAGGGCAGCGACTACCGGCTCAAGCGCTCTGCCGAGACAGCCAGCCACTACACGCTGCCCCAGCTGGAAGCCTGTATGCAGATTTTGCTTGAGCTGGACAAGAGTCTGAAAAGCCAGCCCGTGAGCGCGCAGACCCTGCTGGAAACGGCGCTTTGCCGCCTGGCAATGGCGGGAGGAAGAAGATGAGCGAGAAACTGGAACTGCTGCACACCGACCGTGTGCTCATCGTGGAGGGCAAATACGATGCGGCCCGTCTCTCCCACCTGACCGACGCCATGATCCTGCTGACGGACGGCTTCGGCATCTATAAGGATAAGAAGCGTCAGCAGCTCTTCAAACAGCTGGCCCACAAAAACGGCCTTATCCTCCTGACGGACTCCGACGCGGCGGGCTTCCGCATCCGCACCTACATCACGAATCTGGTGGGGGAGAAGAACGTGGTGCAAGCCTACGTTCCGGCCATCCACGGCAAGGAAAAGCGGAAGGCTCAGCCCGGCAAAGAGGGGCTTCTGGGGGTCGAGGGCGTGGACGATGCCCTCGTTTTGCAGGCGCTCCGGGACGCTCTGGGCGAAGAAGCTGGCATTTCCCCTGCAAAGCCGGAGGGGCGGCAAATTACTTATACCGACCTCTATGAGTGGGGGCTTTCGGGTACGGCGGGCTCGGCTGAGCGGAAAACAAAGCTGCTCTGCGCTCTCGGTCTGCCGCCCCGGCTTTCGAAAAAAGAGCTGGTGGAAGCCCTCAACCGCCTTTACAGTTACGAGCAGCTGGACGAAATGCAGTCGGAACTGCTCGAAACATGAAAATACAGCAAACTCTCCTAAAGAAAACGTGAAAAAGATTCAAGCAAGACTTCTGGGAAATTTGCCATAAGCTGTGATATAATCAATATACTGTGCGCCCGTCGTGGACGAAACGACGGGCGCAGATTTTTGCAAGGTGCAATAAAGGAGACAATCAATGGAACGCGAAAAACTCAAATCGAGACTCGGGTTCATCCTCCTTTCCGCTGGCTGCGCGATCGGCATCGGAAATGTGTGGAAGTTCCCTTACATGGCAGGTCAGGGCGGCGGCGGAGCTTTCGTGCTGTTCTACCTGCTGTTCCTCGTCATTCTGGGTCTGCCCATCATGACCATGGAGTTCTCCGTGGGCCGTGCCAGCCACAAGAGCCCGGTGCGCGCCTATCAGGCCCTCGAAAAGCCCGGCCAGAAGTGGCACATCCACGGCTACTTCACCCTCATCGGCTGCTACCTGCTGATGATGTTCTACACCACGGTGGCCGGCTGGATGCTCCACTACTTCTACATGACCGCTGCCGGTAAGCTGGTGGGCCTTGACGCCGACCAGGTGGCCGGCAAGTTCACCGAGATGCTGGCAAGCCCGCTGACCATGGGCTTCTGGATGGTGGTCGTTGTGGCCATCGGCATCTTCGTCTGCGCCCGCGGTTTGCAGAACGGCCTCGAGAAAGTCACGAAAGTCATGATGATCGCCCTGCTGGTCATCATGGTGGTGCTGGCAGTCAACAGCATGTTCATGCCCGGCGCAAAGGAGGGCCTGACCTTCTTCCTCGTACCCGACTTTGAGCGGATGAAGGAAGTGGGCATCGTCAACACCCTGGTGGGGGCCATGAATCAGGCGTTCTTCACCCTGAGCCTCGGCATCGGTGCAATGGCCATCTTCGGCAGCTACATCGGCAAAGAGCACGCCCTGCTGGGCGAGAGCGTCCGCGTCGTGGTGCTGGATACCTTCGTCGCCATCACCGCCGGCCTCATCATCTTCCCGGCCTGCTTCACTTACGGCGTGGACCAGACCAGCGGCCCCAGCCTCATCTTCATCACCCTGCCCAACATCTTCGCAAATATGGCGATGGGCCGTCTGTGGGGCAGCCTGTTCTTCCTGTTCATGGCCTTTGCGGCGCTTTCCACCGTGCTGGCCGTCTTCGAGAACATCATCTGCTGCGGCATGGAGCTGACCGGCTGGAACCGTCAGAAGTCCAGCCTCGTCAACTTCTTCCTCATCATCGCCCTCTCTCTGCCCTGTGTGCTGGGCTACAACGTCTGGGCCTGGGACGGCTTCGCCATCTTCGGCGGTGCGGTGCTGGATGTGGAGGATTTTCTCGTCAGCAACCTCTTCCTGCCGCTGGGCTCCCTCGTCTACCTGCTGTTCTGCGTCACCCGCTACGGCTGGGGCTGGGACAACTACAAGAAGGAAGTCAACACCGGCGAAGGCCTCAAGATGCACGACTGGATGCGCGGCTACCTGACCTATGGTCTGCCCCTCATCGTCCTGTTCATCTTCGTGTTCGGCCTGTACGATAAGTTCATCGCCTGATAAAACAAAAATACGGGATGCTGCATTTTACAGCATCCCGTATTTTTTATCGCTTTATTTCATATACCGGCCTTCGCAAATATTCTTGCAGCAGGCGCTGATGGGGAACCAGCAGCAGTCGCGGCAGATGTCGGCGAGGATCTCTGGCGTGGCCTTGGCGTCGATCTCGCGAATGAGATCCTGGTAGACGTAATCCTTTTCCTCGAGGCCGAAGTATTCCACCGTCTTTGCATCGTAGCGCTTGACCTTTTCCTGCGTGTCGCAGAGGTCAGTCCCCAGCTTGTTGGGGCAGCAGGAGCAGAGGGTGTCAGTGGAGAAGGTGAGGTGGATGGTGGTGCCGGGAACATCCCGCAGCTGATGCACCACGTCGGTCATGTGGGCCACGAAATCGTTGTCATAGCCTTTGCCGGAATAGCCCTGCGTGCAGAGCAGATGATGGGGACGAAGTACGATGCTCATGCTTTCAGCCCCGGAATGCGCTTCCGCAGATTCAGGCCGATGGCGCAGGCCAGAACTGCCTTGATGATGGCAGTGGGGATGAAGGGCAGGACGCAGGCGGTGATACCCACGGCGATGGTGCTGTGGGCGACGACCACGAACATTGCAACGCCCACCACATAGTTGACCACTGTGCCGACGATGACAGCGGTGACGAAAGCACCCTTGAAGGCGTCACGGTGCTCCACGCCGAGGCCGATGATGTAGGCCATCAGAGGGAAAGAAATGAGGAAGCCGCCGGTGGGGCCGACGAACTTATCGAAACCGCCGGAGAAGTTTGCCAGCACTGGCACGCCCACAGCGCCCAGTGCCAGGTACACCAGCGAAGCGATGGCGGAAAGCTTGGAACCCAGCACCACAGCAGCCAGCGTGATGGCGAAGGTCTGCATGGTCATGGGGACGCCCAGAGGCATCGGGATAGAGATCTGGGCCATGACGGCGATAACGGCGGCGAACAGACCTGCATAGCAGATGTCCCGCACAGAGAACTTGGACTTGGTGGCCGCAGCGGCCTGGGTGTTCTGACTCATAAGAATTGTTCCTCCTATACGTTCTGGCCCAAAGCGGCCATGCTCCCAGTATGGCAGACTGCAAACGCTGCGTCAACTTTGGATTTGCGAAAGGGTTTACAATTCAAAACGAAAAACAAAACAGAAAAATACACAAAAGATGTCGCTTTTGGTTGTGAAATGTGCTATACTAAATCTTAGCTATAAGAAGCACACCAGTGATATATAGAGAGGAGAACATCATGCAGCATGAAACCGTGATCGTGCTGGACTTTGGCGGCCAGTACAATCAGCTCATCGCGCGCCGCGTCCGCGAGAATAATGTCTACTGTGAGATCTATTCCTATAAGACGGACCTGTCCGTCATCAAGGCGAAGAACCCCAAGGGCATCATCTTCACCGGAGGCCCCAACAGCGTCTATCTGGAGGATTCGCCCACCGTCGACCCCGAGATCTTCAGCTGGGGCGTGCCTGTGCTGGGCATCTGCTACGGCAGCCAGCTCATGATGCACCTGCTGGGCGGCCACGTCTGCCGCGCACCGGAGCGCGAGTACGGCAAGACCGAGGTCTTCGTGGACAACAGCAGCAAGATGTTCACCGATGTGCAGCCCTCCACCGTCTGCTGGATGAGCCACAACGACTATATCGAGCAGGCTGCGCCCGGCTTCAAAATCACTGCCCACACCGTCAACTGCCCGGTGGCCGCAGCTGAGAACGAGGAAAAGGGGCTGTACGCCGTCCAGTTCCACCCCGAGGTGCTCCACACCGCTGAGGGCAAGAAGATGCTGCACAACTTCGTGTACAATGTCTGCGGCTGCACCGGCGACTGGAAGATGGACTCCTTCGTGGAGAACAACGTCGAGGCCCTGCGAAAGCGCATCGGCAGCGGCAAGGTGCTCTGCGCCCTGTCCGGCGGCGTCGATTCCTCCGTGCTGGCAGCCATGCTGGCCAAGGCCATCGGCAAGCAGCTGACCTGCGTCTTTGTTGACCACGGCCTGCTGCGCAAGAACGAGAAGGAAGAGGTCTGCTCTGTCTTCGGCCCCGGCAACGCCAACGGCTTTGACATCAACTTCATCTGCGTGGACGCCCGTGACCGCTACTTTGCAAAGCTGGCCGGTGTCACCGAGCCGGAGCGCAAGCGCAAG